>Ga0209709_10004314_pt1 | contig 11496 bp, 6 predicted proteins | sample ArcticOcean_MG_C_2_FD_187435 | JGI IMG/M metagenome (GOLD analysis project Ga0209709, IMG submission 187435) | Marine microbial communities from western Arctic Ocean - ArcticOcean_MG_CB4_136 (SPAdes) (version 2) | ecosystem: Environmental > Aquatic > Marine > Oceanic | place: Arctic Ocean... | reverse complement strand
GTCTATTACTAGGCTCAGTAGATGCCAAATTATTCAAATTAATAAGTGATTATCCGGGCGTGTTGATGATTGAGCCTTATGGTAATGTCATACTTTATGGAGATGTTCAAACACCTGCAATCAAAGCTAGTAATTCTTCAGTTTATCCAGAGGGCGCTTGGGATTTAGGAGTTACAGGCAAAGGAGTCAATATTGCAGTAGTTGATACAGGAATTGATAATGAGCATCCAGGTCTTGCAGGAAAATTTGTTGCAGGTTATGATGCGGTTTGTTCAGATGATCCGCTTTGTTTAGCTTCTTTCCAAGAAGATGATGGTTCATTTGATCCTGATGATCAAAATCAGCACGGTACTGCATGTTCAGGTATGGCTGCTAGTACCGGCATATTGCCGAGCGGTGATGCCTCTAATTTCACAGGTTCAGCTCCAGATGCTAATTTAGTGGATGTAAGGATTGGAACTGCAGTCGGGGCTGGACCGTTTGAGAATTATGTCCTTGAGCAGGAATTTTACGAATCAGCCATGGATGGTCTTAATTGGGTAATTGAAAATAAAGATACGGCTTGGGCAGGTGTTGAGAATGAAAGTTATGGTATAGATATTATTTCATTATCTTGGGGGATTACTTCCCATGAAGGAGGAGGTTCAGATGGTTCAGATATGTTTTCTCAGGTTCTAGATGAAGCAACGTTAGCAGGAATTACTGTTTCAGTAGCTGCAGGTAATGATGGTTCAAATAATGATGGTCTTTCAGGTATGGGTTCATCTAGTCTCTCAATAACTGTGGGGGCTACAGATGATAAAAATAGCATTGATCGTTCTGATGATGGTATTGCGTCCTATTCTAGCCGGGGCCCTCGTAGGGACAATAATGATGGCAATCCCTATGATGAAATGAAACCTGATGTTTCAGCACCTGGGACTAATATTGTTCAGGCTGAGGCTTGTTATGCAAGTGGAAGTTGTTACAATAGACTTCCTGGACAAGATGCTTCTAGTAACGGATACAGCGGTAGAGGTAGTGGAACTTCATATGCAACGCCTGCAGTCTCCGGAGTTATTGCTCTAATGATAGAGGCTAATCCGGGTTTAGATCCATTGGCCATTAGAGAAATTTTGAAACTGACTGCGGAAAGAAGAGAAACCTTGTCGTCAGCAGATGGTGAGGGCGTAGAAGAAGGGCTTTGGGCAACCTCTCCAGAATTAGATCCTTATTGGAATCGTCATTTTGGTTGGGGAATGGTAGATGCCCATGCTGCAGTTAAATCCTCATTACTGAATACAGATACTGACAACATCAATACCGATTTACAAACTTACATAATCAGTATTGAAACTGGCTGGCAGACTGGAAGCAATATTAATACAATTACAGGTCATTCATGGTCGAGAAGTGGTTCAGTGGATAAAATAGAATATAGCATTGATGGTAATTCCTGGCTGGAAGTTCAATACTCACCGGGTTCTAATTCTTCAATTTATATTGATTGGGTAATAACTTTAGATTCAGTTGATTTATCTTTTACTGGCGACCACACTTTACTCGTTAGATCAGTTGATTCAAATGATATGCATTCTATTTCGGCTAATTCAGAATTTTATGGGTATGGAGAAGTTTCAGAATCATCGGCAGATAATGTTTTAGTAATATTATCTTACTCTCTTTTAGCCATTCTGGTTGTAGTTTCGGCAGTATATTATCGAAAGAAGATTATTGCATAAGTCTTAAATCAATACGTAAGAGTGTAATTACGTGCGGTTGAATCCATTATTGACAGTTGGTGCTGTTTTGGTATTAGTGGGAATTCTTGGTTTAACCTTGATATTTCCCAAATTTATGGCGATAGATGGACAAACTTTTGTTGATCAGATAGACACATCAACTGGAATAGATAAATATCAGGATTACTTGGTTGGGGATAAAGTCATAATAGTTGACAATATAGCCCGTATGGAAGATGAGAATGGCAATACTAAAGTTTGGTTAGAATCAATTGGCAAAGCTGAGAATGATATACCTTTTATTTTCAAATCGAATATAATGAATGATTTTGGAATTGGCAGCAGTGTAATAATTTCGTTTGAAGTAGTTAAAGATTCAAATGGACACGATACTCCTGATGGCTATCAAAATAATCCTCCAGGTCTCAGTCCTGATGCTATTAATGGTAGACTATCAACAGGTAATGAATATATTTTTGTTAGTCTTATGGCTGTTGGATTTGGGCTTGTTGGATATGGTTCTTATAATCTTATCAGAGGTAAGCAACAACCTTCAGTAGAAGATGATTGGGGAATGCCAGCAGCACCTCCAGCTGCGCAGCCACCAATACCAGGTATGGCTCCAGCACCTCCGGCTGTGTCACCAATGCCCGGTATGGCTCCAGTACCTCCAGCTGCGTCACCAATGCCCGGTATGGCCCTAGCACCTCCAGTTGCAGCTCCACTCCAAGTTCCCTCTAGTAATCCCCAAATCAATCCAGATGTTACTGGAATGTCTTTTTCGAGTGCACAACCTGCATCAATGAGCATAACAGTTCCTCCAGGTGTAGTTCCAGGTCAAGTATTGACTGTTACAATGCCTAGTGGGCAAGTAGTAAATGTTCAGGTTCCTTCAGGTTCATCTCCCGGTTCTCAGTTTACAATAACGGTACAACAATGAAAAAAATATTTGGTAAATTCAGCTCGCTGGCCATTGTAGGCCTACTCCTGTTTACAGGTTGTTTAGATATTCTGGGCGGTGAAGAAGCTTTAGGTTCCAATCTTAATCCTGTAGCTGTAGTCACTGTTGTTTCAGGACAAAAAGTTATTGACTTAGGTACTTCTATACAGTTTGATGGTTCAGAATCAACTGATGAAGATGGTACCGTTTTATCTTACGAATGGAATTTTGGAGATGGAACTACTGGAACAAATAAACAAGAAATACATAAATTCCTGTACCCTGGGGATTTTATTGTCTGCCTCTCGGTTACAGATAACAATGGTGCAGTTGGTACAAATGACCGGAAATTAACTTACATTACCGTTTTACATCCAGAAATATCTAAATCTTCAACGTCACCACCTCATGCTATAATCTCGGTTAAATCCTCAGTAATAGCTGCAGGGTCTGAGATTGAGTTTAGTGGTGCAGGTTCCTGGTCTTGGGTAGATGATTCAGCTTCCACTGCAGATATCGTATCATGGTCGTGGGATTTTGGCGATGGTTCAGTTGAAAGTGGTTCTAGCATAATTCATAAATTTGGTTCTTCAGGGGGTTTAACGTCTACTACAGCAGTTGGCAGTTATCCAGTAACATTGACGGTTGTTGATAACGATGGAAAGTCAGATACAGTATATCGTACAATACGGGTAATCTCTGATGAAACTTCTAGTCTTACATCTCCCGATCCAGCAGTTTACACTTCAGTGTCCATTGGTGATCCCGTAAGTTTAGATCCTTCCGAAGCTTATGATTCGGCTAGTGGTTCCATTCTGGCCAATACTTACGAAACCTTAGTATTCTATGATCGTGAAAGGACAGACAGTTTAATTCCAGTATTAGCTGAAGAAGTCCCCTCGGTATCGAATGGTGGTATTTCTCCAGATGGTCTTACGTATACTTTCAAAATTAGGCAGGGGGTAACTTTCCATGATGGTTCCTCGATGGATGCTTCAGATGTAGTGTTTTCCTTGAATCGTTTGATTGTAATGGATCTTGCAGCAGGCCCAGCTTGGATGTACACTGAATTATTAGATAAAACAGATGATGATGGTGATGGTATTGCAGATAGTATAGTCCAGATAGATCAGTATACGGTTCAATTTATTTTGAATCAATCAGCCCCACGTTTCTTACCAATTATGGCCTATAATGGAGCTTCAATACTGTCAAAAGATTGGGTTTCTAGCAAGGGTTGTGGCAGCCCAATACCGGGAGTTGAATGCCCCGGAATTCAAAAAGAAGTAATGGGTACAGGTCCTTACATGATGAATGAAGATTATGGTGGTAAATGGGTTCCCGAACAATATGTTTTAATGCAATATTATCCTAGTTATTGGAGAGGTTGGACTGATAATCAAAGACAATCATTTGGTATAACTACATCAGGACATATTGAGACTGTATTGTTAAAGAAGAATAATGACCAATCTGCACGTATTTTAGAATTAAGGTCAGGAAATGCAGATTCAGTCTATGTTGAACCAAACTATCGTGAGGAGGTTTTGACTTATGATGGTATGCAGTATGAAGGGAATTTGCCTTCTTTGAGCATGGGATTCATAGGATTTAATCATAATATTGCTAATTATGAAGATACAGCTCCGTCAAGTGATTTTTTCACGGATGAGGATATACGAAAAGGCTTCTGTTATTCTTTTAATTATGATTCCTATATTGATGACATTTTAGATGGATGGGGTAAGCAACCTACAGGTCCTATTCCCGATGGATTACTTGGTTATGATCCGAATGGGCCTAAATATAGCTACAATCCAGCCATGGCTCAACAACATTTTGAAAGTGCAGGCGTATGGGATACTGGTTTTACTATAACTGCCTATTATAATTTAGGAAATGATGTAAGATTAAATGCCTTGTTACTTTTAGAAAATGCTTTGGAAGATATGAATCCGAAGTTTAATGTTGAGGTACAGGGACTTGAATGGCCTACCTATTTGGACAAATTACGTGCTAATGAGTTACCACTCTTCTTTTTGGGTTGGGCTCCAGATTATGCAGATCCTCATAATTATGCACATCCTTTTTTGCATAGTGAAGGGCACTTTGCTCATTACTTAGGCTTTGCATATGATGATATTGATAATCTGATTATGAGTGCTGCATCTGAATCGGATACTTCGACTAGAGAAGATTTGTATTTTGATTTAGCCGATTTAGAGCACGATAAGGCTTTGTATATTTGGTCATCTCAATCCATAGGATATAAGATATGGAGAGATTGGGTAAATGGTTGGTATCACAATATGATGCACGGGACTCTTTTCTATACTTTAAGTAAAAGTTAGGTAGAGTATTATATTAAGTAAAACTCTCTCCTTAGCGAATAGTGAAACTTTGGATTTATGTTGTTAGGCGCTTGGCACTGACCATACCTGTACTTCTAGGAGTTACTCTCATTACTTTTTATCTTTCATTTGGTATGGGTGATCCCTTAGCACCATATGTTACTGAAAAAACGACACCTGAACAGTATATTGAATTAAGAGAGAAACACAACTTAGATGAGCCAATACAGTATCAATATATCACATATCTCAAGAATATAATTACTTTTGAATGGGGTTATTCTAAGGTAATTAATCAAGATGTTTCTGAGGCTATGCCTGAAAAGTTTGCTGCAACTTTGGAATTGTCAATTTTAGCATTTATCGTATCGGTAGGTACTGCAATTCCTCTTGGTATTTTTTCATCAATTCGTCAGAATAGATGGCATGATCATAGTATTAGGTTATTTGCATTATTTGGTTCGGCCATTCCTATCTTTTGGTTTGCTCTTTTTCTACAGTATATCGTTGCATTCAAAATGGATTTGCTTCCATTAAGTTTACGTTATGATCCTATTTTGTGGGAGATTACAGATCCTATTGATATTGAAACTAATTTTCTTTTAATTGATGCAATTGCAGCTGGTTCTTTACCTCATTTTTTGGATGCATTAAAACACATGATTCTTCCGGCTACAGTTCTTGCATATGGTTCAATGGCGACTATTATCCGATTGATGAGGGGTAATATGTTAGACGTTTTGGGTCAAGATTATATCCGAACTGCAAAATCTAAAGGCCTTTCTGAAACACAAGTCACGTTTGGGCATGGTGCACCTAATGCGATGATTCCAACAGTCACATTATTAGGGATGGGTTTTGCAGGTTTGATTAATGGTTCAGTTTTAACTGAAACAATTTTTACTTGGCCAGGATTAGGAGCTTGGGCAATTACTGCAATGCGTAGTTTAGATGTCTCTGCTATCTTAGCTTATACTTTATTCTCGGCTTTTCTATATATTATAGCTAATCTTATTGTTGATATACTATATGCTTTTTTAGATCCGCGTGTTGAATTAGGTGGGCATTTAAGTGCCGGTGAAATAATAGTCGTGTCCTTTTCGATTTTATTACTTTTGATAACATTTGTAAATATTAGTATGGCCGTTTTGTTTAGTTCGTTTATTCTAATTTCTTTGTCTATATTGTTATTATACTCAGCATCAATAAGATTGATACAAAATCCCGAGGATTTGTTATTAGTTGGTTTATTTTTGGGAACGCTCTTTATTATTTGGTCAATTTTAGCTGGTTTCTTTAAGGTATTACTAATTATTTCTTTACTAACTTATTCAATTTATATAATATATAATTGGAATGAAATTAAGGGAGGTCTGGCTCCTAAGTATGATGAATTAAAGAGGGCAGCTTATCAAATCCGAAGAAATCCTTTGACTATGTTGGGATTGTTCTTGGTAGTGTCTTTGCTATCTATTGCTCTTTTCGCCCCGTTCTTAGCGCCACCTTCAGAGAATCAGAGAGATGTTATGAGTATGGAAGAACATTTTGAATTTAATTATGATCATCAACCTCCTTGCTATTTTTCGTGTACTGCTGAATCAGGTGAAAAAAATGGCTATATTCTAGGAAGTACTGATAGAGGATATGATCTGTATTATGGAATTGTTTGGGGAAGTCGAACTTCATTGGATGTTGCAGTTAAAGTAGTTATAACTGGAACATTCATTGCTGCAATTATTGGAGCTGTTTCCGGTTATTATGGTGGAAAAGTAGATGACGTTCTTATGCGAATAACTGATGTATTCATTGCCATACCTGGATTAGTATTAGCATTGGCCATTATTGCAGTAACTGGAGATAATTCGATTGAAATGTTGATGTATGCTTTGATAATAGTTTGGTGGCCCGGCTTCACACGAGTAATTAGAGCTGAAGCATTACGAATTAGGAAATTGCCATATATTGAAGCTGCAAAGGCCGCTGGCGCTTCTGATTTCAGGATAATTTTTAAGCATGTACTTCCTAATTGTATAACTTCAATTATAGTAATAGCAACAATGGATATGGGCGGTATTGTACTTTCTTTAGCTGCCTTAGGTTTTCTTGGTTTTGGAGGTGGTGCCGATCTTGCTGAATGGGGTAAATTAGTGGCATTTGGACAAGATGATATGCTTAAAGGGGAATGGTGGGGCTTCTTTTTCCCAGGACTGGCTGTAGCGCTTTGGGCGTTTGGCTTTTATCTATTAGGAGATGGAGTTAGAGACATTCTCGACCCTAAACAGAGGAACTAGATGTTAGAGATAAAAGGTTTAAAGACAAATTTCAATACTTATGATGGTATTGTCAAAGCCCTTGATGGCGTAAATTTAACAGTTAAAGATGGTGAAATTTTTGGTTTGGTTGGAGAAACAGGCAGTGGCAAATCGGTAACGTGCTATTCGGCATTGAAATTACTTCCTAAAACTGGTGAAGTAGTAGATGGTACCGTATTATTGGATGGTGAGGATATAACTAATGCTTCAGAAGAAAGATTAAGACAAATAAGGGGCGGTAAAATAGGGATTATTTTCCAAGATCCTTTATCTGCATTGAATCCAGTTATGACTATTAATGAACAAATTGGCGAAGTGCTAATTCTTCATCAGGATAAGGAACTCAAAGAACTTTCTTTGGAAAGAGAAATACCGGTTTATAATAGTAAAAAGTTTAGTTTTTCACCTGGTATTGAATTTACTATCTGGGCAATATGCATTTCATTTATTTCTCTTTTCTCAATGCTTGGCCAATTTAATTTTGGATTGCCATTTTTCTTTATCATTGCAATTATGCTCTTGCGAGATTATTTGCAGCAGGATGTTCCAGATTCTGCTTTAGATATCCTAGTTGTTGAATCTTTGTCTAAGGTCAAACTTCCAAACCCTAAACAAATAGCTAAGTCATATCCTCATGAATTGAGTGGAGGAATGCAACAGAGAGTTATGATTGCAATGGCACTCGCCGGAAAAGCAAAGATGCTCATTGCAGATGAGCCTACTACGGCTTTGGATGTAACAATCCAAGCTCAGATTCTTCAATTGATTAAAGATATTCAAAGAGAGGAGAATATGTCGGTATTATTGATTACTCATGATCTAGGAGTAGTGGCTGAAACTTGTGAAAGAGTAGCAGTTATGTACAAAGGCAAGATTGTTGAAGAAAATACAGTAAATAATATATTTAAAAATCCTCAGCATCCTTATACTAAAGCATTATTGAATGCGATACCTAAAGGCGGTAAAGAAAGGCTGAAGGTACCAGAGATAGGAGAACACGGAGCTATATGACGAAAGAATATATTCTTCAGATTAAGAATTTACGAAAGCATTTTCCAGTGAAGAATGTTTGGGGAACTGACATCGCATTAGTCAAAGCTTTAGATGGAGTTGATTTGAATATTGAAATTGGGAAGACCTTTGGTATAGTAGGAGAGAGTGGTTGCGGTAAGACTACACTTATGCGAACTCTGTTAAGGTTAGTTGAACCCACTTCGGGGTCAGTAATTTTGTCAGATCAGTTTATTGGAAAAAGTGGAAGAACACTTGAGAATTTAACAAACAAAGAATTACGTCTTTTTCGACGTCAAATAGGAGTTGTTTTTCAGGATCCTATGGGTGCTTTAAATCCTCGAATGTTAATTAAAGACATAGTGGGGGAACCTTTGGTCATACATGGAAAAACTGGGAATCTCAGAGAAAGAGTTATTGAATTATTAGAAAACGTTGGTCTTGGTGAAGAGCATTTGTATAGATATCCACATGAATTCTCTGGTGGTCAGCGACAGAGAATAGTAATTGCAAGGGCTTTAGCCTTAGATCCGAAAGTGTTAGTTTTAGATGAGCCGACTTCAGCCTTAGATGTATCCGTTCAAGCCCAAATTCTTAATTTATTGAATGATTTACAAGTAAAATTTAATTTAACTTATGTTTTTATTTCACATGACTTATCCGTTATAGAATATATGTGTGATAGATTGGCCGTTATGTATTTAGGTAAAGTTGTGGAGGAGGCTGATACCGAAGAGCTGTTTTTTAATCCTCAGCATCCTTACACTAAGGCCCTTTTATCGGCTACACCTAGTTTTGAAAAGAATACTAAAAGAATTATGATACTTGGAGATGTACCTAGTCCAATAACCTATCTAGATGAATCAAAGGCTAAATTAGCTACTGATATCACAGAACAAGAGCGTTTAGAAATTAAGGCAATAGAAGGTAAAAATATAGACTATATTATTAGATCAAGTCTTAATGAAGTATTTCCACTTATTGAAGTATCTGAAAAGCATTTTGCTAGAGTAAAATCATGAGCGATCAGGCACCAATTAATCGATTAATTTTGCATATGAAGGAGCATCGCTCTACCATGTGGTTAGCTACCTTATTTTCAATACTTAACAAAATTTTTGACTTAGCTCCGCCTTTGTTAATTGGTGCGGCTGTAGATGTTGTTGTAAAACAAGAGGAGTCTGTATTAGCTGAATATGGATATCCCGATCCCAAAGACCAATTGATTCTTCTTTCTATATTAACTGTAATTATTTGGGTATTTGAGTCATTATTTGAATATTTTTATGGTGTTTTATGGCGGAATCTAGCTCAAACGGTTCAACATGAGTTGAGATTAGATGCATATTCACATATTCAAGAATTAGAAATGGCTTGGTTCAGTGAACAATCTAAGGGTGAGTTAATGTCAATACTTAATGATGATATTAATCAATTAGAGCGATTTCTTGATAAAGGGGCAAATGAATTATTACAGGTAGGAACAACCGTCATAATAATTAGTGCAATTTTCTTTTACATTTCTCCAGCTATAGCAATTTATTCAATTCTTCCAATTCCAGTAATAATTTGGGGTTCCTTTAGATTTCAATCACGTATTGGTCCACGTTATGGTGAAGTACGGAAAGAAGTAGGTCTTCTGAATGCCCTACTATCCAATAATTTAGGCGGAATAAGCACAATAAAAAGTTTTACAAGTGAAGACCTTGAAATAGAAAGAGTGAGGTCAGCCTCTCAGAAATATCGCGAGGCTAATCGCAATGCAATACGTCTGAGCGCTGCTTTTGTTCCCCTAATTAGAATGGCTATTTTGGTTGGATTTACAGCAACCTTACTTCATGGTGGAATTGTTACAATTAATGGAGAAATGGAGGTTGCATCCTACAGTATTATGATTTTTATGATGCAAAGATTACTTTGGCCTTTGACAAGGTTGGGGGAAACTTTTGATTTATATCAAAGAGCAATGGTTTCAACAACTCGAGTTTTGAATTTACTAGATACTGAATTAACAATTGAAGAAGGAGACAAAGAATTAGATATAAGTGAAGTTAAGGGTGAAATTAAATTTGAATCAGTTAATTTTGCATATCCTGAACGTGAACAAGTCATAAACAATTTTAATTTAAAAATAAAATCAGGTACTACTCAGGCAATCGTGGGTTCAACCGGCAGTGGTAAAACTACCTTAATTCGATTATTATTAAGATTCCATGAAGCTTCATCTGGAGAAATATATTTAGATGGTAATAAAATTAAAGATCTAAAAATAAAAAGTCTCCGTTCTTCTATAGCTTTGGTCACTCAAACAATAACTTTGTTTCCCGGGACTGTTATGCAGAATATTGCTTATGGTAAAAAAGGTGCTACTGATGAAGAAATTTTCTCAGCTGCTAAAGTTGCAGAAGCTCATAAGTTTATTATGAATTTACCTTTTGGTTATGAGACGCAAATTGGGGAAGGTGGCCACAAGTTATCGGGTGGCCAAAGGCAGAGATTGTCTATTGCTAGAGCTATTTTGAAAGATGCTCCAATTTTGGTACTGGATGAAGCGACTTCATCTGTAGATAATGAAACTGAAGAAGCACTTCAGAAATCTTTAGAAATAATATCTAAAGATCGGACAACTATTGTTATCGCGCATCGTTTATCAACAATTAGGCATAGTGACACAATAACCGTACTAGACAATGGTAATATTATAGAATCTGGAACTCATGAAGAGTTATTAAAAAATAGTTCCCAATATTCTAAATTATGGAATGTTCAAACTGGCAAACGTTAAGCAATAGTTGCCCTTATCACCCCCTTCCCATGATTCCTACAACAGGGCCCGTAGATCAGCCTGGAAGATCGCCTGCTTTGCAAGCAGGAGGCCTCGGGTTCAAATCCCGACGGGTCCACCATTCTTGTATCGGTAAATTTTTAGTAGTAGTAGTAGAATTACATATTATGCGCGCATTAATTGCCATAGTAATATCAGCTTTAGTTGCCCTCCAACCAATACTTTCTTTTGATGATTCAGGTTCGGTTAAAAACAATATTTCTTTTTCAGCTTATATGAGTGGTGAAGACAGTCTCGACTGGTGGGAAGATACACTAATGGATAAAGATAAGGATGGTATTCAAGATAATATATGGATTGCAATTGATAGTAAAAA
>Ga0209709_10004309_pt1 | contig 11506 bp, 11 predicted proteins | sample ArcticOcean_MG_C_2_FD_187435 | JGI IMG/M metagenome (GOLD analysis project Ga0209709, IMG submission 187435) | Marine microbial communities from western Arctic Ocean - ArcticOcean_MG_CB4_136 (SPAdes) (version 2) | ecosystem: Environmental > Aquatic > Marine > Oceanic | place: Arctic Ocean... | reverse complement strand
TGAATACGCCCTTTCTATAGGATTTCTGAGCATGATAATTATCTTAGATTTTGGATTATATTCTTTAATTCTGAGCGGAACTTCTGAATAAAAAAGATAAGAAACAGATCCCTCTCCCAACATTTTCTCCTCTTTCCTTTCAGAAAATAATTTATTGTATTTCTCTAAAGTATCAATTCTAGAACCACCATAATACAAACCTTGTTCCAACAATTCTTTATCAGAAAAAAAATCAGGTTCCTTTTCCGAGCTCATTTTAATTTCTGGATGAGCATTAAAATAATGAAACAAAGAGGTTGTTCCTGCTTTTGGAGCTCCTACTATAAAAACCTCTACTTTCATCTATTCAAAATTCGTTTTTGTATTAACTCCTTAAAGTTTTTTATTCGGTGTAAATTAAGAATAAATGAAACACCTATCTTAACGGGAAAAGTAAAAAAGCTAACAATTGTAAACAAGGGAATCCAATTAAAAACTCTATTCTCATATTTATAAAAACTCATATTTTCCTTACACATTTTCTGGCATATATATATTTCTGAAAGCTTTAATCCTCCCTTTTTCCAGTTCCCAATCTTACTTTTATCTATGCCTGAAGTGCTATCCCTGTCCAAGTTTGTAGAAGAACCAATGTTAGGCACCATCAATATATTTTCATCAAAATCAAGTTCCAAAAAACTACATAATTCTAAAATAGTGGATTCAGGATTTAATAATAAATCTTCAAACTTAATAGTCTTAACTCTCTTTTCCTTCTCAAACTTTTTTGCATTTAAAATAGAAGTATTCCAAATTTTGGAAATAGTAATAGGGTGGTAGTTAAAGTACGAACGAATCGCTTCTCTAAAAGGAATTCCTGAAGCACCAAAATACCTTCTCTTCCATTTATTTTTCTGAGAAAGGAGAACATCTCTCGGATCTCTCACCATGTTTATAACTTTCGCATTTGGGAAATTATTAAGAATTTCCTGAATATAAAATACATTTCTGGGAGTTTGATCGCAAGGAATAACGGAATTGTTTTGCTCTGCAGAATAGTTTAAAAACAAATTAAAAATCGCCATCCTAGAATAGGATTTTTTATCCAAAACAGATTTTGAAACCTCATCAAATTGACTTGAATTATTTTGTTGAAAAATCCCAAATTCCTGAATACACAATAATTTTGAAAATAATTTTACTGATTCTTTTTTTTCTAAAAATTTAATTTCATCTTTTGAGGACCACAATTGGCCAAAAAAATGCAGTTCTTTAAAAGTAAATACGGAAGAATGTTTTCCAATAATTCTCCCCATCATAGTAGTTCCGCTTCTACTATTACCAACTACAAATATTTTTTTTGTGTTAGTCAATTTAATATTTAATTTTCAAGTCAGTTATCAATTGGAATACTCCAGTCGAATTTACTTTGTCAAACAAATTATGACTACCATATATTTTAGTTGTCTCTTTAAAACTTAATCTAACCTGCTTCATTTCCCAATCTACATCATAAGAAAGAACTGACTTGTCATTTTCATCCAAACAATTAAAAATGTATATGTTATTAAATTGACTCTTTTCAATTCTTATAATATCATGTCTAAATATTTCACCTAAAAAAGTAAGAGGATAATAGGTGCTTTGTATTTCTAACACCTCTTTATTATTTCTAAAAATAGAGCCCCCATAATCTCTACCTCCCATATTATGATAAGTGGTTAAAGTTACATTCTTCAAATCAGGGCTACTCATTAATTCTAAAAAATACTGAGCAACAAAAAGAGATTGCAACAAGGTGTTCCCTGTTGTTCTGGAAATTTGTAAATTCCATTCTGTAATCCAAATTGGTTTATTAAATATCTTATTATATTCTGCAATCTCATTTGGGAAGTCTGTATTCAAAAACTTTAACGTTCTTCCTTTATATATCTCAAATGCTTCTTGCTGATTATCACCTTCTGGCTCTACAGTCAGCATTTGTCCGTACTCCTTTTTACCTTTAACCACTTTAGCGTACGAATGAACAATAATATCATCATAAAAACTCATTTCAGAGAGTTTCTTATTCCAAACTGAATGACGGTGAGTAGGCTTAGGATGCAATGGAGCTGCAACAATTGCAGTTCTTAATTGTGGGTAGTATTTTTTTATTTTATCAGAACAATCTTTTGCATCTTCTATATATTCATCTATTGTGTATCCATTTAAGTAAAAAGTTCCGTTTGAAAGTTCGCTACCTAATTCTACTCCTATAATCTCAAGGTTATGGGATTTCATTTTTGAAATCATCTTTAATATATCATCATTGTCTACAAACATATTTGCTACTAAAACTACTTTTGCATTTGTTAGTTTTGCCAGCTTAATAAAATCATCAATATAATCGTGAGTATGCCCTTTTTTGATATTTGCTCTATTCAGAGCTTCTGATCTTTGGATAAATCTACTTCCTTTTGCAAATTTTTTAATTTCTTCAAAATTAAAACCATATCCATTTTTATTAAAATGATAAAAATTACCCATAGCTCCTCCAGGAAATCTTAAAACTTGAGGATTTATTTTTAATACCTTATTAATAAAAGATGTATCATTTACATCACAATAAGTAAAAGTATTAGAAGTAGCAAATCCATATACATCAGGATTTATATTTTGTGCCGTTAACAAAAACGAAATAACAGAAAAACTAAATATTAGTAGATTATTTCTCATTTCATCAATCCTTTATCTTTCAACTCCTGTACTGATTTTTCATATTTGTCTTCCATTACTTCTTGCGTTTTTACCCAATTTACAAATTCTGAAATCCCTTTCTGAAAATTATATTTTGGAGTAAAGCCTAAAAGATTTTTAGCCTTTTTTAAATCTGCATAATTATGCCTTATATCTCCTAATCTATACTTTCCACTTATAGATATACTGATATTAGAATCAAAGAATTTCTTCAAAGATTCAGCAACTTCTATTACAGTTGTCGCTACTCCAGAGCCAACATTAAATACCTCTCCATTTGCTTGTTCTTTTTCTATCCCCAAAATAGTAGCATCTACTACATCATCAATAAAAACAAAATCTCTACTCTCTAATCCATCTTCGTAAATATCAAGATTATTTCCATTTAGAATTCTTGTAGAAAAAATGGATAAAATACCCGTGTAAGGATTAGATAAAGATTGCCCAGGACCATACACGTTTTGATAGCGGAAAGCTACTGATGGAATGCCTACAGATTCTCCCATGAGCATTACCATTTGTTCTTGTTGTTGTTTATTTATACCATAAATGGAAGAAGGATGAATTTTAGATTTCTCATCTGTTGCAAGGAGATTAAGTTCCAAATCACAAACATTACATTTAGGAGTAAATTCTCTTTTTTCCATATCTTTCTCCTTTCTTTGTAAAGGATATTGGGTTCCATGAATTTCACAATTATATTTTCCTTCACCATAAATGGCTCTGGAAGAAGCAATAATCATTTTTTTAACAGAATGGGGAGAGTTAGCAAGTATCTCTAACAAATATGCCGTCCCCATAATATTAACAGCATTATACTTTTCCACTTCATACATAGATTGTCCTGTTCCAGTTTCAGCAGCCAGATGCACTATAATTTCTTGCCCTTTTATTGCTATTTTCCAATCTTCTTTATTTCTAACATCTCCTTTTATAAAAGTGCATTTTCCTTTTATTTTTTTAAAAAGAGATGATTCTTCAGTGCCATGAATTTGCTCAGATAAATTATCTAAAATTGTGATATTATATCCTTTATCGTATAATTTTTCGCATAATCTGGATCCTATAAATCCTGCTCCTCCTGTGATTAAAATATTTTTCATAATCAATTTATTCTATTTTGTAAATCTACTAAAAAATGACATCATTCCGGAAACAATAAGTATCAGAAAGAAAGGCCTAAGCAACAAGGGTTCTGAAAATACTGAAATAAAAATGATCGTCATAAACACCCCTTTTTTATGTCTGAAAAGCACTTGGTTCAATAGGCAATAAATTAAAAGAGATGAAATTGGAATACCCATTGCTACCATTAAATATGTTATTGAATTAGAGCTTCCTTTATCTGTAGATTTTGCCTTCATTTCTAAATTAGTTGATTCTTCAAAAGAATTTAAAAAATTATCATTGATAAAATGATTTGATCTGAATTCACTAAAATACGTATCATCTAAACCAATTCCCGTTAAAGGATAATCTTTCGTAATGGAGATTGTTTGTACTAAATCAAAATATCTTTTTTGGAAAGAAGAGGTTTCTAGTTTCTCTTCAATATTTGATTTTGCAATAAAATAGAAAGGTATAGCAACACTAATAGCTAGAAAGATTAAAATAGGCCTTTTCTTCATTGAAGATATAAAGATGAAAAGCAAAATAATCATCATAATAATTATTCCTGTAGTGGAGTATGTAGTGAATATCGCAAAGACAGTCAACAATATAATCCATTTATTTCTTTTAAAAACGAGTCCTTCTAAATATAGTAATATATTTAAATATATCTGATTAATTCCCGGCTCCCAAAACCAGCCTTGATTTCTTACAAACTCCAAGCTCAAAATATTAAAAGCAGATCGTTCTGGATTATAAAAAAATAGATAATTAAATGTATGAAGAACCTTATCTGTATTAAATGTTATTGGAAATAAATTATTCTTTACAATAAGGTAAAACAGGAAATTACAAATAGAATAATACAAAATAAGCCTTAATACCCATCTAAATCTTTTTAAAAAATAAGATATATCTCTATTATTAACAAAATGGGTTATAATAAAAACACATGAAGATATATTTAACAAATGAAATCCATATTTAATATAACTTTGATCCCCAATAGAATATATGTAATTAATACAAATTAGAAAACAGAAAAATATTAAACTAAAAAGAGAAGTATTAAAAACTGATTTTTTGATTCTTTCCCCCATAAAAAGCAAGGAAAATAGAGACATACTGAACAATACAATTGTAAACAATTTCCTATGAAAAGCAAAAAGTAATCCCCCACTGCTAAAAACTAAAAGCAACAGTAAAATGGTATCAAATAATTTACGATTTGTAGTAATTGTTAATCTCATCAACTAACTTTTTCCCATTTTTTAGTAGCCTGATTATACTGTCTAATTACCTTTGCTGGAGAGCCAACTGCAATAGAATAATCTGGGATATCTTTAGTAACAACAGCATTTACACCAATAACACAATGTTTACCAATGGAAGCACCCATAATACATGCATTTTCTCCTAGCCATGTATTTTCACCAATTACAACAGGTCCATAATCTAAAATATCTTGCTCCTTCATAAGCGTATTAACATCTTCATAGTTATGGGCATTATCGGAAATATATACTTTATCAGCCATTGCAACATTCTCCTTTATATCAATCCTGTTAACCGCCACAATATGTACAAACCTTCCTATATAAGCTCCACTTCCTATTTTAATAACAGGATCCTTTTCAGAATTTTTAAACGCAAGCATCCAAGACCCTTCATTTACATGGGCTTTTTTACCAATAGAAATATATTTTGCCCCATTAATACGAAAAGGGAAAACGAGAGTAGATTTTTTACCAAATTTTTTAAAACTGGAGGAATAAAATAAGATAAATATTACTTTTTGTATTTTCTGTGTTATGTTTTGGATAAAGTCAATCATAGTTTCCAAGTATTTAAATTTATATTTAGCATTTCCTCTAACTCTTTAATATCATTTTCAAAATAATGATGATAGCAGAAATCTCTTTCATCTTTAGTTAAAGAAGTTTTATTTGCATCCTTATTGTTCTTTTCATGTATCTTATTTCGTATCCTTTGCCTAAACTCTAATGAAGGAACCATGAGCTTTAATAATGTTCTGAAAATTGATTTTTTTGCCATAAACTTCTTAAGGTGAACTGAACGAGCTTTACTTGCTGGATTAATTCTAATATCAATATTTAATTCTACATTCTGATCGACATCTAGGAAATTTAAAATCTTTTTTATTACTTGTTGTCTATGATTTACAAAATCCTCAAATAAAACAATACAAAACTGTTCTTTTCTAAATTTATGCAAATAACTCTTTAATTGTAAAGCGTACATACTAGAGTATTTGTAAGAAAAACGAGAAAAAGAAACATCATCTTTATTATTTATATAACCTTCCAATCTTCCTTGTTCTTTCCTTAAAGAATCTAAAAAAGAAAGGGTTTCATACTCATCTCTCTTTGTGTGTAAATAATGAGAATATGCTCTATCAATTGGATTCCTTAACAGAACAATAAACTTTACATCTGACCCTAAAGTTTCATTAATTCTAGAAACACAAACTGAATGCCCTAAATAGGAAGGAGTAAATTCTCCAATAGCATTTTTTGATTCTAAGCCTTTAAAGTAATTTTCCTCATACCAATCTATCCCCTTCTCCCAGTTTGCATTTGTATCAAAAAAGTGAGGCTCTTTAAAAGAGGAAAGTCCAACTTCTGGATGTTGCTTCAATATTTCGAATAAAGAAGTAGTTCCTGATTTTGGAGCTCCAATACATAAAAAATTTGGCAAACTCATATCGTCCAATGTTTTAAATCCTTCTCTATTAATGCTGACAATTTATTAATATCATCCTTAAAAAAGGATTGTAAATATACTTTTGTTTTCATATTCATAGAAGTTACTTTATTAGTAGATAGTTTTACTAGTTTTTCTTTTACGTTATCTTTTATAATATCTGGTACAAATTTCATGTATATATTCTTTAATATATTATCTTTTTGAAATAAATTTTTTATTTTTTGATTTTTCCATCTTTTACCCCCTACATTATGCCTTGTAGAAGAATTTATTTTAGTTTTAATATTTACCTCTAAAAATTCAAAAACACCTTTTAACACTTTATCTGATTTATCTCTAAAGTCTTCATATAGAATTACATGAACATTATCAAACTCCTCTTTATATGCTTTTACCATATCATAATACAATCCCATATCTTTATACATAACCATAGGAGTAAGGGTTAAATCTTGCTCTAGCCTTCCATTCTCTTGATTTAGAGCATCTTCAAATGAAAGAGATTCTTTCACACTTTTAGAAACATGCTGAAAAGCAGAAAATGCACGGTCGACAGGGTTTCTTAAAAGGATAATTATCTTAACCTCATTGCCCAATCTCAGTTTTATATTTTTAATTGCTTCTTTATAATAATACAAATAAAAAACAGTTGATTCTCCAATAGCTTTTTCCTGTTCAACATCTTCAAAAAGAGCTTTATACTCACCCCAATTCCAAACCCCAAAGTGCAATCTTTCTTGCACCTTGGATTTAATTAGAAATTGAGGCTCTTTTACACTTACGCCTTCCTTATTGATAGTTGCCATAAATATCTCAGGATGCTGAATTAAATATTGGTGTAAAGAAGAAGTTCCGCTTTTAGCAGCACCAACAACTAGGAAATTTGGTAATTTATTTTTCATAACTTTACAAAAGGAATATAAAACGTATAGAAACCTAACTTTTTCTTAACTGCTAAAACCATAGCAGAATTCCAAACTACTAAGCATATCATAGAGGCTAAAGCGGCTCCATTAATACCATATTTTGGTATTAAATATAAATTTAAAACAATATTTAGGATTGCTGCAAACAATAAAATTTTTGCAAGTATATTTTGATTTCCTGTCATTTGTAAAATATTACCAACTGAACCTGAAAAAGAGCTAAATAATCTACCACAAGATAGAAAAATAAATGCGGTTACACCAACTTTAAACTCTTCACCAAACATACCCAATAAAAACTCAGGGAACATAAAGAAAATAATTACTAGAGGAATAGAAGTCCAAAAAATCATCTTTGTAGATTGACGAACTACTTTTTCCAGCCCAATCATATCATTTTTTGAAAACATTTCTGCAAACTTTGGAGAAGCAATACTATTAATAGACATTAAAGCAACAGCTGCAAACATGGAAAGTTTAAAAGCAGTGTGATAAATTCCAACCTCTTCTGCAGTGGACATAGATCCTAACATTAGTTTATCTGTCCAAGACATTATAAACTGCACTGATTGGGCAAACATTAATGGAATAGAAATTTTCAATAAGTTAGAATAACTTTTCACTTCTGAAACTGCTTGTTCTTTGCCTTCTGATTTCTTCTTTAACCAAAAAATAAAAGAGAGAAAAGATAATACCGAAACAATTAAAACGCTAATCAAATACGCATAAACAGGAATATCCTCACTATTAAAGAATTGATATAATATAAGAATTGTAATAACTGAGAATAACCCTTGTGAAACTCTATAAAAAAATGAAAACTCTGCAATTCTTTTTAGCCCTCTTAAACTTTCGTAATTTACCATAAAGAATGCCATTGGTAAAACAAAAAATGCATTCAGTTGAATATATCTATAATTTGTGTGTATTAATTCTGCAATTGGTATTGCAAGAAAATACATAAGTACAGAGGATAGAATAGACGTAAATGATAAAATAGAAATCACTTTTTTTCTAAAATTAAAGATGCTTTCCCATTTATTCTGTGAGGCATAAGACGCTATAAAACGAATAGATGTAGTGTCTAAACCAGCTTTAGCAATTAAGGTGAACATTCTAAGGATAGTGATTGCTAAAACATACTCCCCTAACCCTTCTGCACCAAAAAGATGAGCAATAATAAGAGTAAGAAAATAGCCAATAGCTAATCCTCCAAACCTTAAAATAAAAGAAATCCCACTTCCTTTTAATAATTCTGAGAAGTCCTTATCCTGCAGTGCTTTTAGAAACTTTTCTTTCATGGTTTATTTTACCAAAAACCAAGGATTTAATAAATCCTCTTTATTATAAACTACATCAGCAGATGTATTGTATTGTTGTACAGAGAAACCTGCATATTTAGCTATTGCATGTCCAGCCCCTGTATCCCATTCCATTGTTGGCGCATACCTAGGATAAGCATCTGCTTTTCCTTCAGCTACCATACATAATTTCAAAGATGAACCAACAGCCATTATCTCAACATTACCATGTTCTTTTTTCATGTCCTGAAAAAACACTTCAGTTTCAGCTGACATATGCGAACGAGAACCAACAATTACATAATTATTTCTCTGATAATCAATCGGTAATTTATCAGATGATGAGATTAAAGTTTCAAGATTATCAATAATTTGATTTCGCCTTACCTTATAAGAACCTAAACCTTCCATTGCAAAATAAAGTTCCTCTTTTACAGGAACATAAATTACACCCATAATAGGGTTTCCGTTATGTATTAAAGCAATGTTTACAGTAAACTCTCCATTCCTTTTCACAAATTCTTTTGTACCATCTAAGGGGTCAACTAACCAAGAGTATTCCCAATCTTTTCTATCTTCATATGTAATCTTTGCCCCCTCCTCACTTAAGAAAGGAATGTCAGTTCCTGTAAGGTGATCTTCAATCACTTCATTGCAGTTTTTATCTGCTAAGGTTAAAGGGGATTTATCATCCTTATGTTCAACTGCAAAATCAGAAGCGTACACATCCATAATTGCATGCCCACCTTCAATAGAAGCATTAATTGCTTTTATTAATAATTTATTAAAATTCATCTATTACTTTTCGTTATATATCAATAGCGCCTTAGAAGTTCCAATTCTAGTTGCGCCTGCTATTATCATTTCCAAACAATCCTTACGATTTGACACTCCTCCAGAAGCTTTAATTTGTAAATTTCCAGCAACTGATTTTATAGTTTTCACATCTTTAACAGTTGCGCCATACCCCCCATAATAACCTGTAGATGTTTTTATAAAAACTTTCTTGGCATTTTGAGGGAAATTAGCCTGAACTAATTTTGCAATGCGTTTAGCAATATCTCTAATTTCAACGCTAGATAAAGCTCCTGTTTCAATAATCCACTTTACTATTTTTTTATGACCTAAAGCAAACTTAGTTCCCTCAACAATATCATTGTCAAATTTCTCAAAACTACCTCTTTTAAATGCATTATAATCGCATACATAATCGATATCGTAAGCACCATTTTCTATTGCACTTTTAGCTTCCAAAACTTTAATTGCAGTTGCTTGATTTCCAAATGGAAAATCAATAACCGTCCCCACTTTTAATTTTGATTTATTTGATTCTATCATTTCTTTCGCCATAGCAACAAATTCAGGTCGAATCATTATACATGCAAATTTTGATTGTATTGCCTCCTGTATTGAATTGATAACAATCTCTTTTGTGTCCTGCTCAGAAATCCCTGCTTCATCAGCAGTTTTCAAATAGGTTGAATCTAGATAATCTGCTATATTTACTTGTTTTTCCATTGCATTGTTTTACAAAGCCAAATCTAATAAATTATCAGATAATGAGCTGTTTTTTCATTTGATAAATTTTACTAGATTTGCAGCCTTACACTATGAAAGAAGCGAAAGGTAATTTATTCCCCATATTTGATGATATCCTCCAAAAAGAGGATAAAGAAACACTATTGCAGCAACATGCAAAAGTAATCTGGATGACTGGTTTATCAGGATCTGGAAAAACTACTGTTGCAAAAGGAGTAGAAAGGTATTTACACTCTCAAGGAATATTAAACCAACTTTTGGACGGGGACAATATCCGTGTAGGAATTGGCAATAACCTTACTTTCTCTTCAGAAGATAGAGCAGAAAACATAAGAAGGATTTCAGAAGTAAGTAAGCTTTTTATGAATTGTGGAGTAGTAACACTCAACTGTTTTGTAAGCCCCACAATTGAGATTAGAAATATTGCTAAAGAAATAATTGGTGAAGAAAACTTCATTGAAGTTTACATAAACGCATCAGTAGAAACTTGTGAGGACAGGGATGTAAAAGGACTTTATCAAAAAGCAAGAAAAGGAGAAATAAAAGATTTTACAGGAATAAGTGCCCCATTTGAAGCTCCTGAAAATCCTGAAATAGAGATAAATACAGCCAAACTTTCAATAGATGAATCGATACAGAAAGTTTTGGATTATATATTACCGATTATAAAAAACAAGTAAAAAATGAGTTCGTATAATTTAACACACTTAAAAGAATTAGAATCGGAAGCGATTTTCATCCTGAGGGAAGTGGCAGCACAATTTGAAAAACCTGTAATGTTATTTTCAGGAGGAAAAGATTCTATAATCATGTTCCATCTTGCTCGAAAGGCGTTTCACCCAGGTAAAGTTCCTTTCCCTTTAATGCATGTAGACACAGGGCATAACTTCCCAGAAACTATTGAATTTAGAGATAGGTTAATGGTGGAGACAGGAGAAACATTAATCGTAAAATATGTTCAGGATTCTATTGACAATGGAACTGCAGTGGAAGAAACTGGAATAAATGCATCTCGAAACGGATTGCAAACCGTAACTCTTCTGGAAGGACTAGAAGAAGGGAAATACGATTGTGCTATGGGAGGTGCAAGAAGAGATGAAGAAAAAGCAAGAGCAAAAGAAAGATTCTTTTCTCACAGAGATGAATTTGGACAATGGGACCCAAAAAATCAAAGACCTGAGCTTTGGA
>Ga0209709_10004308_pt1 | contig 11507 bp, 10 predicted proteins | sample ArcticOcean_MG_C_2_FD_187435 | JGI IMG/M metagenome (GOLD analysis project Ga0209709, IMG submission 187435) | Marine microbial communities from western Arctic Ocean - ArcticOcean_MG_CB4_136 (SPAdes) (version 2) | ecosystem: Environmental > Aquatic > Marine > Oceanic | place: Arctic Ocean... | reverse complement strand
AGGTGCCGCAGTCAACATCATGATTGCGATTACCAAGGCTTTGCCTTCTAACATATTTTACTGAGAATTTGTTAAGTATATAAAAGAATGCCAAAAAAAACTTTTTGTTTTGTGATTGGAGAGCCTCTATTTTGAATTCTGAACCCAATCTTTGATAAGGGCCTACTCTGAATCTATTGTATGGGAGACATAACTACCAAAGGATTAACTAAAAAATTTGGTAAACTAACTGCCGTAGATAATTTAGATTTAGATATCAAAGAAGGTGAAATATTTGGCTTATTAGGTCCAAATGGCGCAGGAAAAACAACAACTATTTCGATGTTAGCAACATTACTAGCACCTACTTCTGGAACAGCTACTGTGGCCAATCAAGACATTTTAGAAAACCCCTCTAAAGTTAGAGAACATATTGGGATTGTATTCCAAGACCCCTCTAGTGACGATATTCTAACTGGAAGAGAAAATTTGTATTTGCATGGTTTGATGTATGGAGTTCCACGCTCAATTATTCCTGAACGAATTGATGCTGCTTTTGACTTAGTACAACTTACTGGAAGAGAAGATGATCTTGTCAAAACATATTCTGGAGGAATGAGACGTCGATTAGAATTGGCTCGCGGCCTTCTACACCACCCTGAAGTATTATTCTTAGATGAACCCACATTAGGCTTAGACCCTCAAACTCGTAAGCGTATTTGGGAACATATTGAAAAAATTGTTAAAGAACGTAAAGTAACTATTATCCTAACTACCCACTATATGGAAGAAGCCGATCGTCTGTGCGATAGATTAGCCATTATTGATCACGGTAAAATTGTAGCCTTGGACACTCCAGATGCACTCAAAGCACAGGTAGGTGGCGATACGGTTCAAATGGAAGTTCTAGACCCTGAACGTGCAGCAACCGAACTTGATAAACTAGAATGTGTTAGTCGTTGTGAAGTTCGAGAGAATCGACTGGATGTGGCAGTTAAAGACGTAGCTCAAAACTTGCCTAAAGTTTTTGCTGCAGCTGGAGAAATATCTAATTTTAGCGTTAGAAATACAACCCTAGATGATGTATTCATGCATTATACCGGATATGACATCCGAGATGAGGGTGCTGAAGGTGCTGCCAAACATATGCAAAGAGTAGTCGGAGTGAAACGATGAATCAATTGAATGGATTGTATGCAATTTGGCTTCGGGAAGTGAAAGTCTATTTTAGAGAATATTCAAGATTGATTGGTTCGATACTTACTCCCTTACTGTGGTTGTTAGTATTAGGCAAAGGAATTGGAGCTTCCATTGACGAAAATGAAGGTTTTGCAGGAGTCCCATATGAACAGTTTATTTTTCCAGGGATACTAACTATGACTGTATTATTCCAATCGGTTTTTTATGGATTATACATTGTTTGGGATAGAAAAATTGATTTCCTAAAAGAAGTTCTAGCAGCTCCACTAAATCGTTCAACGGTTTTCCTTGGAAAATGTTTAGGAGGCGTTACCGATTCAATGATCCAAGTAACAATAATTATTGTACTAGGTTTCTTTATTTTTCCAGACATAGTCTATACTTTACAAAGTATCATGCTTGTTTATCTTTATCTGTTCTTATTGGCCGTAATTATGACTTCTTTGGGACTCATAATTGGATCTAGAATGGATTCGCCAGAAGGATTTTCTCTGATAACTAGTTTAGTTGTATTTCCTATGTATTTTCTAAGTGGTGCACTATTCCTAAAGAAAAGTTTAATCGATGAAGCGCCAATAATTTATTGGTTAACGGCCATAAATCCTGCTAGCTATGCAGTCGATGCAATCCGATATACTATGATTCCAGAAGATATTTTTCTTGAATTTGGATTAGCAACCGATTTGACGGTCCTAATCGGTTTCTGTGTTTTCCTACTTGCATTAGGAACTTATTGTTTCAAAACTATGAAACTCTAAGTTTAATTAAGCCTAATTTATTCCATCCAAATCATGACTAAAACTGCATTAATTACGGGCGCATCTTCTGGCATAGGAAGAGGAATCGCTCATAAATTTGGAAAAGAGGGTTGGGAAGTTACTCTTATCGCTCGTAGAATAGAAAACCTGGAAAAGGTCGCTAAAGAAGTCGAAGAAGCTGGCGGTAAAGCTCATATTTTTGCTACTGATTTAACAAAGGAGGGAAATCCTGAAAGTGCAATAGAATTTAGCATAGAGAAAATGGGTCAAATTGATACTTTAGTCAATAATGCCGGAATTGGTCGTTTTGAAATGGTTCCAGACATCAAAGATGAATCTTTTCAAGAACAATTTCAACTCAATGTTTGGGCTTGTATGGCAATGGTTAGATCGGCCGTTCCGCATTTCAAGAAAAATGAAGGCGGGCAAATCGTAAACATTGGTTCAATTGTGGGTTATCTTGGAATATCAAAGGGATCGATCTATTCGAGTACTAAATGGGCTCTAAGAGGCCTTAATGAGAGTTGGAGAGAAGAGTTGTATCCGGATAATATCAAAGTCTGTTATGTTGGGCCTGGTTTTGTCTTAACTGAATTCAATGGAAGAAAAGAAGGCGGTACTTCCGAAGAACAGGAATGGGCGATGGTCCCTGGAGATGTCGCTCATGCCGTTTATTGTGTAGCTACGCAAGGTCCTAACAGCGATATCAAAGAGATATCAATCCAAGTCTTAGATCGTAGTTAATTATTACGTAATCTATTCTTCATCTTCTAAGTGAAGATAGCCTGATGTGAAAAGTCCACCCATAATTACTGTAATTACAACTAGCATGTTAATTTGCATAAAGCCATAACCTGCGTCAGTTCCTGCAGGATATAACACAAGCATACTAACCAAAAATCCTCCACTAATTGTCATTGCCATTATTGAACGTGCTCTTCCAGTTAACATCAAACCACTTACAAAAGCTGCAATGGCTATAGGAAGTTGATTAAGTCCCCACGCTTTTTCATAGAAAACATCATTGGCCGTGTAATCTTCTCCCCATCCAATTTTAGCAGAATCTTCGGCCGTAGCGAAATTTGCTACACCCGTAATAACTCCGAGAGCCCCTATTACGATTAACCACTATTTAGGTTTCATGTATTGCTTGATTGCGTCCATATTACATCATCCTCACTGCAATAAGAATTACAGCCATTACAACCATAATTGCTGGATACATCTTCATCAAAAATATATCTTTATCGGCCGGTTCTTCACCCATAAGAGTCATGCCGTCTTCAATACCTTCATCTCTAAGTCTCATATATCCGACTGAAACGCAAACCCAAACTATTGAAGTTATTATTACATTCTGCACTAATTGTGCATTTACATCATCCGGTGCATTCCATCTTGAATCTTCGTTAAACAATAAAACCATTATTGTTGTTAATGCAAAGTAACCTATTCCGAACATGGAAATATGACCAAGAGGCCATTTCCCTCTAGGACCAGTTCTAAGAATATTAACTGCAAAAAGAGTATATGGAACAAAAAGAGATCCCAAGAGTTGTATTTGAAGTGGAGTTGCAGCGTGAGGCTCCGATTCAAAGAATTCAGTAAGTACTGGTAGGAAAGTAGAACTATCTGCTTTACCTGCATATCCGTCTGCAAAAAGAAGATTATTGATGGAGAAGACAACTCCAATAATTACAGGAACTACAAACAGTCCCGTAGTTACTTTGTCTTTGACTTGAATTCCTTTAACTTCAAAAGTTAATCCATCATCGACTCCTTCTTCCTTTAAGAAAAAGTAAGCGCCAGTATATGCTGCAGTAACAAAAATAGTTGCAATCAATGGATTGTTATTAGGTAACTCATCTCTTCCCATTATCATAACTATAGACATTGTTACAAGTCCTGCAACAATAGTTAGCATCAAGCTCCATTTTCCTTTAGCACCTTCATTAAGAATCAAAAGATTAGACATCGCCAATCCTAACATTAGAGCTCCTAGTAATTGAAGTGTTTCAACCCCTCTTCCAAAATTTTCACTATCTAAAGCTGCACCATTTGTTAGAATACTAGTACAGGCTTCACCGGCCATCCATACTCCAGTATCCATGTCAACAGTAGCATCAGTACCGTCTGTGGTGTAACAGTTTGCAAAGAATATAAAATTCATTGCATAGACTAACATTATTAGTGCCGAAAGACCAAGACAGACTTTGGCAGGCATTCCCTTCACGCCATCGAACATAGGTTAAGTGGTCTTTAACTAGTACTTAAGTATACTGCATGGCAAACTTTACCTAATCTATCTTGAAAGCTAACTACTATTTACTAGGGCTCCAAGTAATGAATGTGAAGAAAACATCACTTCTAGTTTTTATCTGCCTAATCTCCGTCGGTGGAGCTGGTGCTTATGCCTTCAGTGGTGGAGCATTGGATGGATACTTAGAAGATCTACAAAATAAAGAAAAAACGATTGTTGAAGAAATCAAAGAACCTGAACCCATTTTGGAAGATACAATGGCCAAGATAAATGTGAATACTCTGAGTGGCGTCAACTATTATTCAATGGAAGAAGTAGACGATGGTGATAATAACGAAATTCAAGATATTGAATGGGACAACTATACTTTCCAATTTGATGCTTATGATTCAATTGGAGATATTGAAACTTATCTGTGGAATTTTGGAGATAATAATGAATTTGAAGGTGTTGAAGGAAGTCATAGTTATGAAGAACCTGGGAAATATATTGTTATTTTGAAAATAACCTCAAGTGATGGAGTTAGTTCTACTAACCAAACAATAATTACAGTTAATTTTGATGGATTTGTTATTTCAGACAATATGGAATGTACTTGTGCCCCGACTGCTAAAGAAACGATAATCGACTTGAAAATCGAAAACGGTGCAAAATCTATTGTTGGAGAAACTACAGTTACTCATGATGGGAATACTGAAGATTGTACACAAAGACTAATCATTCAACAATGTCATTTACGAGTTATTCTTAAATCCTATAATGGAGGAAGTTTAATCTCAGAAGAGGCATTATTTGATGAAACATTTAATACGAATAGTAAAACCGTCAATTTTACACATACTCTCACAGACGATGAAAATGGATATACTTTTGAACTTGTTTTAGAAACTGATCAAATACGAGATTGGCATAAACCTGAAACTGAATGGTTCGTAGACTATCTGTGAAACTAATCACCAGCCATACTATTTCATTCTAATTTATGCATAGAAACTAGTGCCTGCTCAATATTCTTTAATTCATCTGGAACGGCATGTCCTGATACTGGGGCTGCTAAAGATATACCTGCATCTTTTTTGGCCTTCCAAACTGCTGAATTGAAATCGATTAATGAATCAGTCATCTTTGTCCATTCTTTGGTTCCTGATATTGGCGATTCTGGGAAAACATCTACATCTACTGCTGATTTATCATACAATGTGGTTGATAGATGATGAGTAAAGAAAGGACACACGGGAGATAAAATGGACAATAAGTCTCTAAAGATACGATGCAAAGTCCAAGTAGCTGATGCATCATCATTGTATAATCTAGTTTTAGCCATTTCAAGCCAATGTGAAGCAAATACACCAGTACTGAAAGTTTTGATTCCTTGAGCTGCAGTATAGATATCTAACTCAGAATATCCTGTTTGGGCCTTCTCAAGTAATTCCGTAAATTCAGCTAGAATCCATTTATCTTCATTTTCGATATCATCAGGCATTGTCTCTAAATCACCCTCAAAATCAAACTGAGAAGCAAATCGACCCACATTGAAGATTTTTGTTAAAACTCCAAAATATCGTAATTCAATTTGTTCTGGATTTATCTGGAAATCATCCCCTACCTGCGCATCTGCAGCTTTCCAGAATCTAAAACATTCTGAACCTATTTTCTTAGCTTGTAATGCCACCTGTTTACCTTCAGGTCCTTTGATTTTCCAAGAACCGGTCCGTCCTCCGGCACCACATTCTAAAACGGATCCAGCATCTATTCCATTGCCAAGTGATTTCGACATTTTCCGACCCCAAGGATCCATTCCAAGGCCATCAATCCAAACATTCGCAAATCCTGGTTTGTCTAAAAGTAATGCCGATTTCAGAAGAGTATAATACAGCCAAGTGCGAACTATTTCCTTTCCTTGTGGTCTAATGCCTGTCGGAAATGCTCTTTCAAATAATTCAGGATTTGATAAATATCCTGAAACATACAAATTTGAATTGGATGAATCCATCCAAGTATCGAATACCTTTTCTTCACCTTCTAAATTACCTAAATCACTCTTTAAATCTGAATATTTACCTAACTCTTTACGTGTTTCTCGATCCATTACAATAGAATCTGAAGGCGGACCTTCTTGCCATGGCTGAACATAAGTTCCACGCGGTGGAGTGACTATTTTAGTTCTATCTTCTGAATACCAAATTGGAATCTCCGTGTGATACCATCTACGTCTGCTAACTGGCCAATCAATTGTGATGTTATCCATCCAATCTAATAGAAATTGTTTGTTTCTTTTAGGTACAAAATTAATCTCGTCAGACAATTCTTTGATTCTATCTTGGATGTGTGTTTGTTTAACATACCACTCTTTCAAAAGAATGATTTCAATTGGATTCTTTCCTCGCTCAGAAACTGGAATTTCCTGATCTCTCTCCACGATATTTTCAATCCTATCTGATTCTTCTAACATTTCAATGGCTTGCTTTCGTGCATCTAAAACGGATAATCCGGCTAATGGGCCTCCGAGCTCAGTTATGTTTCCATCTAAATCAATAGCTTGGAAAGGTGTAAGACCTAACTCCCTGAAAACAGAAACGTCATTCTGATCTCCAAAAGAACAAACCATCAAAACTCCGGAACCAAATTCCATATTGACGCTCGAGTGAGCTTTTACTTCAACGGTTTTAGAACGACCTGAAGTATTCATAGGCAAATCTAATGTTTTTCCAACAAGGTTTGCGTATCGAGAATCATCGGGATTGACCAAAACTATACCACATGCACAAATTAATTCAGGTCTTGTCGTAGAAATGATAACGGGTTCATGATTTGAATCATCCGTTACTGACCACCGTACGTCGACTAAGTTAGTCTTGCGAGATAACCGCTCAACTTCAGCTTCTGCAATAGTAGTGCCTTCAACCGGATCGTATAAATTTGGCCTTAATTCTTCAACAATATCGCCACGTTTGAACAAATCAATGAATATTGACTGAGTAACTGCCCTGTAATCAGGAGCATCGGTCAAATATTCACTATCATAAGCACAAGAAAGTCCAACTCTTTTTGCAATATTCCGCATTTCTTGAGTGTATTTTTCTATTTCATTTCGACATAGCTCTAAAAATTCAGCCCTATCGTAAGTTTTCATCTTACGGCCAGTTTTCTTTTCAACTGTAAATTCTATATTAATTCCATTACGATCTACTCCCCAAGGAAAATAAACTTCTTTCCCAAGCAATCTTTGACTACGAGCAATAACGTCTATCATTGAATATTGAGCTACAGCCCCAATGTGCCAAGTCCCTGAAGGATATGGAGGAGGTGTGTCTATTACAAAAACTTCCTTGCCTGAATCCGGGTCAAACGTATATCTCTGACCTTGGGAAAAATGTTCTTCCTGTATTTTTTTCTCCAAATCTACAGTCCACCGTTTCTCCTTAATTTTGGGTTCTGCCATGTTTTCTACTATCTAGCCCTAGTATAGGTTTTCTTAATACTTGCGAAGCTATTTTACTTAGGCGCTATCTAAGTAAAAACCAATGGAATATGCTAGAGATGTTGTGATTGTCGGAGGTGTTAGAACGGCTCAGGGTAAATTTAAGGGAGCGCTTTTCGATATCTCAGCTGTAGATTTAGGAGCATTGGCAATCAAAGCAACTTTAGAACAGACTAAGGTTGATCCTGAAATGATTGATGAAGTCATAATGGGTAATGTTCTTTCAGCTGGAATAGGTCAACATCCTGCTCGCCAAGCGGCCTTGAAAGCAGGTATTCCAGAAAGAATTCCTGCACTAACTATAAACAAAATGTGTGGTTCCAGTATGAAAGCAATTATGCTAGCTGCTACAGCCATCCGTTCTGGAGAATCCGATATCATGATGGTGGGGGGAATGGAATCTATGTCTCAAGCGCCTTTTACTGTATCTAGAGCTAAAGATGGAAAAGTAAGTATGGAAAAACCAATGGACACTATGATGGTCGATGGTTTGATTGATCCTATTAACGGAATGGTGATGGCTCAAACTGGAAATAGAATTGCTGAAAAATTCAGTGTTACTCGAGATGAGGCCGATATATTTGCTATTGAATCACACATTCGTGCACATAATGCCTACAAAAAAGGGGCGTTTGAGAACTATCATATTCCTGTTGAACATGAACACGGCATATTGAGTAAAGACGAAGGAATTCGACCAAATTCTAGTTTGGAAAGCTTAGGAAGATTAAAACCTGTATTCGATGAAAATGGAATTGTAACTGCAGGGAATGCAAGTCAAATTTCAGATGGGGCTGCCGCTTGCTTGGTAATGTCTCGTGAAAAAGCCAATGAATTGGATTTGGAATGTTTAGCTACAATTACAAACTATTGTGCAGTGGGCGTACCTTCAGAAGACGTAATGTCGGCACCAATACCTGCCGTTCAAAAATTATGGAAAATGCAAGGGCGTAATGGTGAACAAGATTATGACCTCTATGAGCATAATGAAGCTTTTGCGTCAGCCAGTCTGGGAGTGATGCAGGGGTTAGGATTAAAGCATGAAAAATTGAATGTCCATGGTGGGGCTGTTGCCATGGGGCATCCTCTGGGTGCTTCTGGTTGTAGAATTGTATTAGCTTTAATTCATGCATTAAGGGCGCGAAGAGGTAAGCGAGGTTTTGCTACTGCCTGTTTAGGCGGAGGGATGGCTACTGCAATTGAAATCGAAACATGAACGCCGAACTTAATGATAAAATAGTTCTAGTAACTGGTGGGGCTGGAGGCATTGGAAGTGCGATTTCTAAATCTTTTGCAGAACAAGGTGCAAAAGTTATTGTTCATTATCATAAATCTGAAAACGAAGCTAAATCATTGGCAAAAGAAATAGGGAGTTGGGCAATTAATGCTGATTTGACTAAATCTGAAGATACTTCTAAACTTTTCAATAAAATTATAGAAGAAGAAGGGCATCTGGATATCTGTATTGCAAACGCAGGAAATTATCCTAACGAAAGCTTGCCTTTATGGGATATTGATGATAAACGATGGAATGAAACGGTTTCGACAAATTTATCTATAACTTTCAATACTTCAAGAGAATTTTTAAAGCATGTTTCACAAACAAAAAAAGGCTCACTGGTTCTTGTTGGATCTACTGCTGGAATCTACGGAGAGTATGGACACTCAGATTATGCTGCTGCTAAAGGCGCAATTACTTCAGGACTCTTAAAAACATTAAAAAATGAAGCTGCTCAAATTGGAAACGGAGTTCGAATAAATGCTGTAGCTCCAGGGTGGACTGCAACGCAGAAAAAAATAGATGAAGGATTGAATCAAAATCATGTGGATAGAGTTGTATCTACTATGGCTTTGAAAAAATTAGCAACTCCAGAAGATGTTGCCAACACTATAGTAATATTAGCCTCTGATTCACTTTCAGGACATACTACTGGACAAGTAGTAGAAATCGCAGGAGGGATGGAAGGACGTCTGATAACTGGGATCAAGTAGGATTTAGAAACCTGCTAATTGGAAGTATTGTTTTTTCACTAATTATTTCTTGGATTGTAACCATTATTTATGATATTAACTTCAATTTTGTGATTTTTGTTGTTGTTCAATTGTTTGTTATAATTGCTACTACCATGATATGGCCGGCTCTCAATTCAAAATAGTTTTTTGAAAAGATATTAAATAGTAATGATTCTACTTCAAATACTGTGGAAGAATCATTAAAAAAAGTCCGACGCTACGATATTGATTGGCTTAGAGTCATTTTATTTGCATTGCTAATTCCATTTCATGTCGCCATCGGTGTTTACTGGAATCTTTATGGTGAAAATGTTAATCCCGACCTAGATGGAATAAATGAAAGGTGGGAAATTGCCGAAGAAGGTAATGACTATACGACTGACTCGGTGAATTTACCAAGTATGTTATTGCATTGGATGCATCAATGGAGACTTGCTGGGTTGTTTATGATTTCAGGAATGGGGACTGCATTTGCCTTTAGGAACAGGACATGGAAAACATTCCTAGTGGAAAGAACGAAACGACTTCTTGTTCCTATGTTCTTTGGAGCTTGGACAATGGGATTTATTGGGTCTATTCTTACTGAAAATGGAAATTTGACTATATGGGCATTTCTAATTGGAATAATATGGAGAAGTCTAATTTTCTGGGTGCCGTTTATTGGGAAACTTATAGCTCTCGGCCATTTATGGTTTCTATGGAATCTGTTCCAGTACTCTCTCTTTATGATTCCTATTTTTACTATTGTAAAAAATAATCCAGATGGGAAAATAGCTAGATTCATTAGATCATTTTTTACTATGCCTGGTGGAATTGGAATATTCCTTTTACTTCCGTTTTTTCTAGTTTTTATGGAAATCCTATTCAAGCCTTGGTTTCCAGGATATGTTGGTGTTGGATATGAATGGTTCTGGTTTTTTGGTTTTTTTGCATTCGGCTACATGTGTATAAATGCCAAGGATGAATATTATGAATTTATAGAAACGCGTAGAATTATGATTACGTTACTCACAGTAATATGGACTATTGCTTTTGTTTGGATTCGGTTAGAACAACATAAATCAGGTATTCCGTACATAGATGGAGGTTGGCTCAAAAAGGACATCATTCATAATAAAATGACTATCCTTGGTTGCATAATCCATAGTTTTCATGCTTGGTTTTGGTGTCTAACCATTTTCTCTTGGAGTGCACACTTACTAAACAAACCCAGCAAAAATCTGACATATATGAATCAAGGAGTTTATCCATTCTATATTGTCCATATGCCGCTTACTTTTGCTGGACTTATACTTGCTGGCAATTTAGGGCTTAAGGGCATTCCTGCTGTTATTCTAGCCACTATATTTGTAGGACTAACTTGTTGGATTTTCTTTGAATGTGTAAAACAAACTAGAGTCACACGTTTTTTATTTGGCATCAAAGAGGCCTCAAACAGTAAGGATAAACCTTCTGAAAGTAATGCATTTCTCGAGGGTAGATAATGCCAGTCCTTATATAGGGTCTGTTTGTGCGAGCGACCCTGCATTCACGCAACCAGACGCTTTGGGTAATTATCCCAACACCTCCTGAGACACTTGTTCTCGTCGAGAAACGGCGTCACGGTACGATGTGTAACCTGTAGGAAATTACGCCTAATTTCGCCTCCGTTAGCAACGGTTAGCGCAATAATGGAGAGTAAACAAAAATGCCAAAGCACAACAAACCAAACCGCGGATCCATGGCCTTCAGCCCTCGCAAGAGAGCACGCTCTGAAACACCGCATATTTCTAGTTGGGCTGCTGTTGATGGTGACGAACCGAAAATTCTTGGCTTT
>Ga0209709_10004307_pt1 | contig 11511 bp, 14 predicted proteins | sample ArcticOcean_MG_C_2_FD_187435 | JGI IMG/M metagenome (GOLD analysis project Ga0209709, IMG submission 187435) | Marine microbial communities from western Arctic Ocean - ArcticOcean_MG_CB4_136 (SPAdes) (version 2) | ecosystem: Environmental > Aquatic > Marine > Oceanic | place: Arctic Ocean... | reverse complement strand
TCTTTTTTTATGAATGCTGCAAAAGTTTCGGGAATTTTTAAATCAGAATATATAATCGAGTTATCATCTAAAGTTATAATAATTGAGTTATCTGAACCAAGAATATCACCAGTGATACCTCTGTATCCAAGAACACCATCGAAAGGTGCTATAATATTTCTATCTTTAAGTTTAACAATTAGGTCACCTTTTTTAACAAGTTCTTTAAGAGTTAACTCAGACATTAAATTATCTCTTTTAATTCTAAAGGATTCTGTTTTTTTTGAAACTGCCGTTCCAAAGCTTTCAATATTTTCAGAAAAGTTTTTGTAAATTACCTCTTTAACAATTATTCCAGGTGGAGGTCTTTTGCTGAATTTTTTTTTAAAATGATTACCTATCATTGTTCTTCCAACAACGACTATTGTGATTATTAAGAAGAAGACAATGATTGTTGTACTAATTTTTGTAGATCTTTTCATATTTTAATTTTCCCGTATTCACTCCATGAACCATCATAAATTGTTGGCATATATTTAATGTCTATTAGAGAATAAGCAAGAGCCAAAACTGAAGCGGTAACTCCAGAACCACAAGTAAATACAATGCTTTCATTAAGCTCACATTTAGTTAATTTAAATTTTTTAAGAATTTTTTCTTTAGCAATGAATGTATGATCTTCATTAATAAGCTCAGAAAAAGGGAGGCAAAAAGAATTTTCTATAGAGCCACTTCTTAAGCCTTTTCTTGGCTCGGGAACCTTACCCTCAAATCTCTCCCTACTTCTTGCGTCAATAATCTTGAACTTATTTACATCAATATTTTCATCGATTTGTTTTTTGTCTTTTACTAATTCTTTTTTTTCATTAACTATATAATCAGAGCTAATAGTTTTTATTAAATTATTAACTATTGGTTTTTTTTCATTAATCCATTTTTTTAAACCACCATCTAGCACATGAACTAAACTTGGATTATGTCCAAAGTAAATAAAATTATACCAACATCTACAAGAACTGATTACATCAGAATTATCATAAATTATTATTTGGTCCTCATTTCTAATACCCATACTTGATACAATTTCCCCCCATGAATTTTTATCAGGTAACATGTGTGGTAGATCAGTATTTGTTTTAGAATTTTTATCTAAGTCAAAAAAGATTGCATTTTCTATATGTAGCTTTTGATATTCTTCAAAGCCATTTCTCTTTGTTTGAGGCATGTGCCATGAGCAATCAATTATTTTTACTTTATTTAAATTTTTTTCTAACCAATTTGTATCGACCAATGACATATTATATTTTTTCCAAGTATCTTTGATGGTATACTTCTGCAGGGCAGTAATTTTTTAATAAAGAAGATTTTGTTACAACTTTTTTAGATAAATTTGAATTTATTTTTTTTATAAAATTTTCAGCAATTTCTTTTTGTCTGTCACTTAAATAAAATATTTCACTTCTATATTGTGTTCCAAAATCTGGTCCTTGAGAATTTAAAGTTGTAGGGTCATGAATTTTAAAAAAGAAGTCCAAAATTTTTTCATAAGAGATAACTTTAGGATCAAAATCTAATTTAACAACTTCTGCATGATTTGTATTACCGGTACATACTTCTTTATAAGTAGTTTCTTTGTTATCACCTCCACAATATCCAACTTCCGTTTTGATAACTCCCTCGAGTTTGCTAAACTTGATTTCTGGACCCCAAAAACATCCCAATCCTAAAACTGCTATTTCCATTGATTATAGTTTAATTTGATTTACAAATTATTCCTATGTTAACTAAAAATCAATTAGGTTTTTTGTATATGTTTCTATCCGTATGCACCTTTTCTATTATGGATTTACTGGTAAAATGGTCAAGTGACTATCCAACAGGAGAGGTATTGTTTTTCAGAGGCTTTTTTGGACTATTACCAACTTATTTTTTAATACCAAAAAATAAAGTCAAAACTTTTTATACAACTGATAGATCAAAAGAACATTTATTTAGATGTCTTATGGGTTTAATGGCTTTAATAGCAATAGTTATTGCATTGAGAGAACTTCCTTTAGCTGTCGTTGTTAGTTTGTCATATGCAGCACCATTATTTATTACAGTATTATCAATTTTTTTACTGAGTGAGAAAGTGGGCGTTTTTAGGTGGTTGGCAGTTTTGATTGGATTTATAGGTGTTATTATAATTGCTGAGCCAGGCTTTAAGGGCATGAACTATCTTTATTTTCTTCCATTAATATTTTGTATTGGAATGGCCTTTGTAACTATTACAATTAGAAAACTATCTAAGACAGAACCTATTTGGCTCATTTCAATTTTTTTCACAATTACAATTTCAATTGCAGGCTTAGCCACAATTCCTATGGGTTGGATAATGCCAAATTTTCAAGATTTTATTCTTTTAGTTTTAATTGGAGTAACAGGCGGTTCTGCTAATTTATTTTTAACTCAATCTTATAAACTTTCAGAGGTATCTTTGGTTGCACCTTTAAAATATTTGGCTTTAATATTTGCTATCATTTTTGGTTATTTAATTTGGAATGAAATACCAACTATAAAAACACTAATAGGTGCATCACTAGTAGTTCTTGCCTCTCTTATAATTTTTAGAAGAGAAATTTACCACAAACAAGCAATATCATCTACTAATAGACATGAGTAAAAAACCAAAATACTGGAATACTGCAAAAAAATATTTATCTAGCAAAGATAAAGTGATGTCTTCATTAATTAATAAATACAAATCTCCCTCAGAGGCTGTGCTTACTTCTAGAAAAGATATTTTTTTTTCATTATGTAAAAGTATTATTGGGCAGCAAATTAGTGTTGCAGCAGCAAACTCAGTTTTTCTAAAATTTAAAAAAAAATGTAAAAATAAAATTAATGCAAAAACAATTTCTAAACTATCCTCTGTTCAGCTTAAAAGTTGTGGATTAAGTAGACAAAAGGTTAGAGGAATAAAAAGTTTAGCTAAGCAAACATTAGATAAATCATTTAACTCTAGATTAATTCCTAAAATGTCTGATGAAGAAGCTATTATTTATCTATCTCAATTAAGACAAATTGGTAGATGGTCAGCTGAAATGATACTACTGTTTACTTACAATCGTTCGAATATTTGGCCAATACAAGATATTGGTCTTTTAAGAGGAATTTCAAAAAATTACAAAAAAAAATATTTGCCACCAGAATCTTATGTGAAGTTTTTAAATAAAAGATTTACTCCATATTGCTCGGTAGCAACTTGGTATCTATGGAGAAGTATAGATCCAGAACCTATTCAGTATTAAAACCTTCAGTAATATGTAAATTTCTTTCGGTGGTATTTTTGGCTAAAGCCCATCCTTCTTGATATTCTTTGGACTCATGACATTCTATAGTAGCCTCATAACTTGAAAATTCCCAAATTACAGTTCTTGAAAAATCTTCACCTTCTAAACATTTATATTTCCCACCTCTAACTAGTGGCTTCCCACCATAACCTTTAATAATAGGAGTAACTTTAGCAGCATAACTTTTTAAATTTTCTGTATTATTAATTTTTTTATATAAGGCTACCCAATATCCCTTCATTATTCTTCTATCCATTCTTTAAATTTATTTTTATTTTCCAAAATATAACTGGGTAATAAACTTAAATTGATTTTTTCTAATTTATTTCCACCATCAAACTTGTTTGATCTCGAGTCTACTTTTAAATTATAAATTGTTTTCTTATTTACAATCATTTCTTTAATGTTTTTTATACCAATTGGATTTAATTCATACTCTGTATGATGAAGATAGGATTTTAGTTTTTTTTCAATATCTTCTGGACTCTTTAAATATGAAAAATGCCATCCACCATTTTCAATAATCTTAATTTTAATATATTTAGTTTCAGAAAAAAATGTATCAAGTCTCCACCAAGAATAAGCTCTATCTTTAATATTACGAAGCCATTGTGGAGATTTAAGATTTTTCTTTTTACAAGCTTTAGATCCAATCCAAGGATAATTTTTTAAAATAAGATTAAATTTATAGTACATCATTAATTGTTTAAAAAAAACAATGGGTGATTTAATATTTTTTAAGTTATTATCTTTTAAATTAGGAATTTCGTCTAAATCTGAAATTATAATCCAATCTTCATCTGTAGCTTCAGTTAACCCATCAGCTATGTGGTTCCTTTGAAAATTTTCTCTTTTAAGAGCATTCATTATAAGCTTCGCACCTTTTTTATCTTTACTATCTAAATCATTTATTTCTTCTATGAAGGGAGCTTCTTGATTTACTAATAAGTAAATAATTTTATCTTTAAACAAATGAAAATTTTTAATATTAAATTTTGGTTTTCTCTTTTCGCCCTTATGATTATATTTCGCTTCAATAATTATAAATTTATCCACATAGTTATTAAGACAATTTAATCTTACATCCAGAACAACATCTTCATCAAAATACATAAAACAATCGTATATTTTCATAATTTTTATTTCTTTTTTATTTTTATTTATATGATAAAAAATTTTATGGCTGATAAATTAATTATCACTTTTGAGCAGTATACAAAAATTGTTGAAAAACTAGCAATAGAAATTCACAATAGCTATAAACCTACAGTACTAGTCGGTATTATGAGGGGTGCTGCTCCTATTTTAGATATTCTTTCTAGAATATTAAAATTGCCAATTGCTTATATTGTAATTCAAAGTTATTCAGGTGAAAGAATGGAGGACAATCAGGGTCAATTAATGTTTGCCAGAGAAATTAGCTCTTTAGCTGAAAATAAAGATTTTAATAAAGTATTATTAGTAGATGACCTATCTGATACTGGATTAACCTTAAACAAAAGTATTGAATGGTTAAAAAAATATGAACCAACTAAGAATTATATAAACGAAGTTAAAACAGCCTGTTTATGGAAAAAGAAGTCATCTAAATTTGAGCCAGACTTTTGCCCAGTAAAATTAGATTCAGATCCGTGGATTGTTCAGCCAACTGAACATTATGAAGAATTATCTATGGAAGAAATAATTGAGAGAAATAAATAGGGCTGGAATTTATCCAGCCCTAAAAATTAATTTTTAAGCAACTGCAAAACTTACAACACTAAGTATCGCAATTACCCATATTGCTGGTGAAGTATTTGAAAACTTACCAGTGAATAACCTGATCAAAGCATAAGAAATAAACGCTAAAGCAATACCATTACTGATACTATATGTTAACGGCATAGCAATCATTGCAAGTATTGCTAGAGCAGATTCTGCAATATCATCTCACTCAATATCAAAAATGTTTCTTACGAATAAAACCGAAACATACAAAAGTGCAGCACCATCAATTTTTTTTGGTAAACTTGTTGCTAAGGGTGAGAGGAATAAACAGGCTAGAAATAAAACTTCAATAGCTAAAGAAGTCATTCCTGTTCTTCCACACGCTTTTATACCAGCACCAGATTCAACATAATTCAACTTACAAGTTTATAGTTATGCCATATTTTGGGTGTTATCATTAAACTATGGAAAAATTAAAATTTATTTTTATAAGTTTACTTTTTTTAACTTTAGTTAATGGTTGTCAAACAATCAAGAATAAAACAGATAAAATTGTTGAAAAAGAAAATGCAAAGTTGAGCGAGTATATTGGAAAAGATTCAATTAATTTACAAATGGATCTAGGTAAACCAGATGAAGATTTTAAAAATGAGCAAGGAAATATCGAATTGGTTTATAACTCAAAAAAGTATCTAGTGCTGTGTGAAAGAAGATTTGAAATAGATTCTAGTTCTATTGTTATTGGCTTTGTATCAAATGGTTGTTTCTAGGGCTAGAAACTAAATTTTTTTAGTAATCTTTAATGCAAATGCATAATCAAGTACAATCTCTTCAATGGCACCGTCTCGGCCAGACTTTCCACCATGGCCAGCATTCATTTCAGTTTTTAAAAGTAACAAATTATTATCAGTTTTATATACTCTAAGTTTCGCAGTAAATTTTACAGGCTCATCAAATAAAACTCTATTATCACTTAAGCTAGTTGTGATTAGCATATGAGGGTAATCCATTTTTTTTATATTGTTATAAGGAGCATAAGAATAAATATAATCAAAGTGATCTTTTTTATCTTTTGCATTTCCAAATTCATCAAATTCACCAACTGTTAAGGGTAAAGAATGATCCAAGTTAGTTGTCAAAGAATCTACAAAAGGTACAGCCATTATTATTCCTAAAAATAATTCTGGAGCTTGATTAACCACGGCACCCATAAGAAGGCCTCCAGCAGAACCACCCATTCCAATTATTTTATTTTTTGAAGTGTATTTATTTTCAATTAAATATTTTGCAGACGCAATATAGTCTTCAAAAGTATTTTTTTTATTAAGGAGTTTTCCTTCTTTCCACCACTTCATACCTTTTTCCATGCCACCTCTAATATGTGCTGTGACCCAAATAATATCTCTATTTATTAAACTTAATCTTGTAGTAGAAAAACTAGGACTCATTGAACTTCCGTATGAACCATAACCATAGAGCAATAAATGTGCAGTTCCATCTAGTTTAGTATCCTTGTGTCTTGTAATAGTAAGAGGAACTAATCTTCCATCATGTGACTGACAATCAACTCTTTCAACAATATAATCTTCAGGATTATGACCTGAAGGAATTTTTTGCTCTTTAACCAATTTTTTTTCTTTTGTGTTAAGATTATAAGAATAAACTCTTGATTGAGTTTTTGGAGATGAATAGCTTAAGTAAATTTCATCTGTATTCTTATCTCTTTGCAACAAAGAAGCATTGGGGACATATACAGTCTCGTCTGAAAAAATTAATTCTTCTTCTTTTCCAGTTGTTATGTTTTTTACAAATAATTTGTCTAAAGCATCTGAAGTCTCTGATCTTATAATCCAGTTTTTCAAAAATGTCAGACCACCAATTAAAACCTCTTCCTTCGCAGCTATAAAGGTTTTCCAATCAGGTTTTTCTAGATTATTAGTTATCTCAACCTTAAAGTCTTCAGCATTTTCATTTGTATGGTTATAAAATTTTCCATCCCAGGAATTAACTGAATAAAGTACACCTCTTTGTCTTTTTTTTATTAATTTAGGTTTTGGCTTCTCCTCATTAACGTTAAAGTAAAATTGTTCAGAAGTATTATGATCTGAGGTGGTAATGAAAAAAAATTTATCATCAGAACTTAGATCAATTCCAACTGTAAAAGCTTCACTTTTTTCTTCAAAAATTAATTGATCTTCTTTAGTACTTGTACCCAATTTATGTCTATAAATTTTTCTTGGTCTGTGATTTTTATCTAATTTTGAATAGAAAATATATTGGTCATCTAAACTAAAAGTTATGCTTCCTGATGTTTCTTCAATTTTTTCAGTAACCAATTTTTTTGTATCAATATCTCTAATATATATTGTGTAATATTCAGAACCCTTGGTGTCTAAAGAATACCCTAAATATTTATCATTAAAACTTACCTCTAAATCACCAACACCAAAATATTCCACATCAAGTTTTTCCTTTTCCTCATCACCATTCCAAATTTCTTCAATATTATCAGTCCCAATTTTTTTCCTTAATTTAATAGAGTAATTTCCTTTGGCTGTTGTTTTTGTCCAGTATTCATAATCAAAATCTTTAAATGGCAGAGATTCGTCATCTAACTTTATTCTACCCTTAATCTCATCAAATAGTTCTTTTTGAATATTTTTAGTATTTGATAGGTGAAAGTCTGTGTAGGAATTTTCTTCTTCTAAGTATTTTCTAACTTCAGGGTTTAATTTTTTATTATCTTTTAAAACTTCCAAGATATCATCTTGATGTATCCAGCTATAATCATCTTCCCAGCTGATGTTATGACATGTTTTTATTTCTGATTTTTTTTTAAGTTGTGGTATTTTCATAGTAACAAATTAAATATATGAATATAATCATTTATACACTAGTTATTTTTGGAATTATTTACTTTTTACTAAAACTATTAGCCAACACATCGTCCAAAAAAATATCAAAAAATTTAAGAAAGCTAATTTTTATTGGGTCAATAATCTTAGCTTTAGTACTTGCTGTTGGAGGCAAGTTTTTACTCAGTATACCTTTAACATTAGTAAGTTTGGCTATAGTTAAATTAAAAGGGTTTTCAATCATTCAATTAATTGGCTTGTTTAGGCTAATTCAAACGCTTAGAAGGTCTGGAAGGTTTTCATTTAATCAAAATCAAAATATTAAAAACTCATCTACATTATCCTTAGAGGAAGCTTATAAAATTTTAAATCTTGATAAAAATAAAGATAATACAAAAAATGATGTAAATAGAGCTTACATTAAGATTCAAAAAAAAATTCATCCAGATGTGTCACCAGAAACTGAAAGGCTGTCTGCAATTGTTAATGAAGCTAAAGAAGTTGTTTTAAAAAATATAAATTAAAATTTACTATTTATTATTGCTTGATAAACTTTTTCAACAGAAATATTTTCTGCTTTTAAATTTGATCCATGAGTTACATTTTCAATTTTAATACCATCTGGAACAATTCTTTGATAATTTTTGCTATAGTCAGTATAGGCCTTAGGCGTATCCAGGAGCATCACTAAACTTTTTATTCCTGATTGAGAGGTAACATGTGATCCAAATGAGTCATTTCCTACATACATATTTGCTGAACAGAGATATGGAATAATTTCTTTAATTTTTTTATTATATAAAGAAAGACAATTATTTTTAGTCACATTAGCTGTAATTTCATCAGATAATATTTTGTCATTCGGGCCACAGAGAATAAAAAAATAGTAATTCCCATTATTATTAAGTTTATTAATTAGGTTGTAAAAATTTTTTGTAACCCATCTGGTTGTTGGTCCTGAAGAGCTTGCACCAATAATAATTTTAAATTTTTTATTATCAAAATTCTCATTAATCTTTTCAACTTTATCCTTTTTAATAAAAAAATTAGTTTCAGTTGGACAATTATTAATCCCTAGAGATTTTTCAGTAAACTTTTTTGCAGCCTCTACTAAGTGTAGTTTTTCTTTTTTAAAAATTGGGTAAGAATGAACTTTTTTTATGTTAGAAAAAATTGAAGCTAAATAAATTCTTAAGCTAGGATAAAAAATGAAGATTTGATTAAAATTAAATGAATTTAGAAATTGTCTTAATTTTAAAATATCAATAAAGCGTTTATGATATTTATTTATAAAAATAATTTTTTCTATCAGAGGGTCATCATTCAAAGCTTCTTCTAAATTTTTACATAATGTTATAATTGTGATAGGACCAAATTTCTTTGCTATTTCATGGCAATAGGCCAGGTGAAGTAAGTTTGCACCCAATCCTTTATAACTTAGATATACACAAGTTTTCATAGTGATTAATTAATTTTTATATTTAAAGATTTAAAGTGTACAGATAATCTTTATAATAATTAGTATGAACAAAATAAAAGGAATATTTGCAGCATCAATGTCGGTGTTTAACGAAGACCTAAGCTTAAATATTGAAAAGACTGTTAGGCATGCAGAAAAAGTAATTGATCAGGGCTGTCATGGAGCTGCTATTTTTGGGAGCACAGGACAGGCTCAGCTTATATCTATTAGTGAAAAAATCAGTTTATTGAATCAGCTATCGAAAAGTAAATATAAAGACAGATATTTAATTGGAACTGGGCTTAATTCTTTAAATGATACCATCAACTTGATGAGTGTGGCTTCATCTTTAAATTTTAATGATTTTTTAATTATGCCTCCTGCTTATTATAAGTATGCTGATAAAGAAGTGATAGAGTTTTATTCAAGAGTAGTTGAAGCAAGACCTGACAGTAAAATTATTTTATACAATTTTGAAAAATTATGTGGTTATAAATTTAGCATTGAATGTGTTGAAGAACTTGTCAAAAAATTCCCAAAACAAATAGTTGGTGTTAAAGATAGCTCATACAATCTTTATGAACATCTAAAAATAGATAACTTTTCTATTTTGCCAGGATCAGAATCAAAGCTTTTAAAAGGTTTAGAATTAGGATGTGCGGGGATTATTACCGCAACTTGCAATGTAACAGCAGGTCTATCTAGAAAAGTCTACGATGACTTTATTGAAAAAAAAGAACAAACAACAAATGAAATATTATGTAATGTAAGAAATACATTTGAAAAATTTAATTTAATATCTGGACTGCACTCCTTTATGTTTGATGAGGATAAAATTTATAAAAATGTTCTACCCCCCATTAGTCTTTTAAGTGAAAAAGATAAACAGCAATTAATAGAAGAGCTCAATAAACTAAACTTTACGTTGGAATCATTAAAGGCAGCGTAGATGCAATTAGTAAGGTTTTTAAATAATACATTTAAAAATGATGGCTTCATATTAATTGATGTTGACTCAAAAAAATACATTATAGGTTCTCCAAAAAAAAAAATCCCAATTACACTTAAGATTTTAAATAAGAAACTTTATTATAAACTATTGTTTCGTCCAGATCTATATTTTGGAGAAGCATATTCTGATGGAGATATAATTATTGAAAATGGAACGCTAACAGATTTTTTAGACTTGGCACTTATGAATATTGGAAGAAGGAAGATTAATTTTTTTAGTCAATTTATAAATAAAATGAGTGGCTCATATAGATATTTGACAAATTTTAATTTTATAAAAAAATCTCAAATGAATGTTTCTCACCATTATGATCTTTCAGATGATCTATATGATTTATTTTTAGATCAAAAAAGACAATATTCGTGTGGATATTTTAAAGAAAAAAATGATACCTTGGAAGCTGCTCAAAATAATAAGATACAGCACATAATAAAAAAATTAAATATACAATCAAACCAGAAAGTTCTTGATATTGGATGTGGGTGGGGATCTTTAGCTTTTGATATTGCCAGATCTACAAATTGTAAAGTAACAGGAATTACTTTATCACAAAATCAATTTAATTATTGCTTAAAAAAAACTAAGGAACTTAATTTAGAGAATCAAGTTACATTTAAACTTGTAGATTATCGAGAATTAGATGAAAAGTTTGATAGAATTGTTAGTGTTGGAATGTTTGAACATGTAGGAAGAAAATTTTATAAAAAATTCTTTAAACAAGTAGAAAGGTTGCTTGATGAGAATGGTATTTCTTTAATTCATACAATAGGTTCGGTAAATCCACCCGGGGACCCACATCCATGGATAACAAAGTATATTTTTCCAGGTGGGTATACGCCAAGTTTAAGCGAAATAACAACACCCGTGGAAAAAGCAGGCTTAATCATATCAGATATAGAGGTATTAAAATTACATTATTCTTATACTTTGAGACATTGGAAGGAGAACTGTATAAAAAACAAACAAAAAATAGTTGAAATGTTTGATGAAAAGTTTTTTAGAATGTGGGAATTTTATCTGACAGGATCTGAAATTGCTTTCAAATGGGGGGACCAGGTTGTGTATCAATTACAACTAACAAAGAGTTATACATCCACACCTATCACAAGAGACTATATTTATCTGCAATATGTTGATAAATCAAAACTTCTTTAAAGTATGAAAAAA
>Ga0209709_10004305_pt1 | contig 11513 bp, 8 predicted proteins | sample ArcticOcean_MG_C_2_FD_187435 | JGI IMG/M metagenome (GOLD analysis project Ga0209709, IMG submission 187435) | Marine microbial communities from western Arctic Ocean - ArcticOcean_MG_CB4_136 (SPAdes) (version 2) | ecosystem: Environmental > Aquatic > Marine > Oceanic | place: Arctic Ocean... | reverse complement strand
TTTTTTACATCAAATAAATTAAAGATTAAATCAAACCTCTGCTTAAGATCGAATGAAGTTTCTGATTTATCTAAATTATCAAAATTAAATTTAAAAAAACTTTCAAAAAACAATCCCACAGCATGACCATGACTAATATTAAATAATGAAGTAAATGGATAAGAGGTTGCGTGTGGAGCAGTAGTTTTGGATATACTAATAGCTTTTCCAGCTAAGTTGGAAGCTATACTCATTTCAGTAGCATTTTTTAAATTAGGATCATTTAAAAATGATATGTAACTGTTAACAGAAACTCTCAATGATTTAGAAGCGTGCTCGACACTTTGATCATTTGATTTTTTTGAAACTAAAGATTCTAATGCTTGGGCAATTGCATCAAACCCTGCTGATGCTTTTATTTTATTTGGTGCTGACATTAAAAATTCAGGTATCAAAAAAAAATTATCTGGTAATAGGAGTTCACTTTCAAAAGAATGCTTAATACCATCAACATAAATAACCGCATTAGAGGTAACTTCTGCTCCAGACCCTGCTGTAGTTGGTATAACAGCTAGTTTTGTATATTTTTTTTTAAATGGATAACTGTAATTAACAATTAAATCTGCAAGATCGTCCCTAACATCAACAACATTAGCAATTTTAGCATAATCAATAACAGCCCCACCACCAACAGCTAATATCAAATCAGGTTTAAAACTCTTAATATTATCAATAATCTTAATTAATTCTTCTAAAATTGGTAACTCAGAATTTTTATAAAATAGTCTATTTTCTTTATGACTTAATAATTCTTTAAAAAAAACCTCAGCCCCAGACGTAACAAAAGATTTCTTGCCACATAATACAAATATTTTTTTAAATCCACTATCATTAATAAATTTCTTTATATCTTCTTTATTGTTAATCATTTATTTCATGAATAGTTTTTTGATCTGAATTAGATTGGTTGGTCTGGGAAGTTTTTTAATTTTACTGTTTGAAATTTTTACCTCTAAAAAATTTAAAGTATTACCATTTAAAAATTTTTGAATATTTGCTTTTAAGTTTTTATCACTTTTTATTGAATAAAATTTTTTGAAACCTAGACTTTTAGATAATTTTTCGAAATCAATATCATTTGCGTATGTATTTTGACCACCCACAGAATCATGAGAATTATTATTTAGAACGATATATTTGAAATTTTTACCTGCAAAACTCCCAGCAGTTTTGATCGAACCTAAATGCATTAAAAGAGACCCATCCCCATCTATGCATACAATCTTTTTTTTACTGGCTAATGAATAACCAAGAGCAACAGAGGCCGTATGACCCATGCCTCCAACCATATAGAAGTCTCTACTATCTTTAATTTTATATTTATCTCTTATATACATTAATTCTCTAGAGTTATACCCAGTACTAGAAATAACTTTTGTATTTTTTTTTAATGTTTGTAACAATGTTTTTAAAAAAAGAACTTTATCAAGTTTATAAAAGTCATTAACTTTACCTATTTTTTTAATATTTTTAAAAGTCCCTTGCTCAATTAGACAAGCAACAATAGAGCTTTTCTTTTTAGCAACTTTGATTTGTTTTTCAAATTTTTTAAGATCAACAACTGATCTAATAATAGTGTATTTAATATTTAAAAGTTTTAAGATACTTTCTGTAATTTGACCTTTAACTTTGTGTTGTGGCTCATCCTTAATATTGGGGGACCCCCTCCAACCTATAACAAGAATTAATGGTATCGAATAAACCTTTTCATGAGCGATAGAAATTAAAGGATTTAAAGCATTAGAGAGACCAGAATTTTGCATATAAATACAAGGAACTTTTTTAGTAGAAAGATAGTGACCTATACCTAGTGAAATAGCAGAACCTTCATTGGTAGCGATTATATGGTTTTTTTTACTTTTATTTCTCAAGTAATAAGAAAGTTCTTTTAAAACACTATCAGGAACACCAGTAAAAAAATTAGTTTTATTTTTTTTTAATAAATTAACTAAAGAATTAACTTCAATCATTTTTAATTAAATTAATTATTTCTTTGATGGGAATAATTTTTTTTTCAATCTCAAAAGCTCTACCATTTTCTAAAATTTTCTTAGCTGTGAATTGCATAGCTGGGTATGCGGCTCTTAAAAGTTGGTTAGCATAAATTACTAGTTTGAAACCATTTTTGATTAAATCTTTTTCATAAACTTTTGAGTAGGTCGATGGAACAGAAACTAATGGTATAAAATTTTTGCTTTTTTTAAATTCTTTAGCAAAAGAAAAAATTTCTGTAGGTGTTTTTTCTTTACTGTGAATTAGTATACCGTCTGCACCAGCTTTAGAATATATCTCAGCTCTCCTCAATGCATCTTTTAAACCTTTGCCTACAATAAAACTTTCAATTCTAGCAATGACCATAAAATCATTATTTTTTCTAGACTTACAAATTTGTCTAATTTTTTTAGCAAAAAGTTCCGGTTTATCTTGTTTTGTGTCAGCTTGATTTTTAAATAATGAATTTTTTTTTAAACCAATCTTATCTTCCATGATTATTGCAGAGACCCCACATCTTTCTAATGATCTAATCAAAAAAGGTAGATGTTCTAATTGACCGCCGTTATCAGCATCAAAAACTAGCAGTTTTGTTGTTACTTCCATGATATCATTTAAAGATGAAAGTCTTGTAGAAAAATCTACAGAAGAATTATCTGGTTTTCCTTTAGTTGCTGAGTCTGTTAAACTCGATGACCACATACCATCAAATTCATAGCTGCTATTATTTTTTATGACTTTTGTATTTTCAATAATAAGCCCTGTTAAAGAGTTGTGAGATTCTAATATTCTTATAATATTTTTTGAATTTATTAATCTTTTTAATCTTGAAACTCTATTATTAGGTGACAATAAAATATTTGATATTTTATTCTTAATTTCAGTTGAAGAGATATTTTTCGTATACTTTGGTTCAATAAGTTTTCCAGACCATTTCCTTAATGTTTTTATTACTCTATCCCTTGTTTTTTTTTGTACACCGTTTTTCCAATCATCACCATGAACAACATATTTTGGTTTAATTAAATTTAAATTATAAACATAATCTAATGTATTTTGAGGAATCACCTTGGTAACATACTTAATGTTTTCAACTACAACTTTACGTTTTTTAAAGTCTAAATAAGGAATATTTTTATACGAAGCTATAGCTTCGTCCGTTAATAAACCGACAATAACATTTCCATATTGGCTGGCAGTTTTTAAAATATTAATATGACCTTCGTGTAAAATATCAGCCGACAAACCCACATAAACATTTTTTATATTTTTCATAGATTTTTATAAATGATTAGTTTATTTATATAGATACTATTTAATTGTCCATTATATAATAGTTCTAATCTTTCTAACTAATTCTTTTGATAAAATAGCAGTAGGTTTTTTAAAATTATTAACAATTACTATATCTGCTTTTTTTGGTAATTCTGGTTTAATGTTTATACCGACAATATCTCCACTATTTTTTTTATGATAGATTTTTTTTTTATTAGCTTTAATAATCGTTTTTATATTAGTTTTTATATAAATTTCTAAGTAATTATCTATATTTTTTCTATTCCAATACCTTGTTGAATCTCTCATAGCAACTACGGCAAATATCAGATTAATTTTTTGATTTGTAATAAATTTAGCAAAATTACAATAATATTTACCTAATACCTTTCTTTCGCTAGCAGTATATTTGTTGAATTTAAAAATTTTTCTTAAATCATCTCCGCTAACTAATATTGTAGGACCATAATATTTGGTTATATCATTTTTAATTTTTTCTGCAATTACAGTTTTTCCTGAACCAGAAAGACCAGTTACCCAAAAAAGTATTCCTTTATTCTTATCAATTTTTTTTTTCATTTTATCTAATTCTTCCATATATATCTTCGTATCTAACAATATCATTTTCCTTTAATATTGAGCCAACTTGGGCTTCAATAATTTTAACTGGTTTGTTGCTAGGATTTTCAATTCTATGAACTGCACCTAAAGGAATGAAAATAGATTCATTAGGTTTTTTAGAAAACTTTTCTTTATTAAGAGTAATTTTTGGTCTTCCTTGTGTAACTAGCCAATGTTCAGCTCTATGATAATGTTTTTGTAAACTTAATATCCCTTTTGGCTTAACAAATAATTCCTTAATTAAAAAACCCTTACCTTCAAACAAATTAACATACCTACCCCATGGCCTATAATAGACATTTTTTTTCTTAAAATACTTTTTTTTATTCTTATCATACATTTTACAGATCTCTTTCCAACTACCAAGATCTGACCAAGGTATATTTAATTTAATCGCATTAATTTTTGGTGTTTTTTCTAAAATTGCATAATCAAAAGACTTGGCCGTTGCTTTCTCAAAAAATGTTTTATCTAAATAATAAATATTGTCTTTAAATTTTGCTTTAGAAACTGCATTAACACAATTTTTATAAATAATTGGTTCATATTTCTTAAAATTATTTATTATTGAATCTTTTCTCAAAAAAAACATTCCAGAGTTCCAATATCCTTTTTGTTTTATAACTTTTTTAGCTTTAGCTTCATTTGGTTTTTCAATAAATTTTGTTACTTTATTAACATTTCCTTTAATTTTTTTTGTTATAAAATAACCATACTCGCTAGAAGGTGCTGTAGGTTTAATACCAAAAATAAATATATTTTGATCAGTTAAATTATCTTTATTTTTATTTATAGCTTTATTAAAAATACTTGGTTTTTCTATCAAGTGATCAGCTGCAAAAAACATTAAAGGTTGTTCGTTTGGAATATCCTTAATTAGTGCTGAGGCTAGGATTGCTGGTGCTGTATTTCTTTTGGATGGTTCTAGTACTATTTTATAGTTTTTAACTTTAAATTTTTTTAGATAACTTTTTACTAACTTTAAATACTTAGCATTTGTGCTAATAATTGGATAATCAAAAGTTGGTCCCTTAATACGTTCTAAAGTTTTTTCTAATAAACTCCACCCACCAAAATCAATAAATTGCTTTGCTAAATTATTTTTTGATTGTGGCCAAAGTCTTGTTCCTGCTCCGCCACATAAAATAACAGGTCTAATTTTCATTAAATATCAGCGTAAACTTTTACTTCTTTTCTTTTACCAGGATGTGTTGGTGCACCTAAATAAGCAGGACCTACTGTTTGAGCATATTTCCAAATAGTTCCAGATCCAAAGCTTGATTTTTTTGGTTTCCACTTTTTACGTCTCGCAGTTAATTGTGACTTAGTTAATCTAACGTTAATTTTTCCCTTTTTAGCATCGATATCAATAATGTCTCCATTACGTAATAAAGCTAAAGGACCTCCTAAAGCCGCCTCAGGACCAACATGACCCACACAAAAGCCTCTTGTAGCACCAGAGAACCTGCCATCAGTAATTAGAGCAACCTTCTCACCCATACCTTGTCCATAAATGGCACCCGTTGTTGAAAGCATTTCCCTCATGCCAGGACCACCTACTGGACCTTCATAACGAATAATTATTACGTCACCTTCTTTATATTTTTTATTTTGAACTGCATTCATTGCTGCTTCTTCGTTATCAAAGCATCTTGCTTTACCAGTGAATTGTAATTTTTTTAATCCAGCAATTTTAACAATACCACCGTCTGGTGCTAAGTTACCCTTAAGACCAACAACTCCACCATCTGGTGAAAGAGGATTATCATAAGCTCTTAAAACTTTTTGTTTAGGGTTAAATTTAATATTCTTTAAATTTTGTTTCATCGTCTTTCCTGTAACAGTCATACAATCACCGTGAATAAATCCCCCGTCATAAAGTGTTTTTAATAACATGGGAACACCGCCAGCTAACCACATGTCTTTTGCAACATATTTTCCACCTGGTTTTAAATCAGCAAGGTAAGGAGTTTTTTTAAATATCTTAGCAACATCCATTAAATCAAATTTAATTCCAATTTCATTTGCAAGTGCTGGTAAGTGCAATGCAGCATTAGTTGAGCCACCTGTAGCAGCAACAATTGTTGCTGCATTTTCTAAAGATTTTTTTGTAACAATATCTCTAGGTTTAATATTTTTTTCCAATAAGTTCATTACAGTTTTTCCACTTAATAATGCATACTTATCTCTTTCTTCGTATGGAGCAGGAGTTCCTGCTGAATAAGGTAGTGCTAAACCAATAGCTTCAGAGACACACGCCATAGTGTTTGCAGTAAATTGACCACCACAGGCACCTGCACTTGGACAAGCAACAAGCTCTAATTTTCTTAGTTCTTTTGTAGACATTTTCCCTGCAGAGTGTTTTCCAACTGCTTCGAAAACATCAACAACAGTTACATCCTTACCTTTGTATTGACCTGGTAAGATTGAACCACCATAAATAAACACACTTGGAACATTTAACCTAACCATTGCCATCATTAATGCGGGTAAAGATTTATCACAGCCAGCAATACCAACTAAGGCATCATAACAATGACCACGAACAGTAAGTTCCGTTGAGTCAGCAATAATTTCACGAGATACTAAAGAAGATTTCATTCCTTCATGGCCCATAGCAATACCATCAGTAACAGTTATTGTACAAAATTCTCTTGGAGTTCCACCAGAAGCTCTGACACCTTTTTTAACAGACTGAGCCTGTCTCATTAAAGCAATATTGCAGGGAGCAGCTTCATTCCAAGTTGATACAACACCAACAAATGGTTTAGCTACATCTTTTTCTGTTTCACCCATAGCGTAGTAAAAAGACCTGTGGGGAGCTCTATCTGCTCCTAATGAAGTATGTCTGCTTGGTAATTTTTTCTTATTTAATTTTGCCATTATAAACTTTCTATTGTTACTGATATTCTTTTAATATCATTTTCTAAATTATTATAATTAGTTTTTTCTTGTTCAACAATCTCTTTTGGTGCTCTATCAACAAATCCTTTATTAGCTAATCTTTGTGATATTTTATTCATTTCAGCTTGGTATTTACTTTGTCTGGTTCTTAAGTTTTCTTTGATTGACTCCAAATCAACGTCTTCTGCAAAATATACTTTAAATAAGTCACCAGAAACCATTAACGTGGCAGCTGATTTTTTTAAATCCTTATCAAATAAATTATTAATTCTACCTAATTTTTTTAAAATAATTTCATTTTCAATAAAGAATGATTGTTCATTTTTACTTATTCCTTCTATAGAAATATCAATATATGATCCTGGACTTACACTTAATTCATTTTTAAATGATCTTAATTCAGAGATAATACTAATAATTTTTTCAACTTGATTTGTATTTGAATCCTTCTTTGAATTTCCAATAGGCCAATTAGCTAGCATTAAAAAATCCTTACCAGAATTATCAAATTTATTTTTAAGCCAGATTTCCTCTGTGACAAAAGGTATAAAAGGATGAAGTAATATAAGTATTTGTTTAAATATATAAGCTGAAACCTCTCTCACTTCGTCTTTAGTAGCTTCATCTTCAGAAAATAGGATTGTTTTAGATAGTTCTAGATACCAATCGCAATAAGAATGCCAAGCAAATTGATATGCATTTTTTGCTGCTTCATCAAACCTGTAATCTTTCAAGTTTTTTTCAATTTTGTCTTTAGCTTCTATTAACTCTGAATAAATCCATTTATTAATATTAATTGATAAATTTGGTGTTTTATCTATTTTTGTAAAATTGCAATTATTAGTAATTAAAAAATTATTAGCATTCCATAATTTATTTAAAAAATTTCTATAACCTTTAACTCTATCTTCAGAAAGTTTTACATCCGTTCCTGGAGAAGCCATTGAAAGTAAAGTAAACCTTAATGCATCAGCACTATATTTTTCAATTAAATCTAAAGGGTTAATAACATTTCCTTTTGACTTCGACATCTTCTGCCCCTTCTCATCTTTAACAAGAGCATGAACATAGACATCTTTAAAGGGTTCTTTATTTAAAAATTCCATTCCAAACATAACCATTCTGGCAACCCAAAAAAATATAATGTCAAAACCTGTAACCAGAACTGATGTTGGGTAAAATTTATCAACGTATTCTTTATTGTCAGGCCACCCCAATGTTGCAAAAGGCCATAGTCCAGATGAAAACCAAGTATCCAAAACATCTGGATCACGAATTAGTTCCACATCTTTATTGTAATATTTTTTAGCATCTGCTTTTGCTTCAGCTTCATTAATTGCAACAAATATTTTTTTGTCTGGGCCATACCAAGCTGGTATTTGGTGGCCCCACCACAACTGCCTTGAAATGCACCATGGCTCTATATTGTTCATCCATTGGAAATAAGTTTTTGACCAATTTTCAGGAAAAAAATTAGTTTTTTTTGAATTAACAACTTCTTTAGCCTTATTAGATAGTTTTTTTGCATCAACAAACCACTGCTCAGTTAAAAAAGGTTCAATAACAGAGTTTGATCTGTCTCCATATGGAACTTTATTTTTTATATTTTCTTCTTTTACAAAAAATTCTTTTGCTTTAAGTTCTTTTAATATTTTCTTTCTAGCCTCAAAACGATCAAGACCAATATAATCTTTTGGTCCATTTTGATTTACTTTACCAGCTTCTGTAAAAATATTTATTATTTCAAGATTGTTTCTTTGACCTACATCATAATCGTTAAAGTCATGGGCTGGTGTTATTTTTAAGGCTCCTGTACCTTGTTCAGGGTCAGCATAATCATCTTCTATTATCTTAATTTTTCTACCAACGACAGGAACAGTAACATTTTTACCTACAAAATTTTTAAAACGTTCATCTTTTGGATTTACAGCTATAGCTGTATCACCTAGCATTGTTTCAGGTCTTGTGGTTGCAATTGTTATAAATTCATCAGAGTCATCAATTGGGTATTTTATATAATACATTAAAGAATTAACTTCTCTCTGGTCTACTTCAAGGTCAGAAATCGCAGTTTTTAAAACAGTGTCCCAATTAACTAGTTTCTTATCTTTATAAATTAATTTTTTTTTATGAAGTTCAACAAAAACCTTTACTACAGATTTAGAAAGATTTTCATCCATCGTAAAGGCGTTTCTGGACCAATCACACGAGCAACCTAATTTTTTAAGTTGATTGATTATAATATCACCATATTGATCTTTCCACTCCCAAACCTTTTCAATAAAATTCTCTCTACCAATTTCATTTTTATCAATTCCGTCTGCAATTAATTTTTTTTCCACTAAAGCCTGCGTAGCAATTCCTGCGTGATCAGTTCCTGGTTGCCATAACGTTTCATAGTTATTCATACGGTGATATCTCACTAATAAATCTTGAATTGAATTATTTAAAGCATGCCCCATATGCAAACTTCCTGTTACATTTGGTGGTGGTATAACTACTGAAAATTTCTTTTTATTTGGTGTGGGTTTGAACAGATTATTTCTTTCCCAATAAGAATAAATCTTATCCTCAACATCAGAATGTATGTATTTATCATTACTCATAAGGTATTCATAAGTTTATAATTTAATAATATCAATTAACAATAATCAATTAGATAACTTATTAGATGGACTAATTATTAATATTTTATATATAAAAGGTTCTCAATTTGCTTTATTATGAGATGTAAGGGCAACGTGGCGGAATGGTTACGCAGAGGATTGCAAATCCTTGTATCCCAGTTCGATTCTGGGCGTTGCCTCCAAAAAAATTCTTGTTTTACTGTAAAAAAAAAGTAAGTTGAGTTTTTAATATTCCTCGGTAGCTCAGTTGGTAGAGCAGTTGACTGTTAATCAATTGGTCGCAGGTTCGAGTCCTGCCCGAGGAGCCAAAAATTAAATTCGTAATATATAGATTAACTTAATATTGATAAAACATTATCAGTTGAATTTTTGATTATCATTTTCTAACGATATAAAGTTGTAATTGAAAAATTTATAAAAAAATATGGGTATCATTCATATATTAACCAACTTTAGATATTTCAATATTTGAAATTTGTAAAGATTTTGCAAATTTTATTTTTTGATCATCATTCATTTCAGAATATAATTTGTTTAAGAAATTATAATTAATATTCATGTGCCTTTCTTTTGATTTATCTAAATTGATCAAATATTCAGGAAAATCTTCAAAAAAATAGTTAACTGGAAGTTTTAAGTAATTTGCTAATTGGAGAAGTCTAATAGAGCTCACACCATTAGTTCCTTTTTCATATTTTTGAATTTGTTGAAATGTTACATTTATTGCTTTTGCAACTTTTGTTTGTGTTAAACCTAAAGCCAACCTTCTTAACTTCAGCTTATTACCTAAGTGTTTATTAAAATTTTCTTCCATTAAGACCCCTCTTAAAGTTATTAAAAAATTTATTAAACTAACTTTTTTAGATAATAACAATAAAAAAATTCTTTTTTTTTTTACATTTGTTGTTAATTAAAAAAGGTGTCAACAATAAATATGTGATAAATTGTAATTAATTTCTTGTCTTTTAAAAAAAAATGCTAAAGAATTTGACTTAAAAATAGCTTTGTTCTTTCACTTTTTGGATTGGCAAAGAAGTCTTTAGTTGATGCTTTTTCTACAATCATCCCTTCATCCATAAATATCATCTGATCAGCCACCTCTTTAGCAAAGCCCATTTCATGTGTTACTACAATCATTGTCATACCTTGTTTTGCTAAATTAACCATTACATCAAGAACTTCTTTGATCATTTCAGGATCTAGTGCAGATGTTGGTTCGTCAAATAACATTATTTTAGGTTTCATACACAAGGCTCTAGCTATTGCTACTCTTTGTTGTTGACCACCAGATAATTGTCCTGGAAATTTTTTAGCTTGATCTAAAATTTGTACTTGCTCTAATTGTTTTAATGCTAATTCTTCTGCTTCTTTTTTGGGTAGTTTTTTAACCCAAATTAAAGCTAACGTACAATTGTCTAAAATAGATAGGTGAGGAAATAAATTGAACTGTTGAAAAACCATTCCAACTTCAGCTCTTACTTGTTCAATATTCTTTGTATCATCTGAAATTTCCGTACCATCAACAATAATAGTACCTTTTTGATGTTCCTCTAATCTATTAATACATCTAATTAAAGTGGACTTTCCAGATCCAGATGGTCCACAAACAACAATTTTTTCTTTTGGTTTAACTTCAAGGTTTATTCCTTTTAATACTTGAAAATCACCAAACCATTTATCTACATTTTGAATTTGGATGATTGAATCTGACATGTTTTATCTATCTGTTTTATATTTTAATTCTAAACTTTGACTATATTTACTCATAGAATAACAAATAATCCAGAATATTATACCTGCAAATACATATCCTTCCATTGAAAAACCCAACCATTTAGGATTTGTTTTTGCCAAATTTAACATTCCAACTACTTCTAAGAGACCAACTACGAAAATTAATGGAGTATCCTTTATAAGAGCCAAAAATGTATTCGCAATACCTGGAATCACTAATTTTAATGCTTGAGGAAGAATAACAAAAATATGTAATTTCCAATAACCCATACCAAGTGATTTAGCAGCATCGTATTGACCCCTGGGAAGTGCTTGCAGTCC
>Ga0209709_10004304_pt1 | contig 11513 bp, 13 predicted proteins | sample ArcticOcean_MG_C_2_FD_187435 | JGI IMG/M metagenome (GOLD analysis project Ga0209709, IMG submission 187435) | Marine microbial communities from western Arctic Ocean - ArcticOcean_MG_CB4_136 (SPAdes) (version 2) | ecosystem: Environmental > Aquatic > Marine > Oceanic | place: Arctic Ocean... | reverse complement strand
AAGTTTTTTTAGGTTATGTAATTGGTCTTGATTATAAAAACCCACATCTTTCACCGTTTGATGAATTTCAAAGATTTAAAACTCATCCTGCAATTAAAAAAATAATTGAAGGTGGAAAACGTATTTCTTATGGTGCACGTGCTTTAATTGAAGGTGGGCTTCAGAGTTTACCAAAAATGTTTATGCCTGGTGCTTTATTAATTGGTTGTGATGCAGGAACTTTAAATATGCCTAAGATTAAAGGATCACACACTGCAATGAAAAGTGGAATGATTGCTGCTGAAACTATAAATGAACATTTAAAAGAAAAACAAGATTTATCAATTTATGAAGATAAATTTAAAAAAAGTTGGGTTTATGAAGAACTGCATACTGCCCGAAATGTTAAACCAAGTTTTAGCTGGGGTTTAATTCTTGGAATAATATTTACTGGAATTGATCAAATACTATTTAAAGGAAAATTACCTTTTACCTTAAGACACAAACATGCTGATCACGAAACGCTAAAACTAGCAAATGAAATGCCAAAAATTGATTACCCTAAATCAGATAATGTGATTACATTTGATAAAACAAGTTCTGTTTATTTAACAGGAACCAATCACACTGACAATCAACCTGTACACTTACAACTAAAAGATCCAAACTTACCAATTAGCTATACTTTAGAAAAATTTGATGAACCTGCGCAAAGGTATTGTCCTGCTGGGGTATATGAGGTTCAAAAAGAAAACGGTATAAACAAATTTGTAATTAACTCACAAAATTGTATACACTGTAAAACATGTGATATTAAAGAGCCATCTCAGAATATTACTTGGGTAACGCCAGAGGGAAGTGGTGGACCTAAATACGGTAATATGTAGCTAAATAGATATGATAGTTCCCACAATAACAACAAGACAAACAATCAGACTTACGAAAATCATATTTGTTTTATTTTCTTTTTGTTTTTCCAATCTAACTCTGGCTATCAAATCATTTATATCAACTCGACCAGATGAAATTTTCTCATTTACCTTTGGGGATATCATGGCAGCAAGATCTTTTTTTTCATTATAAATAATTTTTTCGGTACTCATTATTCTAATTAACCACCTATTTTTGGTGTAAACAATTTATCTCTTGATCATAGTGGGTCAAAACAGTTCATTATAGGTCTAACTCGTTATATAGGATGTTCATTTTGGGTTTAAAAGCTATAATAAATATAATTATGATTACTAATATCCCAGATATTTCTAAGCAAATATATAAAGAGGATATGCTTAGTGTGATAGAAAATAGATATTCTACCCTTGGTCCAATGTGGGTATCTCATCAATTGGAGTGGAATAATGGAGTTTATGCATCCTTTAAAGACCATGATAAATTTTTGATAGTCATATTTTTAATTAATAAAACACTGAATTTTTATTCAAGAAATTTTATTAAATTGTCTTATCTTGAGTTTTACTCAAAAGAAACTGTTGAGATAGAAAAATTTAGTATATCAGAAGTTTCTCAAGAGCTTAATATTCCAAAAGAATCAGCAAGAAGAAAAGTGTTAGAATTAGAAAATGAGGGGATTCTAAAAAATATAAAAAAAAAGATTTACATTGATAGGTCCAAATATTATTACACCAAACCAGAAGACTCAATAAAAAGAGTTAGTCGTTTTTTATCCACACTCGCATCAATGTCTGTAAATGAAAAAATTTTTACAAAAAAAATAACTTCAGAAGAGCTAGAATTAATTATTAAAAAAAATTTTTCCTACATCTGGAAAATTTACTACGAGCTACAAATTCCAATGATGATTAGTTATAAAAAAGTTTTTAAAGATTTAGAAAGTTTTCATATTTTTGGCACATGTATTGTTAATCAACACCTTTACGTTAGAAAATACACTGAAAATAATTTAATTAGAGAAAGCTTTATTAATACCATGATTGAAGCTAGTGAAATGGAAGGAATAAATGCAATGTCTATTTCAGATATTACAGGTATACCAAGGGCTACAGTTATTAGAAAATTACAAAAAATGCTTAGAGAAAAAGTACTAAAAATTGATCTTAAAAAACATTATAGATTGACAGGTAATTTTTCAAAAAAACTTATGCCAATACAAAAAGATGTTCTTTTAAAATTAGCAAATTTTTCTTCTCTAATTTTTAACTTAGTAAAAATAGAAAAAAATACCCATGAAGAAAAGAAGACAAACGATTTTATATAAAAATATTTATAAATTTCTTAAGTATTTCTTTTGACAATAAATACAAATATTATTGAATTTATCATCATTATTAATGCGTAAGCAGCAGCTGGCACTATAAAAACCATTGAACTTCCATCAAAGATTTGAGTTCCAACAAATGCAGCTAATGTACCATTCTGAAGTCCACACTCTAAAGAGATACATCTTTGTTGTGCAACACCAGAAGCAAAAGATTTGGCAGCATAAAAACCAACAATCATCATTGTTATATTTAATGCTAAGGCAATTAATCCTGCACGTGCTACAAAGCTGACAATATTGTCCCATTCTTCAATATAGATAGCAATAAATACCAACACAAACAAAGCAACCGATATTCTTTGAATTATTAAAGCTTTGTTATTAATAAAATTATTTGCAAAATGTTTTATTATCATTCCGATTATTACTGGAACTGTAACAACAAAAAACATTTTTAAAGCAATTCCTGTCATGGAGATATTTTTTGAAACATTGGTTATTTCGAAAAAATCAATTGAATTAAAAACGATAAATGGAACTGATACAATGCTAATTAAGCTTATAATTGCAGTTAGAGATATTGAAAGTGCAACATCACCTTTAGCAAATTTTGTGAGTACATTTGATGTAACACCACCAGGTGCTGCCGCAATAAGCATTACTCCAATAGCTAGTTCTGCAGGTGTGTTTAACAATTTGATTAAAAGGAATGCAACGATTGGGAGTAAAATTAATTGACAAATAAAGCCAACCAAAAAATCTTTTGGAATTTTAACTACTCTTATGAAGTCTTGGATAGTTAAACTCATTCCAAGCCCCAACATTATAAGCGCCAAGGCAATTGGGGCTAATTTTGTAGCAATTTCCATTCATAAAACCTATTAGTTCATTTTGTGTTTTTCAAGAAAATCATTTTGAGCTTAGAATTACTTAAGATAAATCAATAGCATTTTTCTTTAAAATTTCCATAGAAACAATTTTTAAAGTTTTTTCATGCGTTCTCTTTAAATAAACGGGACAAGGTTTCCCCGCATCAGCAGCTCTTGCGTACCAGCTAGCACAAACACACCAACCATCTCCTGCTTTTAATCCTGGAAATCCAAATTCTGGATGAGGAGTTATTAAATCGTTACCAGCTTCTTTACACCATTCTAAAAATTCAGTTGTAACTTTTGCACACACGGTATGAATGCCATGATCATTTTCATCTGTACTACAACAACCATCTCTATGCCATCCAGTTAATGGATCGGTGGAGCATTCTTCAAGATCTTCACCTAGAACATTTTTTTGTTTATCACTCATTTAAATTTTTGTAGGGTTAGGTTGTCCTTTGTAAACAACTTCAGGGTCAAATGATTTTTCACTTTCTTCAAACTTCATTTCTATTTGTCTGCCATTTTCAATTGGACCTAATGGTATTGATCTATAAAAGCAAGATCTATAGCCAACATGACAGCTAGAACCATCTCCAATATCAACAGTTAACCAAACAGAATCTTGATCATCATCAATTCTTATCTCTAAAACTTTTTGAGTGTAGCCACTGGTTTTGCCCTTGTGCCAAATTTGCTGCCTAGATCTGCTAAAATAATGAGCCTCTTTAGTCTCAATAGTCTTTTTAAAAGCTTTAACATTCATATAGCTATGCATAAGAATGTCCTTAGTTTTAGAGCACATTGTAATCACTGGAATTAACCCATCATTGTCAAATTTTGGTGAAAGTAGTTTTCCTTCTTCAATTTCTACTATATTTTCTCTTTTTTTAAACATTTCTAGGTAATTATGTAGCATACTAGGCAATATATTAAATATTTTAAAAATAGTGTTTTACTGTATAAACTTGCCTTATGAAATTAGTAGAAGACACAGATAGTAAGATTTTAGATGCTAAAAAAGTTTCTGATAAGGAAGCTGAAGAAGCATTTAAAACAATCTTAACTTGGATAGGCGAAGACCCTAGTAGAGAAGGTTTACTAGAAACTCCAAAGAGAGTTGTTAAAGCGTTTAAAGAATATTTTGCTGGATATACAGAAGATGCTGATAAAATTTTAGAGAAAACCTTTGGTGATGTTGAAGGTTATGATGACATGGTAGTTGAAAAAAATATTTCAGTTTCAAGCCACTGCGAACATCATATGGCACCAATAGTAGGAACCGCTCATGTTGCATACATTCCAAATGATAGAGTTGTTGGTTTGAGTAAACTTGCAAGAGTAGTTGAAGTTTTTTCAAAAAGATTACAAACACAAGAAAGATTAACAATGCAAGTTGCTAAAGCTTTAATGACTTCATTAGATGCAAAAGGTGTTGCAGTTACAATTGATGCGGCCCACCAATGCATGACTATGAGAGGTATAAAAAAAGAGAATGCAACAACTGTTACAAATTACTTCTTAGGGCAATTTAAAGAAGATCTAAGCATTCAGAATAGATATTTAAAATTTATTAGTAAGTAATATTTCCAAGGAGGAAACATCGTGTCAGATAATTTTAAAGCATTAATAGTTAATCAAGAAGGTGAAAATTTTACTAGAGAAGTAAAATCAATAGATAGATCTTTTTTAAAACATGGTGACGTTCTCGTTAAGGTAGACTACTCAGACTTAAATTATAAAGATGCACTTATCTTAAATAATGGTGCAAAATTAGTAAAAGAATTTCCACATATACCAGGTATTGATTTTTCAGGAACAGTTTTAGAAAGTGATAATTCTAAATTTACAAAAGGTGACGAGGTAATTCTTACTGGATGGAGAGTGGGGGAAATTTATTTTGGAGGTTATTCGCAACTTGCAAAAGTAAATGGAGATTATTTAGTTAAAAAACCAAAGGATATTACATCTAAGCAATCTATGATTTTAGGTACTGCTGGGTTAACAGCTTTACTATGCTCTTTTGCAATCAAGGCAAGAGAAGAACTTTTACTCGGAGAAAAAGTTAAAGATGTTTTGGTTACTGGAGCTTCTGGTGGTGTTGGAAGTATTGCGGTAATGATTTTAAATAAATTTGGTTATAATGTTACGGCTGTTACAGGAAAAGCTGAAAATGAGGAATATTTAAAGTCATTAGGAGCTAAAAATATAATTAATAAAGCAGATTTAGATAAAGATGCAAGACCATTAGATAAAGGACTATGGGATGGTGTTGTTGATACTGTAGGAGGAAAAATTCTTGCTAATGCGTTAGCTCAAACTAGAGACAATGGGATTGTTGCCGCATGCGGGAACGCTTCTGATTATAAATTAAATACAACTGTAATGCCTTTTATTATTAGAGGTGTTAAGCTTTGGGGAATTAACTCTGTTACTGCATCCATTAAGAGAAGAGAGTTTGTTTGGAATGAAGTTAAAAACCTTGTTGATTTTGAACAATTGGAAAAATCAATTAAGACAATAAGTTTAGAAGGTTTAATAGATATATATCCTAAGATGCTAAAAGGTGAAACATTAGGAAGGTATATTGTTGATCTTAATAAATAAATGGATTGGGATAAACTAAAAATATTTCACGCAGTTGCAGAAGCAGGTAGTTTTACCAATGCAACAATAAATTTAAATCTTAGTCAATCTGCAATTAGCAGACAAATTCAATCCCTAGAAAGTGATTTAAAAGTTCAATTATTCGAAAGACATGCAAGAGGTCTCACTTTAACTGAAAATGGGGAATATCTTTTTAAAACAGCACATGATGTAATTAGCAAGTTAAGAGATGTTGAATCCACTTTGGGTGATCAAAAAAACAAGCCAACTGGAAAATTAACAATTACTACAGTTAGAAGTTTTGGAACTCACTGGCTTACCCCTAGAATTCAAGAGTTTATGACTTTAAATCCTGAAATTGAGATTGAATTAATTTTTGATGATAAGGAGTTAGATCTAAGTACAAGGCAAGCGGATATAGGTATATTTATGAGAAGACCTAAGCAACTCAATTATATTCAAAAAAAATTAATAGATATAAAATATTATATTTATGGTTCTAATAAGTATTTAGAAAAATATGGAATGCCTAAAACGGTTACAGATTTAAATAAACATAAGTTTATTTCCTTTGGAAAAGGAGCACCATCGCCTGTTTATGATCCTGATTGGGCTTTAAAACTTGGAATTAAAGATGCTAAAAAAAGAAAACCTGTAATGAAAGTTAATAGTGTCATGGGTTTACTTTTAGCAGTTGAGGCTGGCGTAGGTCTTGCAGCATTACCAGAATATTTAGTTTCAAATTCAAATAATATTATAAAAGTATTACCAAATTCAGAAGGTCCAATAACTGAAGCCCACTTTGTTTATCCACAATCTCTTAAGAACACTGCAAGAATTACTGCGTTTAGAAATTTTTTATTTAGCAAAATTGGTGACTGGAAGTCTTAATTAACTGGACTTATCATTAACATATACCGACACACCTCTAGAGTTAATATCAACATCAAACTTTTTATGCAAAGGTGGAAAAGCTCTTTGAGGACAGTCTAGTCGGTCACAAGTTCTACAAGAAACACCAATTGGAATTTCAGAAGTTTTGTCACCAACATTAATGTTTTCTGTGTAAACAAAATCTTTAGCATATTTTGCGTCACAACCTAAACCAATAGATAAAATACTCTTTGATTGACCAAATCTACCAACACCTTTTTCAACTGTTCTAGCAATACAAACATATTTTTCTCCATTAGTCATTTTACTTACAGCAGCTTGAATAACACCAGGTCTTGTAAAAGCTGAGTAAACATTCCATCTTGGACAAGCACCACCGTAGCGTGGAATTTCTATTCCTGATAGAGAAAATCTTTTAGAAATATTACCAGCCATATCAACTCTCAACATGTGAAAAGGTATTCCTGGAAGGTTAGGATCTTGCAAACATGTAACTCTATGAGCAACTTGCTCAAAAGATGTTGCAAATGTATTTTGTAAAAGTTCTAAATCATATTTTAATTTTTTACATTCAGTGTGAAAAGGTTTGTAGGGCATTAGGATTGCTGCACCACAATAATTTAATAGTGCAACTTTTGTTAATTTCTTAGATTCTTCAGATGGAAAAGAAAATTTTGATAAATAAATATCTATCTCTTTCATTGTACCCTCTTGAGCTATTTGAGCTGCTGCATGAAGTTTTTTGGTTTCTAAAGAACTATAATCACTTAGCAAGAGTTCTTTTTTATTTTTATTGTAAATTTTTGAAAAAGGCTTTCCTTCTTCAGGAAGTATATCTTTTACTGTAATTGAGTATTCTTTTTTTAAATAATCACATAAAGCAATATATCTTGTCCTATTATTTTTTTGAATTTTATCAAAAACTTTATTTGCAAATTCTTCTAGTTTAGGAAAATAGTTTTTATTCTCTTGAAGAAAATCAGAAATAACCTCTCCTGGAAATGAATTTTTTCTATTATCAACTATTTTGCCTGAAATTTTTTCAAATTTATTAATAAGCTCATGATCTTTTTTTTTAAGAATATCTCCAAGTCTTACAAGGGCTCTACCAATTTTAGGGTTTGTTCCAACAAGATCTTTAACTTCTGGACCTAGGATATCTAAATCTTCAAATAATTTATCATCAAGAATTTCTGAAATGGTATTTTCTAAGTTGATATCTGATTTAGATGTTAAGTCTGAAAGTTGGATGTTTAATCTTTCACATACCTTAAGTAGTAGGTCTCCATCTATTTTTCTTTTTCCACTTTCAATTAAGTTTAAATAGCTTGGGGAGATACCAAGGTCTTCTGATAGTTTGTTAGCTTGTAAGCCTAACTGTCTTCTAAAAGCCTTTATTTTTGGACCAATTTTTAGATCTATTTGACTCATATGCTTTATTTGTAAATTTTGTAAATTTAAATTTACAATAAGTTTCTTTGTTTTACAACGTTTTTAAAGATTTAATTGGATTTTGTAAATTTAGTCAATTATAAAGTTTACATGAGCAACAAAAATATAAACAAAAATCAAGAAAATCAAAGCGAAATTAACGAAAACAACAATCAGAATCAGTTCAGTCAATCTGGTATTTACCTTAGAGATGACCACTGTGATTGGGGTTCAAGTGGAATGAATGAATTCACTCAAGAATACAGTGAAGACAAATAAGTCCCCTTAACGTTAATTTACATACGATCTAATTTTCTTAATACATAACCTAGAAAGACCTACCTATGAGCTCAAATGCTAAAGTTTCATACGACCTTAAGAGATTTTCTGGAATTAAAAAAGACTATACGGCAGAAGAGGTGGAGAGATTACGGGGTTCGATCAAAATTGAATATTCGATGTGTAAACATCAATCTAAAAAACTTTGGGATCTGTTAAATTCCGAACCTTATATTAATACATTAGGATCATTATCTGGGAATCATGCTATTCAACATGCAAAAGCAGGATTGAAAGCAATTTATTTAAGTGGCTGGCAAGTAGCTGCAGACGCTAACACTGCTGGCGAAATGTATCCGGATCAATCATTATATCCATATGATAGTGCTCCAAAATTAGTTGAGTCGATGAACAATGCTTTAGTTAGAGCTGATCAAATTCAACATATGGAGATTAGCGATGGTGATATGCAATCAAAAGATAGAACAGACTATATGCTTCCAATTATTGCAGATGGTGAAGCAGGATTTGGTGGACCACTAAATGTTTTTGAACTAACAAAAAAATTTATTAAAGCAGGTGCTGCTGGTGTTCACTTTGAAGATCAATTAGCTAGTGAAAAAAAATGTGGGCACATGGGTGGAAAAGTTTTAGTGCCAACAGCTACTATGATTAAAAATTTAAAAGCTGCAAGGTTAGCTGCTGACATTGCCGATGTACCATTAATAATTTTAGCAAGAACTGATGCAAATGCAGCAAAATTAATTACTAATGATTTTGACGAAAATGACAAACCCTTTTTAACAGGTGAAAGATCGCCAGAAGGTTTTTATTATGTTAAACAAGGCATAGAACAAGCCATCTCTAGAGGCTTAGCTTATGCTCCTTATTCAGATTTAATTTGGTGTGAAACAGCTACTCCCAACCTTGAAGAAGCTAAAAAGTTTGCGGACGCAATACATGAAAAATTTCCTGGTAAATTATTAGCTTATAATTGCTCCCCCTCTTTTAATTGGAAGAAACATTTATCAGACGCTGAGATTGCAACGTTTCAACAAAAAATTAGTGAAATGGGTTATAAATTTCAATTCATTACGCTTGCAGGTTTTCATACACAAAATATTGCAATCTTTGAGCTTGCTGAAAAATATAAAACTGAAGGTATGACGGCGTACTCTAAAATTCAAGAACTTGAATTTGCCAGAGAGAAAGATGGGTACACGAGTGTTAAGCACCAACGAGAAGTTGGAACTTCTTATTTTGATGCAGTTTCAAATACTATAAGTAGTGGAAAAAGTTCTACTACTGCAATGGAAGGCTCAACAGAGTCTGAGCAATTTTAATTAGTCTTTAATACATCTTCTAAATATGATTAAGTATTTAGATGATCATAAGTAGTTTCTTTTTAATCGTTCTTTACATTTCCCACAGATATATTGTTGCTTGGATAAATTTTTACAACAATTCAGATAAACGGTTTGGTAACTCCATATGGCGCTGGACATACGATTATAAAGTAATTGGTATACGTGATGTTTCAGACCTTGATGACAAACCTTTTGTAAGAAAAAGAAGAATTAGAAACCGTACAGTCACATACATGTATTGTAATTTTTTGATTGGTTTTTTTGTTTTAATGTCTTTTATAAGCAATTTACTTATATTGATTTTACAGTAATTAATTACGTATAGTGCGACATTAATGCGATTGATAATCATTCGCAGTGCTATTAATAAGCATTCTAAATTAACTAAACGGATAAAAATAATGAAAAAACTTACTATTGTTGCATTTTTCATAGCTTTGTTTGCAAACATGACGTTTGCAGCTGAAGTTAATGTATTCAGTGCAAGACACTACGATTCAGACGTTCAACTTTACGAAAAATTTACAGCCAAAACTGGAATTAAAGTAAATATTGTATCAGGAAAAGATAAAGCTCTTCAAAAAAGAATAACTGAAGAAGGTGCCGATTCAAAAGCTGATCTTTATATTACTGCTGATGCAGGGAGATTAGGTGCGTTCGCTTCAAAAGGAATGTTCCAAAATTCTATGTCTCCAGCCATTAAAGCTGCAGTTCCATCAAACTTTAGAACTTCTAAGTGGACTGGAATAGCTAAAAGAGCAAGAATTATGTATTACTCACCTGAGAGAGTTAGTGCAAATGAACTTAATGGTATGACTTATGAAGGTCTTGCTGATCCAAAATGGAAGGGCAGAGTTGTTATAAGACAATCTAACAATATCTATAACCAATCTCTTGTCGCTTCATTAGTTAAAAATAATGGTAAAAAAGCAACCGCAGAATGGGCTAAAGGAATAGTTTCTAACATGGCAAGAGACTCTAAAGGAAACGATAGAGCACAAATTTTAGCTGTAGCAGCAGGCGAAGCTGATTTAGCAGTAGCTAATACATACTACTTAGCTTTAATGTTATCTGGTAAAAAAGGTCCAGAGCAACAAGCAGCAGCAAAAAAAGTTTTACCATTCTTTCCTAACCAAGAAGATAGAGGAACTCACATGAACATTAGTGGTGGTGGTGTATTAAAAAATGCTCCGAACAAAGCTAACGCAATTAAACTACTTGAGTTTTTATTAACTAAAGAAGCACAAGAACATATAGTTAATAATACATTTGAATACCCAATGATTGAAGGTGTTGAGCCGCATACATTAGTTAAACAAATGGGTCTTGGATTTAAACAAGATTTAAATACTAAGGTAGCAAATTACGGAAAAAACCAAGCTACAGCATTAGAAGTAATGTTAGCTGCTAAGTGGAAGTAAGTAATAAGTGAAAAAGAATTTATTTAATATTGATTTAGATAATTTTTCTAAAGTGTATGGGTCACAATCTCAGAAAGCTTGTGATCCGTGTGCATCTGAGTGTGAAAAAATCAATAAAAAAATAAATAATAGAGAATTATCAGATATTAAAGACGATGAGGTTGCACATATCCTCTCTCCTTTTAATATATAATTTTCTTTTTAATGATTGTGCTCATAAACTTTCATAAGGTATTTACCCTACCTAATTTGTTTATGAGCACTAAAAGATTCAAATGCAAGTAATACAATTAAACAAACACTTAAAAAACAACAGGAATAAAATGATAGAAGGAAAAAAATGTTCAAATGTAGTTTTGAAAACAAGAAAAATTGGAAAATGGGTTGATGTTAGTACTAATGATTTATTCAAAAGTAAAAA
>Ga0209709_10004298_pt1 | contig 11525 bp, 12 predicted proteins | sample ArcticOcean_MG_C_2_FD_187435 | JGI IMG/M metagenome (GOLD analysis project Ga0209709, IMG submission 187435) | Marine microbial communities from western Arctic Ocean - ArcticOcean_MG_CB4_136 (SPAdes) (version 2) | ecosystem: Environmental > Aquatic > Marine > Oceanic | place: Arctic Ocean... | reverse complement strand
TTTACTGCCCACCAAAACAACTAAAGTGGGGGTGTAGCTCAGTTGGTTAGAGCGATCGCCTGTCACGCGATAGGTCGAGGGTTCGAGTCCCTTCACTCCCGCCACTTTTTCTCAATTTTTGCTGTGAATATTCATAAAATTATCTTTTATGTACACTTCAAGATACTAAAAAAACTGTTATATAGATTTTATGCTTTATGACTTTTTAAAAGATTATCTGCCAATTATATTGTTTTTGGTTATTGCCTTAGCTTTAAGTTGTGCTTTTGTAGTAGTTAATTTAATTCTTTCACCAAAACATCCAGACCCTGAAAAATTATCACCTTATGAATGTGGTTTTGAACCTTTTGAAGATTCCAGAATGGAATTTGATGTTAGATTTTATCTAGTAGCAATTCTTTTTATAATTTTTGACTTAGAAATAGCTTTCCTTTTTCCTTGGGCAATTTCATTAGGTAACATTGGGATATTAGGATTTTCTTCGATGATGATTTTTTTATTTATTCTTACTGTTGGTTTTATATATGAGTGGAAAAAAGGAGCTTTAGACTGGGAATAAATTAAAAAATTATGAATCTAGAAAATAAAAATAAACAGATACCAGAAGAATTTAAAAAGCTAGCTGAAGATTTTAGTAAAAATGGTTTTATAACCACCTCATTAGATAATTTAATTAATTGGTCTAGGGCAGGATCATTACATTGGATGACTTTTGGTTTAGCTTGTTGTGCAGTTGAAATGATGCAAACTGCAATGCCTAGATATGATCTTGAAAGATTTGGAGCAGCGCCCAGAGGCTCACCTAGACAATCAGATGTTATGATTGTTGCTGGAACCTTGACTAACAAAATGGCACCCGCTCTTAGAAAGGTTTACGATCAGATGCCTGAACCAAGGTATGTTATATCAATGGGTAGTTGTGCTAACGGAGGTGGTTATTATCATTATTCTTACTCTGTTGTGCGTGGGTGTGATCGTATTGTACCTGTCGATATTTATGTACCTGGATGCCCACCTTCAGCAGAAGCATTACTGTATGGAATTATGCAACTTCAGAAAAAAATTAGAAACAAAGGATCATTTAATAGATAATAATTATGATTAACTTAATTGATTTAGAAAAAAAAATTAACTCAGAATTAACAACTAAGATTAAAAAATCTGAAATTAAACATAACCAACTATATATAAATATTGATAGTGAAGATCTGGTGGATGTTTCTTTGTTTATCAAAAGCAATGAAAATACAAAATTTAGACAGTTAATTGATGTTACCGTAGTTGATTATCCTGAAAATACTCAACGCTTTAAACTAGTATATTTATTTTTAAGCCATGAGTTCAACCAAAGAATTATACTGAGTTATTTAATTAATGAAAACGAAGTAATCCATTCTTTAACCTCTATATACCCAGCAGCAAATTGGATGGAACGTGAAGTTTTTGATATGTATGGAGTTAAATTTAAAAACCATCCTGATTTAAGAAGAATACTAACAGACTATGGTTTTGAAGGACACCCATTAAGAAAGGATTTCCCATTAACTGGTCATACAGAGGTTAGGTATAGTGAAGAACAAAAAAAGGTGATCAGTGAACCAGTTAAGTTAGAGCAAAATTATAGAAATTTTGACTATGAAAGTCCATGGGAAGGAACCAAATATATTAAAGAACAAACAGATCAGGATAATGACAAAAAAAACTAAAACATTAAATCTAAATTTTGGACCACAACACCCTGCGGCACATGGTGTGTTAAGATTAATTCTAGAATTGGATGGTGAGGTTGTAGAAAAAGCAGACCCACATATAGGTTTATTACATCGTGGTACTGAAAAATTAATTGAAAATAAAACTTACATGCAAGCAGTACCATATTTTGACAGACTGGATTATGTGGCACCAATGAACCAAGAACATGCATTTGCCTTAGCTATTGAAAAAATTCTAAAAATAGAAGTTCCTATTAGAGCTCAATTTATAAGAGTTATGTTTTGTGAAATAGGAAGAATTTTAAGCCATATATTAAATGTTACAACTCAAGCGCTAGATGTTGGTGCTTTAACACCATCACTTTGGGGCTTTGAAGAACGTGAAACTTTAATGACATTTTATGAAAGAGTTTCAGGATCTAGATTGCATGCAAACTATTTTAGAGCTGGTGGTGTACATCAAGATCTACCAAGAGGTTTAGATGAAGATATTGAAAAATTCTGTGAATCTTTTCCTAAAATAATAGATGATTTAGAAACATTATTAACTGATAATAGAATTTTTAAACAAAGAAATGTTGATATTGGAATTGTTACAAAAGAAGATGCCTTAGATTACTCTTTTAGTGGTGTTATGATTAGAGGATCTGGTGTTCCTTGGGATTTAAGAAAATCTCAACCTTATGATTGTTATAATCAATTAGAGTTTAAAATTCCTGTTGGAAAAAATGGGGATTGTTATGACAGATATTTATGCAGAATTGAAGAGATGAGAGAAAGTGTTTCAATAATAAAACAATGCTTAATTAAGATGACCAAAGGTCCAATTAAATCTTTAGATGGAAAAATTAGTCCACCACCTAAAAGTGATATTAAACAATCTATGGAAGCTTTAATTCATCATTTCAAACTGTTTACAGAAGGATACCGTGTAGATAAAGATGAAACTTATACTGCTGTTGAGGCTCCAAAAGGTGAATTTGGCGTTTATTTAATATCAGATGGATCTAGTAAGCCATATAAATGCAAAATTAGAGCACCAGGATTTTCTCATTTACAGGCATTAGATTACTTAATTAAAGGACACATGCTTGCTGATGTACCTGCTGTATTAGGTTCTTTAGATATAGTTTTTGGTGAGGTCGATAGATGAGTTTAAAAAAACCTTCAAAAGATCAGCCTGAAAAATTTGAATTTAATGCTGCTTCAATTGATGCGGCAAAGATAATTGTTTCAAATTATCCAAAAGATAAACAACAAAGTGCTGTAATGGCCTTACTTTATATTGCACAAAAGCAAAATAGTAATTGGATACCATTATCAGCCATGAAATATATTGGGAAATTTTTAGATATGCCTTATATAAAAGTTTATGAAGTAGCTACATTCTATTCAATGTATAACCTAGCACCCGTAGGTAAACATTTTATACAGATATGTACAACCACACCATGCATGATTAGAGGTGCCTATAAACTTGTAGAAGCTTGTAAAGAAAAAATTTCAGAAAAAGAAAATATGCTAACTAAAGATAAAAATTGTTCTTGGATGGAAGTAGAATGTTTAGGAGCATGTGTTAATGCACCAATGATGCAAATCAATGATGACTATTATGAAGATTTAGACAAAGAAAAAACATTAAAAATTTTAGATGATATATTAAGTGGCAAAACTCCTAAGCCTGGATCGTATAGAGGCCGTGTAAACAATGAACCTGAAAATAATAGAAAAACACTTATGGATATAAAAAATGCTTAAAGACGAAGATAGAATATTTCAAAATTTATATAATGATAACGGCTCCAATGTAGAGTCTTCAAAGAAAAGAGGTGACTGGACAAACACTAAAGACTTAATTGAAAAAGGTAGAGATTGGATAATAGATGAAGTTAAAGCTTCAGAACTTAGAGGTAGAGGAGGGGCAGGTTTTCCAACTGGTTTAAAATGGTCTTTTGCACCTAAAGAGTTGGGATCAAGACCTCATTACCTAGTTATAAATGGAGACGAGTCTGAACCAGGCACTTGTAAAGATAGAGATATTTTAAGATTTGAACCTCATAAATTAATCGAAGGTTGCCTAATTGCTGCATACGCCATTCAAGCACATGTTTGTTATATTTATATTAGAGGAGAATATTTTTTAGATGGTGAAAAACTGCAGACTGCAATTGATGAGGCTTATGAAAAAAATTTAATAGGAAAGAATGCTTCAGGAACTGGGTGGGATTTAGATATTTATATTCATTATGGTGCTGGAGCTTATATTTGTGGAGAAGAGACAGCATTACTCGAGAGTATAGAGGGTAAAAAAGGGCAGCCAAGATTAAAGCCACCTTTTCCAGCTTTAATTGGATTATATGGATGCCCGACAATAATTAATAACGTTGAAACAATAGCCGTTGTGCCAACTATACTTCGAAGGAGTGGAAAGTGGTTCGCTTCATTAGGAAAGGCTAAAAATACAGGTACCAAAATTTTTTGTATTTCTGGAAATGTGAACAACCCTTGTAATGTAGAAGAAGAAATGAGCATACCGTTAAAGGATTTAATAGAAATTCATGCTGGAGGAGTAATTGGTGGATGGGATAATTTACAAGCTGTAATACCTGGTGGTTCTTCAATGCCCTTAATACCAAAAAAAACTTGTGAAACTCTCACGATGGATTTTGACTCTTTAGTAGCTGAAAAAAGTGGCTTAGGAACAGCGGGAATAGTTGTTATAAATAAAGACCAAGACATCATCAAATGCATGGCAAGAATTGCTAGATTTTATAAACATGAAAGCTGTGGACAATGCACACCTTGCAGAGAAGGTTCAGGATGGATGTGGAGAATGTTAGAAAGAATGGCAAAAGGTGAAGCATCGAGAGATGAAATAGATATGTTAGGTGATGTTACAAATCAAATAGCAGGACACACTATTTGTGCATTTGGGGAAGGATCTTCTTGGCCAGTTCAAGGATTATTAAGACACTTTAAAAAAGAAATACAAGAAAGAAACAATTTTAGCCCAACATTTGAAACAACTAAAGGAATTCCATATTTAGTAGACCAACATTTATTAAATAAAAAAGATGCTTAAATTAAAAATTAACAATATTGATATTAAAGTGGAAGAAGGACTAACAGTGCTTCAAGCATGTGAAGAAGCTGGTGTTGAAATCCCAAGATTTTGTTATCATGAAAAATTATCAATAGCAGGTAATTGTAGAATGTGCCTAGTTGAAATAGAAAAATCTGCAAAACCAGTGGCGTCATGTGCAATGCCAGCAGCAGAAGGTATGAATATTAAAACAAATACAGAATTTGTTGAAAAAGCTAGAAAAGGTGTAATGGAATTTTTATTAGCAAATCATCCTTTAGATTGCCCAGTATGTGATCAAGGTGGTGAATGTGATTTACAGGACCAATCTATGTTTTATGGCGTTGATAAGTCTAGATATAAAGAAAACAAAAGAGAAGTTCCTGAAAAAAACATGGGACCTTTAATTAAAACACAAATGACCAGATGTATTCACTGTACAAGATGTATAAGATTTGCAACTGAAGTTGCAGGCGTACCGGAACTTGGAGCAATTGGTAGGGGTGAAGATATGCAAATTACTACTTACTTAGAACAGTCAATGAACTCTGAATTATCTGCCAATGTAGTTGATTTATGTCCTGTAGGAGCTCTAACGTCAAAACCCTATGTATTTGAAGCAAGACCATGGGAGTTAAAAAAAACAGAATCAATTGATGTAATGGATGCCATTGGTTCAAATATTAGAGTTGATACTTATGGCTGGGAAGTAAAAAGAATTTTACCTAGAATTAATGAAGATATAAATGAAGAATGGATTTCAGATAAAACAAGGCATGCGTGTGATGGCTTATTAAATCAACGTTTAGATACGCCGTATGTAAAATACAACGGCAAGTTTGTAAAAGCATCATGGAGTGAAGTTTTTAATATAATAAAATCAAAATTTAAAAACTCTGATAAAGAAAAAATATGTGGAATATCAGGTGATTTGGTAAATATGGAATCTCAATATATTTTTAAAGAGTTCTTCAATAAAACATTAGGATCAAACAATGTTGAATCAAGAAGTGATCATACTTACTTAAATCCCGATAAAAGAGAAAATTATCTATTTAATTCATCAATTAATGGAATTGAAGAAGCAGATTTTATTTTACTAATTGGAACCAACCCAAGATTTGAAGCAACCATTTTAAATGCTCGTATACGAAAAGCTTACTTACAAAACAAAACTAAAATTATATCTTTAAATGATGTGGGTGATCTCACTTACCCATATGAAGCTTTAGATGGTGACATTGAAATCATTAAAAATATTTCAGAAAATAAACACAATGTATCAAATTTAATTAAAGATGCCAAAAAACCATTAATTATATTTGGCCAATCAGTGTTAAAATCAAATTCAGCAAAATATATTTTTGAAACAATTAAATCATTTTTAAATAAAAATAACAAAATATCTAAAGAATGGAATTCATTGAATACTATTTCTAAAAATGCATCTACTATTGGTAGTTATGATTTGGGGCTATATAAAACAACCGATGGTTCAAACGAAGTATTAAACGATTTAGAAAATCATAAATTTGAAATTATATATTTACTTGGTCAAGATAGTTTAAAATTTAAAAAACAAAGTGAATTTATAATTTATCAAGGTAGTCATGGAGATAAAGGAGCTGAGATGGCAGATGTTATACTTCCAGGTGCCGCTTATACAGAGCAAAATGGTTATTATACAAACCTTGAGGGAAAATTACAAAAAGCCTACAAAGCATCTTACCCACCTGATGAAGCAAAAGAGGATTGGCTTATAATTAATGAATTGGCCGAAGCAATGAATCATAGAAAATTATTTAATGATAAAGATGAGTTAGATAGCAGTTTGATCAATCAAATTAATTTATATATTCAAAAAAATAGCTTTAAACATTTTTCTGATATTAAAGATTTAAATTTTAAAAAAGAAGCTTTAAAAATCGACAATGAAGATTATTATTATTCTAATGTTATAGCGAGAGCATCTAAAACAATGTTTGAATGCAAGAGCTCTAAAACTAATTTGAAGTCAACAGGTGCAGATGGCTGATTTAATGGAATATTTGAATATATTTTTTTCAGAAACATATAAGATTTTATTTTTATTAGTTCCTGTTCTGGTTTCTGTAGCATTGGTTGTTTGGTTAGATCGTCGTATCTGGGCTTTTGTTCAAAAAAGGCAAGGACCAAATGTTGTTGGACCTTTTGGCTTACTTCAATCAATAGCTGACGCATTAAAATATATGTTTAAAGAAATTATTATTCCTTCAAGCTCCGATAAAGTGATTTTTGTTCTTGCCCCGATAGTTACGATGACATTAGCACTTATATCATGGGCTGTTATTCCTTTTAGCGCAACACATGTATTAGCCGATATTAATGTTGGTATACTTTATCTATTTGCAGTATCATCTTTAGGAGTTTATGGGATTATTATGGGTGGATGGGCCTCTAATTCTAAATATCCTTTTTTAGGAGCAATTAGATCTGCCGCTCAAATGGTTTCTTATGAAGTTTCCATTGGTGTTATTATTATCAATGTTTTGCTTTGTGTTGGTTCATTGAATTTAAATGACATTGTAATGGCTCAAGAAAATTTATGGTTTGTAATACCTTTGTTTCCCATGTTTATAATTTTTTTTATTTCTTCATTGGCTGAAACTAATCGACCACCATTTGATTTACCAGAAGCCGAAGCTGAACTTGTTGCGGGTTATCAAACTGAATATTCAGGCATGATGTATGCAATGTTTTGGTTAGGTGAATACGCAAATATTTTACTTATGTGTGCAATGGGAGCAATTCTTTTTTTAGGCGGATGGTTATCACCTATAGAAATCTATCCATTTAATTTAATTCCAGGAGCTATTTGGTTAATTTTTAAAATATTACTTCTTTTTATTCTTTTTGCATTGGTAAAAGCTATTGTACCGAGATATAGATATGATCAATTAATGAGATTAGGATGGAAAATATTTCTACCTTTATCTTTAACGTGGGTAGTTCTCACCGCAAGCTATTTGTTTTATTTTAACTTATTACCATCTAATTAATTATGAAAATTTCCAGAATATTTAAAACAATTTTTATGTTAGATTTTTTAGTGGGTCTTACCATCGCTCTAAGAGAGATTTTTAAATCTAAAAAAACAATTAATTACCCATTTGAAAAAGGTAAGATTAGTCCTCGTTTTAGAGGTGAGCATGCTCTAAGAAGGTATCCAGACGGTGAAGAAAGGTGTATAGCATGCAAATTATGTGAAGCTGTTTGTCCTGCTCAAGCTATTACAATTGAATCCTCCGAAAGAGAAGATGGAAGCAGAAAAACTACTAAATATGATATCGATATGATGAAATGTATATATTGTGGTCTTTGTGAAGAATCTTGTCCTGTAGACGCAATTGTTCAAGGACCAAATTTTGAATTCTCAACAGAAACTAGAGAAGAACTCTATTACAATAAAAAAAAGCTTTTAGATAATGGAGATAGATGGGAAAATATTTTAGCTGCAAACATCAAAGCCGACAAGTCTCATAGATAATTATTATGTTAGCTCACGCAATTTTTTTTTATATCTTTTCATTAATAGCAATTGTTTCCGCAATAATGGTTACTGTTTCTAAAAATACAGTTCATTCTGTTTTTTTTTTAATTTTAGATTTTATTAGCATCTCTTGTCTATTTATAATGATAGGTGCCGAATTTCTTGGAATGATTATGTTAATTGTTTATGTTGGTGCAGTAGCCGTTTTATTTTTATTTGTTGTTATGATGTTAAATGTAGCTCAACAAAAAAACCAATGGTTCAGCGCAAAGGAGAGTTCAAAGCATATTCCTGTTGGTTTAATTATTAGTGTAATTATTTTTTTTGAATTAATAATTGTAATTGGTGGATGGAAATATAAACCTGATTTAGTTTCGGCGATGTCCTTAACTATAGATAAAGAAATTAGCAATACACACGCAATAGGGTACGTTTTATACACTGATTACATTCATATTTTTCAATTAAGTGGAATGATATTGTTAGTAGCAATGATTGGAGCCATTGTTCTTACTTTCAGACAAAGATCGGGAGTTAAAAGACAAAGTTATTTCAGTCAAATATCTAGAGAAAGATCTGATGGTGTTGAATTGATTGATGTTCCAAGTAATCAGGGAGTTAAATCTGATGATTGATATAGGCTTGGGTCACTATCTTACTTTAGGTGCTATAATATTCACGATTGGTATTGTTGGTATAATTTTAAACAGAAAAAATATCATAGTAATATTAATGAGTATTGAGCTTATTCTATTAGCGGTAAATATTAACTTGGTAGCTTTTTCTATATTTTTGAACGACATAACAGGGCAAATTTTTACGCTCTTTATACTAACAGTAGCAGCCGCAGAAGCAGCAATAGGTCTGGCGATAATAGTAGTTTATTACCGTAACTCATCATCAATTGATGTTGAGAAAATAGATAGTTTGAAAGGATAATATGGAATTTGCAGTATTATTTCTTCCATTATTAGCCTCTATTACATCTGGTTTTTTTGGAAAATATATAGGTGATAGAAATTCAGAGATAATCACAAGTTTTTTTGTTTCAATCTCAGCACTACTGTCTTTATTTTTATTTTATCAAGTTATTGTAAATAATTATGAGAGTAATGTGGTAATTGCTACTTGGATTAATTCAGGAACACTTTATGTAAATTGGTCTATTAAGGTAGATGCTTTATCTTCTGTAATGCTTGTTGTTGTAACTTTGGTTTCTTTACTAGTGCATATTTATTCAATTGGTTATATGTCTCATGATCCCCATAAACCAAGATTTATGGCTTATCTTTCACTTTTTACATTTACAATGTTAACACTAGTTACATCTGATAATTTTCTTCAATTATTTTTTGGCTGGGAGGGCGTAGGTCTTTGTTCATACTTTTTAATTGGTTTTTGGTTTAAAAAAGATTCTGCAAATGCAGCTGCTATAAAAGCCTTTGTTGTAAATAGGGTAGGTGATTTTGGTTTTGCCTTAGGAATATTTTTAATTTTCCATCTATTTGGCACCGTTAATTACTCTGAGGTATTTCAGCAAATTCCACAAATTATTGACAAAGAATTATTATTTTTAGGAATGCACATCAAGGCCATTGATCTAATTTGTATCCTTTTATTTATTGGAGCTATGGGTAAATCAGCACAAATTCTTTTACACACATGGCTACCAGACGCTATGGAGGGCCCTACACCTGTATCTGCACTAATACACGCCGCTACAATGGTTACGGCAGGTGTCTTTTTGGTTGTTAGATGTTCACCAATCTTTGAGTACTCTCCTTTAACTTTAAATATTATTACAGTAGTTGGAATGACAACTGCTTTTTTTGCTGCAACAGTAGCTTTAGTTCAAACAGATATTAAAAAAATAATTGCTTATTCAACATGTAGTCAGTTAGGTTACATGTTCTTTGCAGCTGGTGTTGGTGCTTATAATGTAGCAATGTTTCATTTATTTACTCATGCATTTTTTAAGGCATTACTTTTCTTGGGATCAGGATCTGTAATCCATTCATTTAATGATGAACAAGATATTAATCAAATGGGAGCTGTATATAAAAAATTACCTTATACTTGGATTTTAATGATTATTGGTACTCTAGCTCTTACAGGATTCCCATTTCTTTCTGGTTTTTACTCGAAAGATGCAATTATAGAATTTGCCTATCTTAGAGGTAATACAGTTGGCTATTATGCTGCAGGTGTTGGTATTTTAACTGCCTTACTTACTTCAATATATTCGTGGAGATTAATTTTTAAAACATTTCATGGAACGTATAACAATAAAAAATTAAAAATTGATGAAATGCACGAGTCTCCTATGGTTATGCTTATACCCTTGATTGTGTTAGCAATTGGTGCAATTTTTGCAGGTTTTTTATTTAAAGATCTATTTATTGGCCATGGAGGAGAAAATCACTTTTGGGGAGAGTCTATTAAATTTCTGAACCCATTAAGTACAGATCATCCACCTTTGTGGATTATTTTGATTACACCCATACTAGTTCTGACATCTATACCAATTGCTTATTATTTATTTGTAAAAAACAAAGAAATACCAAATCAATTTGCTCAGTCTAATAAACCTTTATACAACTTTTTAGTTAAGAAATGGTACTTTGATGAATTATACAACATTATATTTATCCAATCTTCAAAAAAAATTGGACTATTTTTTTGGAAAACAATTGATGTCAAAATTATTGATAAATTCGGACCTGATGGCCTTTCTTTTTTAATTAAAAATCTGTCATTAAAAGCTAGCAAATTTCAAAGTGGTTTCATTTATCAATATGCCTTTATGATATTAATAGGTCTTTCTGCACTATTAACATTTTTAATTTTACAATAATGAATTTTCCAATTTTATCATCTTTAGTTCTTTTACCAACTGTTGGAGCTTTATTTTTATTATTTTCTAAAGATAAAAATTCAAATACGATAAAACATGTTGCTTTGTTTACTTCTTTTGTTAATTTTTTAATCTCAATATATCTATGGTATTTATTCGACCCGTCAACATCAACATTTCAATTTGTTGAAAATAGAGAATGGTTAAAAGGTTTTGTTAACTATAAAGTAGGTGTAGATGGAATTTCAATTTTATTCATAATTCTAACAACACTTATTACTCCGTTGTGTATAATATCTGTTAACAACACAATTAAAGTAAGGTTAAGAGATTTTCTTATTGCCGTAT
>Ga0209709_10004293_pt1 | contig 11535 bp, 18 predicted proteins | sample ArcticOcean_MG_C_2_FD_187435 | JGI IMG/M metagenome (GOLD analysis project Ga0209709, IMG submission 187435) | Marine microbial communities from western Arctic Ocean - ArcticOcean_MG_CB4_136 (SPAdes) (version 2) | ecosystem: Environmental > Aquatic > Marine > Oceanic | place: Arctic Ocean... | reverse complement strand
ATCTGAGCAAGATGTCAACAGGGTTGGATTATTAGTTGAGGAGACTGATCTGATAAACAGCAGAACAGAAGCTGAAAACATCAGAGCAATTTCTCAAAAAGAGTTTGCAGCAGAACTGAAGCTTGACAACCTTGAGAGAATCAATGCACTGATCCTTGCTGCTGAAGAAGAGGACAGGATTGAAAGGGAAAGACTCCAAAACAAAATCCTTCTTTACAAAGAAGGTACACAAGCCAGAAGTGATGCAGAACAGGCTTTTGAAGATTTCAAAGTTGCCAGTGAACAAAAACTTTCTCTTTTAAATGCTGAGAAACTAGCTGAAGAAAAAGTGATTGCTGAAGCAAAAATGGAACTTCAATTTCAATTGGCTTCTGCCATTGGAGCTGCAATTGGAGCAATTGGTGGACTATTTAAAGAGGGAACTGCTGCCAGCAAAGCTGCTGCACTTGCTGAAATTGCAATTGGAACAGGTGTTGGATTAATTCAGGGATTAAATATTGCACAAAAAAGTGCAGCAGCAAAAGGTCCGTTGGCGGCTTATGCTTTTCCAATCTTTTATGCAACACAAATTGCTGCTGTTCTTGGGGCTGTTGCTCAAGCAAAAAACATTTTGAAAACTGTGCCGGGTGGTGGTGGATCATCAGGAACTGTTTCAGGTGGCAGGGGTGCAATAGCTTCTTCACCTCCAGCCTTCAATGTTGTGGGAGCTAATCCTCAGAGTCAACTTGCAGAAACCATCAGTGGTCAAACCAATGAGCCTGTGAAAGCTTATGTGACTGCAAGTGATGTATCAACAGCTCAATCATTAGAGAGAAATATAATTGAATCAGCCTCAATTGGCTAAAAAACCAAAATATGAAAATAATTGAATTAGTACTGGATGAAGAAAATTTGCAAGATGACAATGGAATCTCTGCGATATCAATCGTTGAATCACCAGCAATTGAAGAGGATTTTATTGCCTTAAAAAATCAAGAGTTCAAATTTGCTGAACAGGACAAAGAGAAGAAATTGCTTCTTGGAGCTGCCCTTGTTCCTAATCGCCCAATTTTTAGGAAAGACTCAACTGGAGCAGAGGACTATTATATTTTTTTCAGTTCTGAAACAGTCAGGAAAGCAAGTGAATTGTTTTTCATTAAAGGGAATCAATCAAATAGCACTTTGGAGCATCAGAGCGATTTAGAGGGACTTACGGTGGTGGAGAGTTGGATTGTAGAGAGTGAGAAAGATAAGTCAAGACATTACAATTTAAACGTTCCTGTCGGCACTTGGATGGTCAGTGTCAAGTGTGACAATGATGAGATCTGGGAGGACTATGTGAAAACTGGGCGAGTTCGCGGTTTTTCTATTGAAGCATATTTCAGCGATAAAATGGCAAGACCTAAAGACACCACCATCAAAGAAGAGGCAGCAGCTCAAGACTTTATTGATGAAATCAGCAAAATATTAAAAGAGTGCAATGAATAGAAACAAAAAAGAATCAAAAACAGTCAGCAGAACATCTCCAAAATATGGAAGAAGAGGGTGTCTCTGTAAAGACAGAAAAACTTATGACAAAAAATGTTGTACTGGGGAGATGTATGCACAAGGCATTGGGAAAGTATAACAAAATAGGCTCAAAAAAGTGATCCCTTTTGGTGTGGCTATACGTTTTTATAGTATAACAATCTAAATACATGAAAGCTATACAAATAGTAAACCAAATAAAGGATGTTCTTGGAATAGAATTATCAGAGACTGAAGTCAAATTGGAAACAATGAAGCTTGAGAATGGAACCTCAATTGAGAGTCTTGAATTTGCACCAGAAAATGAGGTTTTTATCATCAGTGAAGATGAGCAGAAAATTAGCCTCCCAATCGGTGAATATACACTTGAGACAGGTCAATTGCTTACTGTAACTGAAGAAGGAATCATTGCTGAGATTAAAGATGCAACTGAAGAAGCTCCTGTTGAGCAAGAAGTTGAAGAAGAAGTTGAAGCAAATGAATCAGCAACTGCACCAGTAAAATCAACTGAAACAACACAAAAGGTTGTTTATGCAACTAAAGAAGAAGTGTCTGAGCTTAAATCAATGATTGAATCTCTTATGGAGAAAAAAGAATTGAGTGAAGAAGTGAAGGATGTTGAATTGACAGCAGAAGTTGTTGAGCCAATTACACACAACCCTGAAGCAGCTTCAGAGCCTCAAAGCAATTTACCAAGAAAAACTAATTCTAAAATCAACAGAATTAGAGAGATGATATATATAAACAAATAAAAACTAAAAAATGTCAAATACAATTAATACAAGTAATGATGTCCTAAGAGCTAGATCAAAGCAAATCACTTTGACAGAAACTCAGGATGTTTTTGCAAATCAAGCTGGAGGTGAATTCAACATTGCAACAGATGCAAAAGTGATCACTCTTCCAAAAATTAGTGCTGAGAACATAGGAATGGAATTCACATTCAGAAACACTGGAGCAGATGGAAACAACATCATCACAATTTCTCCAAATGCTGCTGATGCAATTCATGGAACTATTGCTGCTGTCTCTTCTGGAGGAGTAGTGAACAAAGACTGGATCAATACAAAAGCATCTGCAAACAAAGGTGACTTTGTTATTTTAAAGGCTGTTGCATTGACAGAATACTACATCACAGGTGGTGATGGAGTTTGGGCATCAGAGGCATAATAAAAATATAAATAAAATTAAAAAAAGAAAAATGAAAGTAGATTTAGCAAGTACGCACAATATCACAACTACGTTCTCAGGCAAGGCAGCACAGGGTTACATGTCTGCGAGTTTGTTGAGTGGAAAAACACTTGATTCAGGTGCAATTGATATCAGAGATAATATAAAATATAAAGAAGTTATTCAGGTGATTAGTTCTGATGCTAATTTGATCAAACCGGGAACGTGTGATTTTGATGCAACGGGAACTTTGACAACAACGGAAATTGTTCTTGAGCCGAAAGAAATCCAAGTGAATTTGGAAGTTTGCGCAAAAAATTTCAGAAATGGATGGGAAAGCGAGCAAATGAAAGGGATCAACTCAACATTGCCACAAACATTTGGACAATTTATTCTTGAGCATGTAGTTGAAAAAACTGCTGCTGCAATGGAAACTGCAATCTGGCAGGGGACTGCTGCTTCTGCATCAATTCCCTTTAATGGATTTGAAGTTTTAGCTGCTGCAAATGGAGATGTTGTTGATGTGGCAAAAGCTGCAATAACAGCTTCAACAGTTACAACAGAATTAGGGCGTGTAGTCGATGCAATCCCAACGACAGTCTATGGTAAGGAGGATTTATACCTTTATGTGCCTACGGCAGTTTATCAGTCTTATATAAGAAGTTTGGGCGGATTTGGTGCAGCCAATTCTTCAAATGTGACAACTGGTGTTGATGACAAAATGGGGACTTGGTACAGAAATCAACAGGAGCTTTATTTTGATGGAATCAAGCTGCTTCACTGTCCCGGTATGACTTCAACGGATATTGTTGCCACTACTAAAGACAATTTGATTTTTGGAACTTCCTTATTCTCAGACATGAATAATGCGTCTGTCATTGATGGAGCTAGCTGGGGTTCACAGAACTCAAGAGTGATATTGCGTGGATCTGCTGGCGTTACGTTAGGGATAGGATCTGAAGTTGTTTTTTACTCTTAATTATTAACCATATAGGATGGGGAGGCAACTCCCCTGACTATCTAAAAATCAAAAAATTATGGCTTGTTTAGTAACGAGGGGGAGAGCAATTAATTGCCGAGATATTCAGGGGGGCATTGCTTCTGTGTATATCACCTCTTATGGATTATATGGTGTAATCACAGAAGCATCAGATGCAATTTCAAATATGGCAGGGAGTTTCACAGCATTCAAATATGATTTGGATGGTGCAGGAAATTCATTCACAACAACTGCAACCACTTCAAAAGATAATGGAACAACTTTTTTCAGCACTGCACTCACTTTGACTCTTCCAAAATTGAGCAAAGAGGACGGAGCCGAATTAAAACTTTTGGCTTACGGTAGACCGCAAATTGTCGTTAGCGACAGGAATGGGAATGCATGGTGTTTAGGAAAAGTGAATGGAAATTCATTGACTTCAGCCACAATGCAATCTGGGGATGCTCGTGCCGATATGGCTGGGTATGTTCTTGAATTTGGTTCTGAGGAAATAGCTCCTCCAGATCTGATGAATGGTGCAACAGTAGCAAATCCATTTGCTGGGATGAGTAGTGCAACAGTGACAATCACTGCTGGAACTAACTCTTAAAATTTGTGTTTTGTTCTGGGTAGTTATCATCATGATGCTGCCCTAACAAAACCATAAAAACAAACACATGAAAGACAAAAAAACACAATATACTTTTAAACTAGTTTCAGAGACTGACTTTGAAAATGTTTCTGAAAAAGAGGTTTCCAAAATATTAGATGAGGAGCAACTCAAAACACTAAACAAAAACAAGATTTTCAACATGTCTCAAGGGACTTTTAAAATGTTGTGATGATTGTATTGGACAGAACACAAGCAAATCACACAATCAATATAACCCCCAGAAGTTACACACCAACAGGGGCAGCAATTTTCAAAGTAGTGATTAAAAATGAGCAAGAAAATAAGCAAGTTTACTCTGCAACAGTTTCAAGCTTGACAGCTTTGAAATATTATTATACTTACACAGCAAATTTTGGACTTGATACAGCAAAGGATCAGACTTATTTGCTAGAGGTTTCAAATACTGCAACAAACTCTGTTTTATACAGAGATAAAATATTTGGAACAAATCAATCAGTCAGCACATATTCACCCAACACAGGCAAATTTATCACAAATACAAGTGCCTCAAATGATTTTCTAGTTTATGAATAGTGATTTCCATGTTTTAAATTTAGCAGCTTATCAGACACCTGAGATCTATGAGGATCCTCATTCTGATTATGTTGGGTATGGAGATCATAATGATTTTTATACAGAATTAATCAATGCCTTTTTAAACTCTCCTACCACAAACAGCATAGTCACTGGAGTTGTGGGGCAAATAATGGGGAAGGGCTTCTCAGCACTTGATGCAAATAGAAAGCCAGATGAATTTGCTTCTTTTAAAAATCTATTTAAAGCAAAAGATTTAAAAAGAATTTGCATGGATTACAAGCTTCTGGGAGAGGCTGCATTTCAAGTGACTTATAAAGGCAAAAAAGTGGTGCAAGTTTCTCATTTTAACAGAGAGACTTTGAGAGCTGAAAAATGTGATGACAAAGGCAAAATTAATGCATACTATTATTCACCAAAATGGAGTGAACACAAAGAAGGTGACAAATTAACAAGGATCCCAGTCTTTGGATCTGGAGCTGCAAATGAGATATATATCATCAGAAGGTTTATTCCTTCAATGCATTATTATTCGCCGCCTGATTGGGTTTCTGCGTTAAATTATTCAAACCTTGAGTGCGACATTTCTTCGTATTTGGTGAATGAGGTTTCAAACTCGTTTTCAGGCACGAAGCTCGTTAGTTTTTCGAATGGAGTACCTACACAGGAAAAACAACATGCGATCAAACAGGAGATCCTGAACAAGCTATCAGGAGCAAATGGAGAGAAGATCATTGTGTCATTTAGTGATTCCCCTGACAATAAAACAACTATTGAAGATATTAGTGTGTCTGATGCTGCTGATGTTTATGAATACATCAGTGAAGAGTGTACAAAAAAACTCCTTTTAGCAAACAGAATCACCAGTCCTTTGTTGGTTGGAATTAGAGATGGAAGTGGTGGATTAGGATCAAATTCTGAAGAAATTCTCAATGCTCATAATCTCTTTGAAAATGTAGTCATTAAACCCTATCAAGCAGACATCATTGATGCAATTGAGGAGATCCTTGCAGTGAATGGAATTTCATTAAAAATCTATGTGCAGACATTGACTCCAATTGAGTTCACAGATGAAACTTTGGTGACTCAAGAACAAAAAGAAGAAGAGACTGGTCAAAAACTCTCTAGTGATTCTCCTCATCTATCTGATGAAATGGGAGTTGAGATGATTCAACTTATGGATCAGGTGGGAGAAGAAGAAAATTTGGATGGTTATGAGCTGATCTCTGTGGAAGATGCCAGTGATGAGCCTGATGATTTTCACCCTGAACAGTATTTAAATACTTTAAAATTAAGCAAACCACAAACTGATTCATCACTTGACTCTGAAATGTTCAAAGTAAGGTATAAATATGTAAGAGGCAGAGGAGTTCCAGCAAATAAAAAAGGGAACAAAAGCAGAGAGTTTTGTGAAAATATGATGGGCAAAGGTCTTGTGTACAGAAAAGAAGATATTGATTTCCTAAGTTTTCAGGGAACAAACAAAGACTTTGGGCATAAAGGGAAAGCATACTCACTTTTTAAGTGGAAAGGCGGTTCCTACTGCCACCATATTTGGGAAAGAAGAGTCTACATGAAAAGACTCAACAAAGAAGGTCAAGCATGGGGAGGAGCTGCACTAGTTGGAACTGATAAAATAAGTGTGCAAGATGCAATCAGGAGAGGTTTTAAGCTGCCAAAACAACCTTCTGAAGTTGGACAGGCTCCAATTATGAGAGAAGATAAAGGGAAATATTAAAAAGAAAAAATGGCTGAAGTTTTATTTTGTAGTAAAGAGGACATTGTGAGAAGGTCTCCAATAATTGATGGGAATATTGATGCAGATCGATTGACTCCAGCACTTCATTTGAGCCAGACTCAAAATCTAAGACAAACAATTGGCACTGATTTATATGATTATTATGTGAATGCAATCACTGCTTTGATTAATAATGGAACAGCAATTCCAACAAATCATCTGGATTTATTAAATAACTACATCAAACCCATCTTGATCCACCTCACAGTTGCAGAGTATTTGCTTGAAGGAAATTTTACTGTCTCAAATAAAGGAATTTTTGTGCATACTTCAAAGAATAGCAAAGTGGCAACATCACAAGAGGTCAAAGAGCTTGTGCAAATTGAGAGAGACAGGGCTGAAAGTTACAAAGAGAGGTTCCTTGATCACATGGCTTTTTATGCTTCTGCAAACTTTCCAGAATGGTATTCAAACACCAATGATGATGTATCACCAGATCATGAGTCTTTCACCATTGATTTTGTATTGTAATGAGTGGATATGGATCAATTTATTTGTCAAGCTGGTGGGGAGATGTAAATGCTCCCAATGGATGGGGGTCAATTTATCCTTTTGATGCAGATGGCTCAGTTTTAACAGCAGACACAACATTGTTGTCAGCAGATACAACAGAAATCAAAGCAGATCAAACACAATATTAAAATAATAATAAAATAAAATAACATACGAAATGGCGAGAGAGATAATAAATATAGGAGTTTCAGCGAATGACAATACTGGCGATCCATTGAGAAGTGCATTCACAAAAGTGAACAACATGACTGCTGAATTGTACACAGATGATGCTTCTGATGTCAATTCAATTGTGGCAACAGCACCAATTGCAAGAGATAATGCAACAGGGGTTGTGACTATTTCGTTGACTGATGGGGGAATTAGCACTCAAAAAATTGCAGACGATGCGGTTACTGTGGATAAGCTAGCAAATGCCATCAATTCAGCAATTACAGCAAACACCGCCAAAGTAACAAATGCAACTCACACAGGAGATGTCACTGGAAATGCTGCTTTGACTATTGCAGCAGATGCAGTGATCACAACAAAGATTTTAAATGCTAATGTTACGACTGCAAAAATTGCCGACGATGCAGTTACAGCGGATAAATTAGCTAATTCTATTAATACTGAAATTGCGGCAAATACTGCAAAGCTAACTAATGCAACACACACTGGAGATGTAACTGGAAGCGGTGCTTTGACTATTGCAGCCGATGCAGTAAACGGGGACAAAATTGCTGATGACTCAATTGGATCTGAGCATATTGATGACAATGCTGTTGGGGCTGCTGCTCTTAATGTTTCAGGAAATGGATCAGATGGGCAAATTTTAAAATCTGATGGAGATGGTACAATGTCATGGATCACAAATGATGTGGGAGATATTACTTCAGTAGTGGCTGGAAATGGCTTGACTGGAGGTGGAACAGCAGGAGATGTGACTCTGACAGTAGGTGCAGGAACAGGAATCACAGTGGCATCAGGAACGGTCTCAGTGACATCAGGATCAATCACAGCAACACAGCTTGGAGCAAACTCAGCAACTCCAGCAAAAGTGTCTCTTTTTGATGACAATGCAGCCGCAACCAATACACATATTTTAGTTGCAGATGGAACTGACTTTATAAATAAAGCAATTTCAGGTGATGCAACTCTTGCAAATACTGGAGCATTAACCATTGCAAATGATGCAATAAATGCAGATAAAATTGATGACAATGCAGTTGGGGCTGCTGCCTTAAATGTTTCAGGAAATGGATCAAATGGTCAAGCGTTAACATCGGATGGCGATGGTACTTTTGGTTGGACAACTTTGTCAAGTGGAATTGCTGTTTCTGTTATTTCGGGTAATACAAATGCAGCGAGTGGATACTTGTACGTATTAACTGCGAATTTGACTTTGACGCTTCCAAGCTCACCAAGTGCTGGGGACTATGTAAAAATTTCAAATCGTAGTGGAGTTGCCACTTGTGTAGTAGCTAGGAATAGTGAAAAAATAATGGGCGCAACTGCCGATTTAACTTTAGATAAACTAAACTCTGGTTTTGAAATGGTTTATTCTGGAACAGCTCAAGGATGGATTTTAATCGGTGTCGAAGGTACGGCAGCATAACAATAAATTAATTAATTAAATTAAAATAAAATGGCAGATTTTTCAAGTTTTTTCCCAGCAGCAGGAGGCGGCGGTGGTAGTTCAGTATCAAATAGTGTTTTTCTATTAGGAACTAATTCGGACCAGACAACTACATTTTCACCTAGTTCTAACGATTTATCTGTTGGAGATAATATTTTTGTTACCATCATAGGCGGTGGAACTGGTGGAAGTGTTAAGGGGAGTGGGGGCGTTCCTAATACGTCTAGTGGGCTTGGTGGAGTTGCTGGGGAATTTTGGCAAGGATACTATAAATTAACCTCAACTTCCGACATAACAATATTAGCGGGAAAAGGAGGAGCTGGAGCAACTAAAACTTTTAGCTCTTCAAATAATTTTACAGTATCGGGAACGGCTGGCAATCCATCTACACTAACTCAAAATAGTAGTGTAATATTAAGCTCTAATAATTCCGTAACTACCTCAATGCTATCACCTAATTGGGAAGCGATTACGGCTAGTTCATCTTCTGAACTTTATAAATATTTGAATTATAATACAGCTTCATTAACGGTATCAAACCACGGTCTTTCTAGTGCAGCATCGCAAAACCCACAGAATGCTAGAGCTGGTTCAGGCTCAGGAGGTGGCGGAAAGTTAGTAGGAACTTATGGAGCTTCTGGAACATTAACAGCAGGCACAGGAGGTGCAGGATTAATAATTATAAACTGGTAATATTATGAGTATAATAAACGGAATAGATACGGATGGAATGAGGGAATGGAGAAATGATGAACTACAATTAACAGATTATATAGTTCCATTAACTGACCATTCTAAACACACAGCTTTAATGTCTTATAGACAGGAATTGAGAGATTGGACAGATACAAGTGATTTTCCTGCTACTAAACCTACAAAACCTTAAAGGATTTTAGAGAATGGAAGAGATGAAAATTGCGTTTTTCAATATTGGTGCTTTGGCTATTAATTTAACCAGCATCAATGAGGAGCTGAAATTTTTGTCTCTAGCACTTGCCTGTATTTATACCATAATATCAATCGTTCAAAAAATTAGAAAATGAAACTTCCAACCAATGGCGTTGCCAAAGAGATCAGGCATTACAGCGGAGCTTTATTGATATTTTTTTTCATCATTGGAATTATTATCACATTGATACAGTTTCCAGTCTTAGAAAGCAACAAAGAAATTGTGATGACATTGATTGGAATTTTGAGTGCATCTTCTGGAATTGTGATTTCAACAATTGTGGGAGCAAAACCTGATGATGTAAATGCTTTAAAACAATCACTTGAGAAAAAAGAAGAGTATATCAGTCATTTGACAAAATCAAAGGATGATTATGAGAGCATGATCATCAAGCTACAAAAAGACATGCTAAAAAATCAAGATGACATGTTTGACAGAATCATGCTAAAAGAAGCAATGGATCATGATAATAAAAACAACCCTAAAAAATAAACAATGACAACATTTATAATTTTTATGAGTGCAGTTTTTACTGCTGGAATAGTGGTTTTAATTTTGATGTATTTCGGATATATCAAAGACAATGACAAAGATGGGATCCCTGATGTAATTGAATTAAAAGCTGAAGAAATCAAAAAAGCTGTAAAAAGAAAAAGAAAAAAGAAAGATGAAAAAGCCTAAAATATGTCAATGCGGTCAATCAACAAATCTCAATGGATATTGTGATGGGACTCATAATAAATAAAAGATGAATTATTTTGAATATAAAGAATTTGATTGCCCCTGTGAAGATTGTCAAAGGGCTGAAAGTACTGGCATTAATATGCAGCCTCTTTTTCTTGAGATGCTCGACCACGCTAGAGCCATATCAAAGGGGACTTCGTTTAAGATCAACAGCGGATACAGGTGTGAAAATCACAACACAAGAGTGGGTGGAAAAAATAAAAAAGCAGGCTCAAAAGGATCTTCACACATGTATGGATGGGCGGCAGACTTGGCGTGTAATACATCACAAGAAAGACACAATATTCTTGCCTCTCTTATGGAAACAGGGTTCAACCGAATTGGGATTGCCTCCACATTTATACACGTGGACGGAGACCCAGACAAAGCCCCCAATGTCACTTGGACATATTAGTGGGACAACAGGAAACACAATTTTATGGAAAAGAAAAAATTCAGTCAAACAAGTGTTGGAAAATTCTTACTAAATAAAATCCCCAGTGTAGTGGGGGCAATTGCAGGAGACACACCTGTTGGATCTGTCATTCAAGCCATAATTGGTGGAAGTGACATGAGTGATTCAGACAAAAAAATTGCTCTTGAAAAACTAAAAATTGAGAGAGCTGAAATTGATGGAACAACCAGAAGGTGGGTTGCAGATTCAAGATCTGGTTTTCTGTCCTCAAATGTGAGACCATTGACATTGATATTTTTAACAATCAGTTATGTGATAGGATGGTTTTTAAATTATCCTCTGGACTCAATCACTGGTTTATTGTCCATTGTTATTGGTGGATATTTTGGATCACGTGGGGTTGAGAAAGTATTTGGAAACTCTAAACACCAATAAATGCATCAAGAAAGACCGAGACTCAGAGGCAACAAACTTGCTGCATATAATCACATTACAAAAGATGAATCCAGAATCCTTGTGATAGGAGATCTCCATTGTCCTTTTGATTTGGATGAATATTTTGATTTTTGTAAAGAAACTTATTCAAATTTTAACTGCAATCAAACCATATTCATAGGTGACGTGATCGATAATCATTATAGTTCTTATCATGAGACA
>Ga0209709_10004291_pt1 | contig 11538 bp, 11 predicted proteins | sample ArcticOcean_MG_C_2_FD_187435 | JGI IMG/M metagenome (GOLD analysis project Ga0209709, IMG submission 187435) | Marine microbial communities from western Arctic Ocean - ArcticOcean_MG_CB4_136 (SPAdes) (version 2) | ecosystem: Environmental > Aquatic > Marine > Oceanic | place: Arctic Ocean... | reverse complement strand
ATATTTAATAACAACTAGCTTATCTTATTCAATAGAACAGCCAGATATAAAAAATATTGTTATAAATAAATATCCTAAAAGTTACAAAAATATAACTTTTAGAGACATAAATAATAAAAATGTAAACCTAGAAAACTTTAAAAATAAACTGATAATATTAAATTTTTGGGCAACGTGGTGTGCCCCATGTGTAGAGGAAATGCCCTCACTAGACTTACTACAATCACACAAAAAACTAAACAATTTAAAGATTTTTCCAATAAATATAGGCCAAGAGGATTTATTAAAATCAAAAATTTTTTTTAGAAAATTAAAAATTAAAAACCTAGATATTTATTTTGACCCTACGGTTAATCTTTCTAAAAAATTTTTATTAAGAGGTGTTCCGACTACAATTTTAATAAATAAAGAAGGTAAAGAATTTGCCCGCATTGTAGGCTCTATTAATTTTAGTGATGAAAAATTTATTAGTTGGTTAGAGGATTTTAATTAATATATAAAAACATAAAAAATTAACCATGACGCTTTGTCTTAATACAATAATTATAAAACCTGAAAAAGATAGCTTAATTAATAACGCTATTATCTTACTCCATGGTTATGGAGGAAGTGGAAAAGATATAAGTATGCTTACTGTTGGTTGGAAAAGATTTTTACCTAATACAATTTTTTTATGTCCAGATGGGCATGAAATATGCCCAATAAACCCAAGTGGTTTTCAATGGTTTGATTTAACAAAGGATGATCCAGAATATATTTTAGAAGAATCTATTAAAGCAGAAAAAAAACTTTACCAATTTATTAATGAAGTTAAAAATGAATATAAATTAAATAATTCTCAAATTTGTTTGTCAGGATTTAGTCAAGGTTGTATGATGTCAATTAACCTAGGTTTAATCAGTAATAAAAATTATAATTGTGTAGTAGGTTTTTCTGGAAAAATTATTGATAAAGACGATCTTTTAAAAAGAAAAAAATCAAATACTAAAATGCTATTGTTGCATGGCGATCTGGATGAAGTCGTGTCACCAATAAATCTTTTAGAGGCTAAAGATTTTTTAGTTAGAAGCAATGTTGAGGTAGAGACAAATATGATAAAAAATTGTGAACACCATATATCAGCTGAGGCTTCAAGTTTAGCATTAAAATATATAAAAAATAATTTTGGTATTGAATAATTTTGTTGTTATTGATTAAATAATTTAATTAAGTTAGTCTTATTTAAATTATGAACGCTGTTGAAAAAAAAATATCGCTAGAAAAATGTCCAGCATTAGTACTTAATGCGGATTACAGACCTTTAAGCTATTATCCGTTATCACTATGGAGTTGGCAAGATTCTATTAAATCAGTTTTTTTAGATAGAGTTACAATAGTAAGTAATTATGACCGTGTAATAAGAAGCCCATCATTTAACATGAAATTACCGAGTGTTATTGCTTTAAAAAACTTTATCAGACCCCAGCCAAATCCAAATTTTACAAGATTTAATGTTTTTCTGAGAGATAAGTTTTCCTGTCAATATTGTGGTGATAGAAATGAACTAACATTTGACCACTTGTTGCCAAGATCATTAGGAGGCAAAACTAATTGGCATAATGTTGTAACAGCTTGTTCAGTTTGCAATGTTCAAAAAGGAGGTAGGTTACTTATTAATTCAGGTATGAGCTTAAACCAAGAACCATATCAGCCATCAACTGAAGATTTACATAAAAATGGAAAAAACTTCCCCCCCCATTTTCTGCATAAAAGTTGGATGGATTATCTATACTGGGATGTTGAGCTTGAAGCTTAATTAAATTTTTTCAGATATATTTATTGCAATCTTTGAACCAGTTTTAATAATTTTATCCATAATAGAATATATACCTTCTTTTGTAGCACCCTCATCATAAGCAATGTCCTTATGATGTAATTCGTCTTCTCTAAATTTAACAATTTTCTCTTTTAATTTTTTCTCATCAGATTCTAGTTGGTTAATTTGATTTTCATAATGTTCTTGTATAACTTCTTCAACAGAGGCCGTACAAAGCATGGCTGCTTTTTTACCTAATATTGTAGAGCTGAAGCCAAGACCCACCCCAAGCAAGTCCCATAACGGTAAAAACATAGTCGGTTTTATTTTTCTTTTTTTTATTTCATTTTCAAAATAATTACAGTGTTCTTTTTCATGTTCTTTCATTTTTTCAATAGTTTTTTTTAATTCATCATTCTTAACAAAAGTACTCAAGGCGAGTAATTGACCTTCATATATTTTAATTGCCCCACGTTCGCCAGCATGATCTACTCTTATGAATTTTTCTACTTTATTTTTATTTGTTTTTTTCATAATTAAAAAAAAGTTTTCCTATTATAATACTTAATATTAAAGAAATAATGGTATTTATTGTAGCAAGTGAAAGTCCTATAATTTTAAAATTAACATCTTTACAACTTATAGTTTTTTTTTTAAATTCAATTAAGAGGTCTTCAGCTGTTAAATTGGTAGTTTGTGAACCTAAGTTGCAAACTAAAGACTCATTAATAAAACCTTGTTCAATTCCAACGTGATAAAATGAGATTAATGTTGCTGAAATAAATATCAAGCTCAGCAAAGTTAAATAGATTTTTTCATATTTTTTAAATAAAAAACTTAAAGCAACCACTATTATTGTTAAAATATAGGGAATCCTCTCTATTAAACATAAGTTACAGGGCTGATGTCCCAGGACATACTGAGTAAAGTATGCAGCAAGTAATGCAAAAATGCTGAATAATAAGATGAAATTAAATATAGTTCTATTTCCTATTTGATGCATTTATTTAATAATAAAATATATAGTTAAACCAATAGCAAGAATTATAAAGCCAACAATAACAAACCATTTGGGGCCATTCTTTTCCATAAAATTGACAAAGGTATTTCCAAATTTATACGATAAGTAAGATATAAAGAAAAATCTTAATCCACGAGATAGTAGGCAAATAAAAAAAAATACAAAAATATTAAAACCAATTATACCACTTGTTATTGTAAAAACTTTAAATGGTAAGGGGGTAAAACCCGCAAGGAATAATGTGCCCAAAAACAGATAAAATCCACCACCACTGCTTAAATCATTTTTTAGACTTATTACTTTTTCTTCATAGCCATAAAATTGAACTACAAGCATGGCAAAATCAATAAAAGTTGATCCAATAAAATATCCCAGTAGACCACCGAGAGCAGAAAAAAATGTAGCTATTGTAAAAATTTTTATGTAGTCAGTTTTTTTTGCAATGACCATGGGTATAATCATAATATCGGGTGGTATTGGAAAAAAAGAGCTCTCTGCAAAAGCTATTATTGCTAAAAAAAACTTGGAACGTTTATGGGCAGCAAGTCTTAGAGATTTTTGATATAGTTTTTTAAACATTTTTTGGTTTTAATACAATTTAAGTTCTTATACTATTTAATTTTATATTAATAATTAATGAAAATTAAAGGGCGAATGGCGGAACTGGTAGACGCGCACGACTCAAAATCGTGTTTCGCAAGAAGTGAGAGTTCGATTCTCTCTTCGCCCACCAAATGCTTATGAAAATAAATGAAATAAATAATTTATTAGAATTATTCTATGAACAATATAAAAAACAAGATAAAGATAGCATCTTCTTAGAATATCTAAAAGATCCTTCACAAAAATACTCTTGGAAGGATACTTATTTAAATATTATTAAATTATCCAAAGAAATTTCAAAATTGATAAATAAAGGTGATAGATGTTTATTAATTTCTGAAAATAGACCAGAATGGATGATAGCAGATCTTTCTATTATGTTTTCAAAAGGCATAACAGTTCCTGCATACACAACGTATGCTGAGAGAGATTACGAGTATATAATTGATGATTGCTTACCATCTCTAATATTTGTTTCAAATAAAATTCAATATGAAAAAATTAAAAATATAATTCCAAAAAAAGACTTTATTAAAAAAATTATAATTTTTGACTCAATCAGTAATTTTAATGATGAATTTATTTTAGACATAAAAAAAATTTTTAACAATCAAGAGTATAATGCCGAAGATTTCTATAATTTAGAGATTTATAGAAAAGATATTGCTTGTATAATTTATACATCAGGCACGCAAGGAAATCCAAAAGGTGTAATTTTAAGTCATGGAGGTATTTTAAATAATTGTGAAGGATCTTGTGAATTATTGAAACCTATAATCTCTGATCACCCAATCTTTTTGACATGGTTACCACTTTCACACTCATATGAACATACAGTTCAATTTGTTCAAATAGCAGTTGCAGCAAAAGTATATTATGCAGAGAGTATTGATAAATTGATAAAAAATATGAATGATTGCAGTCCAGAAATTATGACAGCAGTTCCTAGATTTTATCAAAATTTATATCAAAAAATTAATTCTACTTTTAATAAAGCCAAAGGTATTAAAAAGATATTAGTTAAAAAAACAGTAAGTCTGGGAAAGAAAAAATTGTTAAAAAAAAGATTTTCTTATATTGAAAATTTTATTAACTTTATATGTGAAAACTTAGTAAGAAAAAAAATCAAAAAACAGTTTGGTGGAAATTTAAGAGCTTTTGTTTCTGGTGGTGGTGCATTGGATAGAGAGGTAGGCTCATTTCTGAATGCAATAGGACTCCCAACATTGCAAGGTTATGGATTAACAGAAACATCACCGATTGTAAGCTGTAACCCAATAGATGATATTAGGGTTGAAACAGTAGGTCCTCCATTTAAAGGTAATATTGTAAAAATAGCTGAGGATGGTGAAATTTTGGTTAAAGGAGAAAATGTGATGATTGGGTATTGGAATAATAATGAAGAAACAAAAAAAGTTTTAAAAAATGGATGGTTACATACAGGAGATATTGGATTATTTGATAATAATTTTTTAAAAATTACAGATAGAAAAAAAGATATTATAATTACAATGGGTGGAGATAATATATCACCAGTTAAAATTGAAAATGATTTAACGAAATCAAATTTTATTGAGCAAGCATTAGTGTATGGAGATAACAAACCATATTTGGTTTCATTAATAGTTCTAGCCGGTAATGAAAAAAACGTAACAAATCAAAAAATTGAAGAAGAAATTGAGAATATAAATAAAAATTTATCTAAAGCAGAAAAAATAAAAAAATACTTAATTATTAAAAAACAATTTACAATTGAAAATGGATTGTTAACACCAACTTTAAAATTAAAAAGATACAAAATAATTAAAAAATATCAAAATGAATTTGAAAAATTATATTAATTTTTAATTTAAAAATGGATTATTAATCGCATAAAGACTTATGTTTATACCCTTAACAAAAAAATAATTTTAATTTAATTTTTTGTAAATTTTTTTATAAAAATTGTAGTTAATTAAAGGTTTGACATAACTTGCATAAAAAAATAAAAATAAGGCTATAACGAATCAGTTTGATTCGTATAACTAAAACAGGGAGCTAAAGATGGCTAAGAAAAGAAAAAAAGCAGCTAAAAAGACTAAGAAAAAAGCTAAGAAAAAAGCAAAAAAAAGAAGAAGATAGTTAAATCTTCAATTTTTTTAAAAAACGCTTCTCCTAATGAAAGTTTAGAGAGGCGTTTTTTTTATTCTGAAATTTCTTCAGGAGCTGTTTGAGGTTTTTTTTCAACAGTAATTAGTGACTGTTGAGTCTCTTGATTTCTGTTTAATGCTTTATCAAGTTTCTTTTGAGTATTTTCCAATGAAAGATTCATTACAATTTGAAATTCAAATAAAATTCTTTCATAGGCCTTTTCAAAAAGTTGTCTTTCGCTATAAGATTGATCAACCAATAAATCATCACCTTTATTTAAATCTCTAACTACTTCCGCTAATTCATAAATTTTTCCTGAAGTAATTTTTTGTTCATATTCTTGTGCTCTTCTACTCCACATTGATCTTTTAATTCTTGGTTTGCTTTTTAATATTGAAATAGATTTGTTTGCCTGATTTATCGTTGCCAGGTGTCTAAGGTGTGATTGTTTGTTGATAGGGAGTAGTCCAATGGCCTTATCTTTTTCAAATTTAATATCGTAACACTGAACTTCAATACCACCAATATTTTTAGTACTCACAGATAAAATTTGCCCTATGCCATGTTTTGGATAAACAATATAATCTTTTGGTTTATATTCCCTTTTTTCGGTTTCTTGTTTTTTAATTTTTTTAATTTCTGGTTTTTGTTCATTACTTTTAGAAATTCTTAAACCATCATTTTTTATATTTTCTTTAATATTAGGTTTAATTTCCTTTTTTAACTTGGAGTTTTTTTTTAGATTATTTTTTTTAATTAAGCTTTTTACTATTTTTTTTGTTTTGATAGTTTTAATCTTTTTAATCTTTTTAATCTTTTTAATCTTTTTCGTTTTTTTCACTTTATTACTAAAGGTTTTCTTTAAAATATTTTTCAAACTTATTTTTTTCATTTCTATATTTCTCGTGATCCTCTGGAGGATCTTTCTTTATAGTTATATTTGGCCAAATTTCTGAATACTTCGTATTCGTTTCTAACCACTTCTCACTACCAGATTCTGTATCAGCTACTATTGCATCTACTGGACATTCTGGTTCACAAACGCCACAATCTATACACTCATCCGGTTTTATTACAAGCATATTTTTTCCTTCGTAAAAACAATCTACAGGACAAACTTCTACACAGTCCATCTCTTTGCATTTGATACATTCTTCATTTACGAGGTATGTCATTTAATCAAATCCTTTTTAACTTTTTCTTTAATATCTCCAACCATTTTTTTATCAAGATATAATAAGCCAGTTAGTCTTCTCATTAAATTATCTTCATACATATCAGAACTCATGTCTGAATAAATAATTTTCCATAAAGACTCCACCAAGGTAACTTTAAAACTATTCTCTGAGGCTTTAATAGCTTTTGTAAAATCTAAAATTTGATTAGAATTTTGTTCATTTTTTTCTGCGTCTAACATTAAATTTTGTAAATTACTTTCATTTACACCTAATTCAGTCAATGTTTTTTCAATTATACCCTTTTCTTTGCCTGTATAATTTTCATCCATTTTAGCAGCATGAATTAAAAGAGATGCTGTTTTTGAAAGTATTTCCACATCTTTCATTTTATTAAGACCTTTTTTAAATTCTAATATTTTTTATTTAAAATTAATTTCTTTTAATTTTTCAAATGGAGTATCGTTTACTATATTTTTTTTGCTAATACTAGTTTCTTTTTTAAATGGAGAATATTTAAAGAAAAAAGCATCATTTTTATTATATATTTTATAATTCATTTTTCTAATTAATTTTAAAAAATTATCTTTACTACATCCAAGTAAATTTAGCATTTCGGGTGTGAGTTTTATTTCACTTTTAGTATCTGGGTTAGAGTTAATAATTAAAACAAAAAGTCTTTCTAATATATCTATTCTTATAAAGTATTCATCAAATTTTTCAAAACCACACAGAAGCATAAAGCTAGAGTTAATAGATTTTTTATTTTCTAAAAAATTTAGACCAAAAGTTGGTGGCATAAGGTTAAAAAATTTTTGATGAAAATTTTTCCATAGCAAAATTCTTAACGAAACTGACTCTGGTTTTAGTAACTTAAAAAGAAATATATGATATCTCCCAAATTTAACTCCCAAATTTCTTAAAATTTTTCTTTCATCTTGACCTAATTTTTTTAAATATTCTGAAACAATTTCTCTTTTTAATACTCCATTATTTTCATATAGCTGATATGCTAGTGCTCTTATAGATGAATTGCTTTCTTTTAAATTTTTAAGATCTATTAAACTTTTTAAAACAAGATTAATTTTTTCATCAATCCATTTATGAATGTAATTATTTAATTTTTTTTGAGCAGATAACTCGATTATATCATCAATAATTAAACTTAATTCTGGCTTAAGATAATCTTTACCGGGTAATAACTTAGCAATTGGAAAGTTTCCCCAGTAAATTTTAAAATCGTTTTTAATTTCAATCAATCCTGTTTTTATGATTTGATCAATTCTTTTGTTTAGCTCTGGGCCAATATTTTGCCTTGCAGCTTTTTTTAAAGATTTTATATCAGTGTCTAATGTTCCATCTTTTAAGTCTAACTCTAATTTTAAGCCTTTTAATTTTCCAATAAATTGATTATTGATCATAACTTTTTCATCTTCAATTATTTTTGTATTAAAGCTCATGTCCTGTTTAAGTCCTCGTGCAAGTACACTTGCTCTTTTATCAATAAAGGTTTTAGTAAGCTCTTCATGCAATCTTTCAGATAATTTATCTTCTAATATTTTAGTTCTTTCAATCCAATAATTTTGGTTTTCAACCCAATTAATTTTATTAGATACATACGACCATGTTCTGACATTTGCAATTCTATTTGATATAGAGTCCACATTACCATCTAATTTATCAAGCATTAAAAGCTGTTGTTTCATATAGTCGTTAGTAATTTTTCCATTTTTTTTGTTCAGAAAGCTAAAAACTTTACTTACTACCTCTAGGTGATTACCATATGTTTTTTTTACAAAATCAGGAATTTGGCAGCACTCCCAGAGTAGAGATAGTTCTTCCTTATTATTACTAATTTTATAGTGATTTAAATCTTTAAGAAAATATTTAAAGATTTTTTCATCTTCACATTCATGTATTCTTTTTAACCAGTCCTTGTTAGGTCTTTCATCTAAAGATTTTATTAAACTTGAGGCATTATTAAAATTAAGATCTGTATTTCTCCAAAATAAGGTTTTAATTTCATCAAACTTATGAGCCTCTAATAATTCAACCTCTTCTGCTTTAATTTCATTACATTCTCCGGTAATTCCAAAATTTCCATCATTCAGGTATCTTCCTGCTCTTCCGGCAATTTGACCTATTTCTGATAACTTTAATCTTCTTAATTTTTTTCCATCAAATTTTCTTATGTTAGAAAAATAAACACTTTCTAGATCCATGTTGATGCCCATACCAATTGCATCGGTAGCAACTAAGAAGTCCACATCACCAGATTGGTATAATTCAACTTGAGCATTTCTTGTTTTGGGACTAAGTGAACCCATAACAATTGCAGCACCACCCTTTTGTCTTCTAACTAATTCAGCTATTGCATAAACCTCTTCTGTTGAAAAAGCTATAATTACACTCTTTCGGTTCATTCTAGAAATTTTTTTATGCCCCACATAAGATAAATTAGATAATCTATTTTTATTAATAAATTCAGTATCTTCATCTAATTTAGATATTATATTTTTAATTGTACTAGCTCCTAAGAACATGGTTAATTTTTCACCACGTAAGTTTAATAATCTATCAGTAAAAATGTGCCCCCTTTCATTGTCTGTACACATTTGTATTTCATCAACAGCAACAAATTCTAAATTTTTATCAATAGGCATAGATTCTACGGTACAGAGATAATATTTTGCATTGGGTGGAATTATTTTTTCCTCTCCTGTTATTAAAGCAACTTGGCTTGGGCTAATTTTTTGAATTATTTTGTCATAAACTTCTCTTGCCAATAATCTTAAAGGAAAACCCATCATGCCACTTTCAAATCCAAGCATAGTTTCTATAGCTTGGTATGTTTTTCCTGTATTCGTTGGCCCCAAGACAGCTGTGATTTTATTTTTTTTCATTTCTATCTTTAGTGTATTAAATTATTGCTCTACTATATGTAGTTGCTCCTAAAGAACAAATATAGTCTAAAACATGACCGAATCGTAAGGAAAAAGTTCTCATTTTGGTATTTTTAACTTCTTTAGAGTACCATGCATAAAAATAATTTTAATGTAATTATTTAATAAAATTTAATAAAAAAAGAAATGTTAAAAAATATAGTTAAAGATTTAGAACCATCTTCTACTCTAAAAATTAATGAAATTTCTAGAAAGTTAGAGGATAAGGGTGAAAAGATTTTTAAGTTCGGATTTGGTCAATCTCCATTTCAAATACCTTCTGATATTGTTAATGAGTTAAAGAATAACGCTCATCAAAATAAATACTTGCCAATGCAAGGCCTTAAAGAACTCAGAAAAGCTATTGCAAAATATACATCAGCTAAAAAAAATTATAATTATAAATCTGAAAATGTAATTATTGGTCCAGGCTCAAAAGAATTAATGTTTTTGTTACATATTTTATTTGATGGTGAAATAATATTGCCAACACCGAGTTGGGTTTCTTATGCTCCACAAGCGATTCTTGGAAGAAATAAAGTTCAATTAATTCAAACAACAAGAGAAAACAATTGGTTCCCAACAGGAACGGAAATTGAAGAAGTTATTTTAAAAAATAAAGATAAAAACTATCTATTATTTTTGAATTCACCAAATAACCCATCTGGACAAATTTGTGAAAATTTAGAAGAAATTAGTAAGATTGCTAAAAAATATAACCTTATTATTTTGTCAGATGAGATTTATTCAGAGTTAAGTTTTAAAGAAGGTTTTGAATCTATTTCTAGTTTTTGTCCTGAAAAAACGATTATAAGTACTGGCTTGAGCAAATGGTGTGGAGCAGGTGGATGGAGATTGGGGTATTTCATAGTTCCAGACTCTTTAAACTCTTTAAAGAATGCAATTAATGTATTGGCCAGTGAAACATTTTCAGCTGTTAGTGCGCCAATTCAATATGCAGCAATTGCTGCTTTTGTAAAAGATCATAATGAATATATAAATAATTCTAAAAATATCCTTAAAACAGTTGGTAATTATGTTTATGAAAATTTAAAATCAAACAAGGTTTTAATCAATAAGCCCCAAGGCGGCTTTTACCTTATGCCAGAATTTTTAAATAAAAAATTTAATACATCATCAGAAATGTGTGACAATATTTTAAAAGAGACAGGTGTAGCGTTATTACCAGGATCAGATTTTGGTTTTGACAAAAATAAAATGTTAGTAAGGTTAAGCTTTACAGATTTTGATGGTCAAAATTTTATCAATCAAATCCAGAATAAACAAAAAATTGATAATGACTTAATTTTAAAACTTGCACCTAAAATAGTTGAGGGTGTTAATAAGTTAAAAAAATGGTCTGAATCAATATAAAAACTGTCTATACATACCCCTTCGATTACTGTTAGAATTAATTAATAAAAATAACGATATAGAGGAGAAAACATGAAAAAAATAATAACATCTCTATCAAGTGCTCTGCTAATCTTTGTTGCATCTTTATCTTTTACTGGTGTTGCAAAATCTGCAGAATTCTTCACGATAGGAACAGGTGGACCAACTGGAGTATATTTCCAAACTGGTAACGCAATTTGCAAAATGTTGCATAAATCAGCAATTGCTAAAGAACATGGAAGAAAAAAAGGTATAGATAAAGCTTACAGATGTACAGCGCCTTCAACTGGTGGATCAAATTATAATATTGGTCAAATCGCAGCGGGTGAATTTCAATTTGGTGTAGCTCAATCTGACTGGCAATATCATGCTGTAAATGGATCAAGCAAATGGGAAGGTAAACAGTACAGTGATTTAAGAGCTGTATTCTCAGTACACAATGAACCTTTTCAAATTTGGGCAAGAAAAAAAGCAAAA
>Ga0209709_10004290_pt1 | contig 11538 bp, 5 predicted proteins | sample ArcticOcean_MG_C_2_FD_187435 | JGI IMG/M metagenome (GOLD analysis project Ga0209709, IMG submission 187435) | Marine microbial communities from western Arctic Ocean - ArcticOcean_MG_CB4_136 (SPAdes) (version 2) | ecosystem: Environmental > Aquatic > Marine > Oceanic | place: Arctic Ocean... | reverse complement strand
AACAAGCGGATTGGGGTTAATACTGACGGCATGTCGGACGAAGATAAGGCCAAATGGGTGCTCAACTACACCCGCGCCATGCAACAAGAAATGTCCGAACTGATCGATTCGGTGCCTTGGAAGTGGTGGGCGAAATACCAGGAGTTCGATGAGCAAAACGCGAAGGTCGAAGTGGTGGATCTGTTTCACTTCCTTATCTCGCTTGCTCAAGTGCTTGGCATGAGTCCTGAGGATGTGCACGAAGCCTATTTGAAAAAGAACAAGGTGAACCACGAACGCCAAGACAGCGGCTACGTCAAAAAAGACGAAGACGATTCGAGGCACATCTAGTATGGATAACTAGCCGCGAATGGATTCGTCACTAGTCATGGCTCATCCGTTATCGCGCAGACCATGAACGAAAATCCTCTAATGATACTCCTTTACGTCGGCGCTGCTGCCTACGTGGGGCAACTCTATTGGGGCAATTATAAGGCGGCTAAGTCGGGCGAAGCGAATGCCGGAGCCATGCCAGGTGCGGTGGCAGCACCACTCGGCGCCTTTGTCATTGGAACGCTCGGTGCGCTGCTCCTGCTCGGAGTGGAAACCAGCGGCGAGATCGCCCTCGGTGTAGTTGATGAGCAGAGTGAGATGGTCTGGTTCTTCGTCTTTGCGATCATCGCTGCGGGTGTGGTCGAAGAGGTGATTTTCCGCGGCTACCTCGTCATCGATAATAAGGGGAGGTCGCTTTTGATCGCCAGTGCAGTCGGATTTTCACTGATTTTTGCGATCATCCATGGGCACCTTTGGAGCCGTGAGGATGGCTTTGAGTGGACTTTGACGGGTAAGGCATTTTTCAGCACGGGTATCCTCTTTGCCAACTCGCTCTGGTTTTACGTCGTTCGTTTCGGCCCGTGGAACCCAAAACGCGCCCTTTTTCCCTGCATGTTGGCGCATGCGACGAGTAACCTTGGGGTTTTCTGCGTTAAATGGGTGCAGGGCTACGTTATTTTTTGAGAGCTCTGGGGAACTTTACCGGCGGAGTCTTAAAATGACGCTCGGTCGCTCAATCCACTCGAGCGCATTTGTATGTGGTCTTTAGCTGAGGCATCTCCCGTCTTGCAATCTTGAATAAGGAAGGGTTATCAATACGAAGAGTTCTAGTAATCTACCTATACCCTGTTGCCCCATGAAAGATGCCCCTTCACACCCCCATCGTCGAGCTTGCCTCAGACTTGTTCTCGGTCTTTTGGCCGTTTGGTTTAGCGTCAGCTTCGGCTGCGGTATTTTATTTCGCGAGTGGCTCGATGCCAACGCGCCGCAGATCGGCAGTGCGCCGTTTGGCTTTTGGATGGCACAGCAAGGAGCGATCATCTGCTTCGTCATTTTGCTCGTTGTGTATGCGTTCTTGATGAACCGACTCGATGCCAAACACGGCTACACTGAAGACAATTAACCCTAGCTACTTACGATGACACAAGATCACCTAAATTTCATTTTCATAGGTATTTCTTTCGCTGTTTACATAGGCATAGCGATTAAATCTCGAGCGGGTTCGACCAAGGAATATTACACGGCAGGCGGCGGGGTTTCTCCTCTAGCCAATGGCATGGCAACGGCGGCTGACTGGATGTCAGCTGCGACCTTTATCTCTATGGCGGGGACGGTAGCCTTGAGTGGCTATGATGCGTCGCGCTTCTTGATGGGTTGGACGGGTGGCTTTGTGCTGTTGACGATCCTGATGGTGCCTTATTTGCGTAAATTCAACAAGGCGACCGTTCCTGATTTTGTCGGCGATCGCTATTACTCGAAGTTGGCTCGTGGTGTTGCGGTGGGGTGCGCGATCTTTATCTGTATGACTTATATTATGGGTCAAATGCGTGGAGTGGGTGTGGTTTTCTCGCAGCTCTTTGGCATTAGTATTACCTCTGGGGTCATTATCGGCGGAGCGATTGTCTTCTTTTATGCAGGCCTTGGTGGTATGAAAGGCATTACCTACACGCAAGTTGCGCAGTATTGCGTGATGGCCTTTGCCTATACGATTCCGGCAATCTTCATCGCGATGGCGATGACGGGCAATGTGCTGCCTCAAATTGGTTTAATTAGCCATTACACCGCGGGCGGTGAGGCGGTGCCTTTTTTGGAGAAGCTGAACAATATTAACACTGAGCTTGGATTTGCTGAGTACACCTCGGGCAAGCTTTCGACGATCAATATGTTTTGTATTACAGCTGCCTTAATGTGTGGTACCGCTGGATTGCCGCATGTGATTGTGCGTTTCTTTACCGTAAAAAATGTCAGTGCGGTTCGTAAGTCGGCTTGTTGGACTTTACTATTTATTGCGGTGATTTATCTGACGGCTCCTGCAATCGGAGCCTTTGCCCGAGTGAATCTTATCGAAAAGCTCCATGATACGTCTTATCAGGAGGCGCCTTATTGGTTGCAGGAATTTGAAGAGACCGGGCAGATGGCTTGGATCGACAAGAATGACGACGGTAAAATTCAATATTATGGTCCTGCAAAATCGGCCGCAGGCACCCATGCGGTTTTCCAAGGAAAGAAGCCGAGTTATCCGATTCTTGAAGCGACGGATGGTCAGTTATTTGGTAAGCACGGTCAGCGCCTGCTCGCAAATAAAGTGGATACATCCAACCCAAATGAACTTTGGTTTGGGAATGACATCATGGTGATGGCGAATCCGCACATGGCAGGTTTGCCCATGTGGGTGATTGCTTTATTAATGGCTGGCTGTATCGCTGCTGCGCTGTCGACTGCTGCAGGCTTGCTCTTAGTCTTATCCACCTCGATTTCGCACGATCTAATGAAGAAGATCTTGAAGCCTGATTTGAGCGACAAAGATGAGGTCAGATACGCGCGGGTCGCATCCTTTTTGGCGCTAGCAGTGGCGGTCTACTTTGGTATCAATCCGCCATCGCAATTCATTGCTAAGACCGTGGCGTTTGCATTTGGCCTCGCCGCCTCTTCGTTCTTCCCAGCCCTACTCATGGGGATCTTTTCCAAGCGCATGAACCGAGAAGGTGCGATTGCTGGTATGCTCTGCGGGATCCTTTTCACTTTTGGATATATCACCTATTTTCAATTCTTAGACGGGACTCCGGATCAATACCTTCTGGGCATTACTCCTGAAGGAATCGGATTTGTCGGCATGCTGATTAATTTCGCCGTCGCATTCTTAGTTAGTGCATTCACGCCTGCACCGCCACAAGAAGTGCAGGAGATGGTTGAAAATATTCACATCCCGAGTGGGTCGGGTGAGGCGTCACATCATTAGTAATTAGACTTTAAACCAGTCGGATTGACTCCCTCGTTGTTTCATTATCACTGGGCATGTGAATATAGCCTGATACACTTATCCATGCTTCCTTTCAGTAATATACAACGTGATGACTGGGATACGGAATTGTTGGGTTCATTAATTATGATTTCTGGGTAATTCCAAATCGCTCTGTCACCTCATCGTCGTCTACGACTATTTTCTAACTTCTAAAGCATGACTCATATACTCGCACAAGCTATCAGGGTATTTGTAATACTGATAGCGGGCTTGATCCAATTTAATTTGGCCGCGGTGCCTCTAGCCGAAGGCAAGGCGCGCTTTCTTGGTTGTATCTTCTCGCCCACCAGCGAGCCCAAGCTAGAGAAGTATTGGAATCAGGTCGTCCCCGAGAATTCCGGCAAATGGGGCTCAGTGGAGAGAAGGCGAGATCGCATGAACTGGGGCAATATAGATAATGCTTACAACTTAGCGCAGACCCAGGGCTTCCCCTTCCGTTATCATGTGCTTATCTGGGGCAATCAGCAGCCCAGTTGGATGAATGATCTTTCCAGCTCAGATCAACGCGACGAAATCGAGGAATGGTTCTTCGCCGTGGCCACACGCTATCCGGGAATCGACTACCTCGAGGTCGTGAACGAGCCACTGAATGCCCCGCCAGACGGCAACAATGGTAGAGCCAACTACATCGCCGCCCTCGGAGGCACAGGGTCCAGCGGCTGGGAATGGGTGCTAGAATCCTTTCGCCTCGCGCGTCAATACTTCCCTGGAACTCAACTAGTACTTAATGAGTACAACGTTATACGTAATAACGACAATACTACCAACTACCTTGCCCTAATCGGGCTGCTCCAGGCTGAAGGCCTCATCGACGTCATCGGCTTTCAGGGACACGCATTCACGACTGGGCCCGCATCCGAAGGTGCCATGACCACCAGCATCAACCGATTTGAAGCCACTGGCTTGCCAGTTATGGTCACGGAAATGGAGATTGACGGCGCCGTATTTGTGGACCCTGACTGGATTCAAGACGACGCTCTACAGCTATCCGAATACCAACGCGTTTTCCCCCTCTTTTGGGAACACCCCGCCATCGTCGGCGTTACCTTGTGGGGCTGGCGACCCGGGCTGTGGCGCGACACAGAAATGGCTTATCTGCAGGTTGACGGCGCTGAGCGTCCCGCGCTGCAATGGCTCAGGCACTATTTAGCCGGTGAAGAGCCGCCCATGAACTTCGAAACCTACGCAACCATCGAAGGACTCCTCGACACTGAGCGTCTGATTGATGGTGACTCGGATGGCGACACATTGTATAATGGCCTAGAATACCTAGCCGGCACAGGCTTTGATCGCTACAACCCGCAGCCGGCCATCTGGGACTTCACCTACAATTCAGCGGAGATGACATTCCCAGTTTCGCCGCTGGTCAACTCGGGCAGGGTTTACATAGAGCGAAAAACCGACTTATCGGATGCCGGTTGGCTCACCTCAGGCTCCTACAACTGGGACACCCAAATCACCACCAATACCACCTACTCTGGTCAAGAAAGTAAGGTGCGAACAACGTTCGACACCGATGTCGCCCATTTCATTGACCCCGCTTCTGGCGATAACGGCGATATCTTTTACGAAGCCAATATCGGTTGGGGCTCTGTCCGCTTTGAGTGTATTGAGGATAGGAAGGCCGCAGTAGCCCAATATCGGGTCCATCGGGACGCAGCCTTGCTGGCCGAATTGACTGATGCCGTCGCCAGCAATGGCACTGTAAGCTTCGATGTAACGATACTGGCAGCAGGCTACGATCCGACAGACAGGCCTAGTCGTTTTAATCTCATCCTAGCGGGCAACACCTCCGTAGACGGTTTTAGCGAATCCATCGAAGTCGATCCTGGCTTTGATTTCTCGACCCTGCAGGCGGACGTTTCGCAGTCGGCTCACATCACGGTCAATATCGCCGACCTGAATTCTTTCACAGACGTTGCCGGAAGCACTTACGTGCAACTCGCGTTCGGATCATGGGTGCCCGCCGATGAAATCATCGGCAATGGCAACGCATCAGGCAAAATAGTTACCTTCTATATCGACAACCTTACCATAGATAGTGGGCCAAATTCCTCTCCTCAAATCAAGTTCAGCGGGAGCGGCACAAGCGGCATACCCCAACGCTTTTACCGCCTTCGCTATGAGCAGTAATTTCCCTAATGCGCTTCTTGGGGGAGGTATCATTACAATTTTTTTTACTTGTTAGCTAAGTCCTCGGCGATGCCAGCGCCAGCTTTGTTTTTCATATCCTAATGTTTTGCTCGTCCACTCATTAAGTGGACCTAATTGAGAAGACTGCGGGACCTACGGGGGATGTGGGTCATCTCAGCTGTTAGTTTCACTTTCCTTTATAAATAGGTCATTTATCGCAGTATGCTAAAATGCCTATAATGTGCTATAATTAGAGTGTATTCTCTATAAACGATTGCCTCAGCAAGTGCATGGTTTAAGCATATACATTCCCTTTGTCCCGACAACCCATGCCACGCTTATCCCGGATATTTTGTTTTTTAGTTCTTATGTTGCTTTCGTCGGCAGCAGCGCAGGCACTTGCAGTTGGTGCTTATTGGGCGTTTCAGATAGAGCAAGATGCAGGGCCGACGACTGCTGGTTACAGCACTTTCGGTAATTTTTCTGATGCGATAAATGTCACTAATTGGCCTAATGGAGCACCGATTTTCGCCTATAGCGGCAGTCAAACAACAATTTTCAATAATTATGGCTTAGACTACGTTGCATACGATGGATCAACATGGGGTCGAGGGAAAGCGCTTGGATGGAATGCAAATGCTGGCTCGTCCGCAGGTAACAGTTTTCAAGTCACTCTAGACACTACAGGGGTCGAAGACATCTCTGCGCGTTTTGAATATCGCCTCAACGGAGTGCGGAGCAGCGCGGGCTTAGTTACAGCCTTAAGCGCTTTCGAATACAGTGTCGATGGCGGCGGGTTCATCTCGGTGCCGGGAGTCAGCCTAGTGCTCAATAATAATGGCACCTATAATAATGAATGGAGCGCTGATTTAAGCGCGGCCACTGCGATTGAGAATGCAGGTTCTATTACCCTACGTTGGACCTTCCCTGACCTAATCCAAACGAGCGGGAAGCAAATTCGAGTGGATAACCTTGAGTTAGTTGGCTCCTACAATTCGGGCAATTACACAAACTCAAGCGCTGAGCTTCTTGAGCTACGCACGTTAGTAGGGAATTATACGCCGAGCACCTTTGCTGCCAACGCAGTCAGTTATACTTTGTCAGGCGCCGATGCGAATGTTTTCGAAATCTCAGGTGGGGCACTTACCTTCAAGAGCGCCCCCGTCTATGCAAACCAGTCTTCATACTCCGTGGTGGTCGAGATGACAGACTCGCAAGACCCCTCTAAGTTTGAGCATGAAACTGTGACTGTGAGTATTCTTAAGAGCGCTGCAATTACCAGCCGAGAGCGGCATCATCCTGCCGGGCAGTATAACGTGCTCTTTATTCCAGTGGATGATCTACGCCCCTTACTCAATGCCTATGGCGAAGACGATCCACTTAAGCCGATTACAATTGATGGGGAATCAGGCACGCCAAATTTTGACCGGCTGGCTGCATCTGGGGTGACCTTCCTTAATGCCCACTGCCAGCAGGCAATTTGTACCGCATCTCGAGTGTCGTTTTTAACTGGGCTGCGCCCAGATACGACTAGAAATTGGAGTCTTGAATCAAAGTTCAGGGATATAATGCCTAATGTGGTCACGCTTCCCCAGCAATTCAGTGACAATGGTTACAAGACGTACGGTGTGGGTAAGATTTTTCACGGGCAAACCAATAATCATCAAGACGACGACCACAATACGGGAGCGGACTCATGGAATGAAGGCTGGCAGAATCCCGGCAATGGCCGTTTTAATTTCTATGAACGAGGAGATAATCTTAATGTATGGAACACTTGGGCCAAATACGCTGAGAGTGATTCTAGTAGCGTCTCAGCCACAGACGTAGGTGAGTATAAAAGAGATGGCGTAACTAAGATTGAAGACAGCGATTACAAGGATGGTTACGCCGCAGACCTAGCGGTCGCGAAAATCGCAGAATATGCGATCAGTGGTGAGCCATTCTTTTTGGGACTTGGTTTCCAAAAGCCACACCTGCCTTTCAATGCGCCGAAAGACTATTGGGATTTATATGATCCCAGCGCCATTGATATGAGTAATTATTTGGGCGTAAGAAGCATGCCTGTCGGCACTAATTCTTTTACCTCTCCTTATGGAGGTGAGCCTTCTTCATATGGCGATGGCGAGGCCTATTTGCCAACAGTCGCAGAGCCCGACTTGGGCATTTTCTTTGAAGATCGCATGCCATCCTTGGACTCAGCTCGACACCTCATCCATGGCTATATGGCTTGTGTGTCGTTCATCGATACCCAGTTGGGTAAAGTCTTGGATGCGCTCGAGGATCCCAACGGGGATGGGTCAAACACCGACTCCATTGCCGACAATACGATCGTAATTTTATTTGGCGACCATGGTTTCCACCTAGGAGACCACGGTGCATTTTGGGCAAAACATAGTAATTATGAAATTTCAACTCGGGTGCCTTTTATCATTCGATCCCCGGGTATGAGCGCTTTGGGGACAAGCGGAACAATGACTAATGCGCCAGTTGAATTGGTGGATGTTTTTCCAACACTGCTCGATCTCTGCAGCTTACCGGTTCCTGATGAAACAACCAGCGTTACAAGCGATATTACACGTTATCAGATTTTAGAAGGGACTACATTGTTACCTCTATTAGAAGATTCTCAACAGCCATGGAAATCGGTGGCCTTTAGTCAGTATCAACGTTACATTTCTTACAAACCGAGCTATGATTCAGACAGAACGTTATCTCCCGCTGGAGGCGGGAAGGGAATGGGTTATAGTATTCGGACGGACCGTTATAGATACACCGAGTGGTGGAAGACCAAAGGGGACTATGGGAAATTTGGATCGGCTACGTATGATCCAGATGCGAGCCGAGTGGTCGCTAGTGAGGCTAGTTTAGTCGAGCTATACGATTACCAGAACGATCCAGGGGAGACCGAGAATTTAGCTTACACTCAAGCCGCAGCGCATGCCGCACTTATTTCGGAATTGCAGGCACTACTGCATGATTCTGATAACAGTGATTATGTGGGCGATGGTTGGAAGAAGGATCTTCAGGCTTCGCCATATAATGTCCCCGCCAGCTATCCGGTGACGAAGTCGCAATGGTCAGCGCTCCACCAGACACCAGGCCACAGCGCAACAGACTTTGCTGATGCCGAAGATCCCGACCAAGATGGGATTCCTAACCTGATGGAGTATGCCATGGGGACGCATCCACTTGAACAAAACACCGCGCAAGTCTCAATGAGCCATTCTGCAGGCGCTATAGCAATCCAATATCCAGAAGTGACAGCTCGGAGCGACGTATCGTTGATCCCCGAAGCGAGTGCATCGTTAGAAGCCTCCGGGTGGTCAACGGTCAGCGCGACTACGATAGATACAGCTGGCTCGAAGCGTATGAGGGAAGCCTCACTGCCGACCTCTAATGCCAAAGGATTCCTCAGGCTACGTGCTGTAGGCGAGTAGGTCGCAGATAACCAGAAAAAATAAATAAGGCCCACCTTCATTCAATCGATTTACGTCTACCTTCGATATATTCTTACATTACCCTCAAATAACTAAATGGATCAAATCGCCCCCGCCTCCTTTTGTATGAATCGTATGCGTATATTATTTAGCGTATTATTCCTGTTCTGCGCACAAGCCCCCGTCTGCTTTGCGCAGCCTAATGTGATCGTAATTATTTGTGATGATTTAAACGACTCGGTTGAGGGGATGGGCGGGCACGTCGACGCCAAGACCCCTCAGATTCAAGAGATCATGCTGGCGGGTGTCCGCTTCACCAACGCACATTGTAATGCTCCAATTTGTGGGCCCTCACGAGCGAGTTTGTGGACCGGCTTACTGCCCAGCACCAGCGGCTTCTATGGATATGACCAGCAGAAAAACGACTGGCGGGACTTTGACATTTTGGACGATGCAGTTACCTTGATGGAGCACTTCAAGGCGAATAACTACACAGTTTGGGGCAGTGGTAAGATCTTCCACAATGGGCATGACGACAACTCTGTCTTCAGTGTGGAAGGAGTACCTTCAGTGGTTGATGGAGCCGGACCAGCTGACTTTGGACCATTCCCTTGGGATGGGGCGACTTTAGAATACGGCAAGCCCAAAGGGTATCAGCACCCCGATATGCCTACAAGCAATTGGGGCTATTATCCCAGTACAGCCTCATTAGACAACAAGCCCGAGGATAATCCTGATCCTGCCTATGAAAACTACCAGTGGGCGCTAAAAGACGACGCTACTTATTCTTATACTAGTGAAGGTGGACCTTTAGGTATTGATGGAGATATCCGAGACCCCATGCCCGATGAGATTAGTGCACAATGGGCCGAGGGCAAGTTGGGGCAGACCCATAGCGACCCTTTTCTCATGGTTGTGGGCATGAATAGACCGCATGCACCGTTCTATGCCCCTAAGGAGTTCTTCGATCTCTTCAGGGACGCAAACGGGAATAATACGGTAAGTTTGCCGCCGCACCTTCCTAATCTGGATGACTTAGCCGATCTTCCCGAAATCGCATTAGGCAGGCCCGGCATACCCTCCAGTGGTCAACCCCTCCGGGGCTACCAGAGTGGCATGAATAAGTACAAGCAAGACTACGGCAACGGTGTGAATGAATGGTGGCTTAATTTTGTCCAAGGATACCTCGCCTGCGTGGCATTCGCCGATCATCAAGTTGGTGTTATTTGGGATGCCCTGCAGGACAGTGATTACGCTAACAATACGATCGTGATTGTAACCAGCGACCACGGCTATCATTTGGGCGAGAAAGACCACTCCTCCAAAACGACTCCGTGGGAAGAAACGACCCGAGTGCCGCTAGTCATCTACACCCCAGAGATGCGCCTAGGTGGCAGCCTCGCGAGCGTGGCTGGGCTCGAGTGCAGTGCACCGGTGTCGCTGATCGATCTCTACCCGACTTTGAATGCACTCTGCGGCATGCCAGCGGATCCCAATGGAGGAGTCGGCAAGAATAATATGGTTCTCGATGGTAACGATTTGACTTCGCTCATAGAGGCGCCTCTAGCGGGGCAGTGGGATGGCCCGAGCGTGTCGCTCTCACACCTCCACAACGCTCGGGTAGCCTGGCCGGAGGACACGAAGAGTCCGTGGGCGCTCAATCACCACGCGGCCCGCTCTGAGAATTATCGCTATATCCGCTACAGCGACGGATCGGAAGAATTATACGATCATTCGGTAGACCCGAATGAATGGACCAATCAGGCGGGCAATGTGGCCTCTGCCCCCGCGAAAGCTGTGATGAAACAGCGACTTTTCAGATCACTCGGATTAGCTAATACAGACAACCTAGTAGTAAACGGTAGCTTCGAAAGTGACCTGAACAATTGGGTAGCAGCTGGCTCGGCAGTGGCCTCACTCAATACATCCGATTCATTGGCGGGCGATCGCTCCGCATTGGTCACTAGTAATAGCACCGTGAGCGGCGGGGCATTCGTGGACTACCAGTTTAATGGTGCCGACGGAACGCCGCTTAATGATAATGCGCTTTCCAATGATGGGAGTGATACTGGTTCTTGGAACTTTGGTAGCTATAAAGTGCAAGCAGGTGCGCTCAATGTAGGCTACACGCAAGAATTTAAGCATCCATCGGTAGATGGAAATGCAGCGCAAAATGGGAGCACTAACCTAGAATTCCGGAAATACACCCTGAACTCTGCCATGGCCTCTGGCGATTTTGAGTTCGTAGTTAATATTGCTGAATGGGATCTTCGCCGCGAGTGGGATACTGCGGCTGCCTCGGCAGCAGGTAAAGGGATACAGTTTTCGCTCTTGGGGAACGGCACTGTCAATGTGCGCTTTGAGACTTACGCAGCTACTGGCTTCCGCGCCAATGTTTCAGGGCTGGCGAATGGCAGCGCCCAAGGCGAAAGTTTTGACACCCCTTTATACCGACGCGAGGTGAATGGCGGCTTCCTACGAATTACCGGAAATCTTGATAGCGGGGCATGGACGGCCTCTGCAAATGATGGAGACGGCGGTGCCTATAAGACAATTGCGAGTGGTTCTGGCCTAACTAGCATTAGCGGTATTCGCTTTAATACCCTCTCTCCATCTGATGGATCTTGGGGC
>Ga0209709_10004286_pt1 | contig 11542 bp, 12 predicted proteins | sample ArcticOcean_MG_C_2_FD_187435 | JGI IMG/M metagenome (GOLD analysis project Ga0209709, IMG submission 187435) | Marine microbial communities from western Arctic Ocean - ArcticOcean_MG_CB4_136 (SPAdes) (version 2) | ecosystem: Environmental > Aquatic > Marine > Oceanic | place: Arctic Ocean... | reverse complement strand
TTTATTTAAAAAAATATTTATTTTTGAAATATCTTTTAATCCAGAAGTTTCTAGACCTCCAGAAATATCTACAATGTCAGCTATTTCTTTATAATTTTCAAGATTATCTTCTATTTGGATATTTCCTGCCAACATTAACTCCTTATTTATTTTAAGATTTTTAATTAACTGGTGATCGAAAGACATACTTTTTTCATAACCTTTACTGTCGAATAACACTATGTCCGCAAGTTCATTGAAATCCATATATTTCACAATATCATTTTGATCTTTGACAGTGATAGCAACTATAATTTTTTTATTATATTTTTTTATGATAGTTTTTATTTCAGCTGGAGAGCAATCATAAATTTGATAATAATCAAAAGGTAAATTTTTTATTTCCTCAAGAATATTTTCATCAGGTCGGACTAATACAGCAACATATTTTGAATTTTTTTTATCTATTCTTAAAAGCTCCTTAAGCTGATTATGATCAACAAATCTTTTAGATTTTAAGTAGTTAACAATAAAACCAATATACTGAGGTGGACTAGAGTGTTCTATTAAATATTTTAATGTTTCAGAATCAGAGATTCCACAAATTTTTGACTTCATCTAATCTATCGATGAAAGAATATTTTTTATATTTTCTTTTGGATTCCCCTTGGTAATTGGTCTTCCAATTATTAAGCAATCACTACCTTCTTTAATTGCTTCATTAGCACTCATAGTTCTTTTTTGATCGTCTTTTATATTTCCCATTCGAATTCCTGGGGTAAAACACTTAAGCTTTGGTGCAATTTTTTTAATCATCTTAATTTCAATTGGGCTGCAAATAATACCATGCAAGTTGGCTTCCATTGCAATTTGAGTTAGTCTTTTAACTTGGTCTCCAACCTTATCTCTAAAACCTAAACTTTCTAAATCTTCATCACTAAAACTTGTTAAAACAGATACACCTAGTAAATTTAAATTAATTTCTTGTGCGGCCTGATTTGCAGCTTTAAGAGCATCCAATCCATTTAGGAGGTGAACTGTTGCATAATCTACATTCAAATTTTTAAGTGATTTTACTGACTCAACTAATGTGTTTTTAATATCAAAAAATTTTCCATCATAGAAAATTGGTTTTTTAAATCTTGAAAGCTCCCTTATTTCTTCTGGGCTTCTTTGAGTAATGTATTGTAATCCAATTTTAATCCCAGAAATATCCTCATGAATTAACCCTAATAAATCTAATATTTTTTTTTGGCTTGATACATCGCAGGCTACAAAGATATTTTTATTCGTCATTGTTTAATTTTTTAAACATTTCTTTAGACATTTTAAAGTGAATTGTTTTTTTTTCAGGTGTGTTTATTTTCTCCCCAGTTTTAGGATTTCTTGATATTCTTGCTTTTTGAATATTGGTTGAAAACATGCCAAAACCTCTTAATTCAACACGATCTCCACGTTTAAGAGCCTGCTTTATTTCAGTAAGAATAATATCAGTAAACTTTTCTAGGTCTTTTTTTAAAAAATTTGGGTAGTTATTAGAGAGTTGTTTTAGAAGTTTTGATTTTACAATAGCCAATTTTTATTCGTCTTCTTTTTTCTTTTTCTTTAAATCATCGAACAATGACGAGAAAGGTAAGTTTTTTCCACTTGCTTCAGATCCGTAAGTATCTAACGCCACTTTTCTTTCAATTTCTTCAAGTAATTTAATACTTAATGTAACTTTTCTCTTATCTAAATCTAATTCTTGAATTGCACAGTCAATTCTTTCGCCACCTGTAAATCTTGCTGGTCTAGCATCTGCAGCATTAATAGCTATCGCAGATTTTTTAATAATAAAGTCCATCTCGCAGCCTTCTGGTCTGACAACCAAACCCTTGTTATCTGTTGAAACAATCTTAACTGTAATGGCTTGTTTTACTTTTTTATCATCAAACCAACTAAATGGATCCTCTCCAGTTTGACGTAGTCCAACCCTAACTTTTTGTTCAGTTGCCTTAACTTCTAATACTTTAACTTTTAATTTATCACCGATTTTGTGTTTAGCTAATTCTTCCTCAGTATTTGTAAGGTAGGTAAGATCATTACAGTGCAAGAATGCATCAATATCTAAGTCATTAATTTTTAGAAATATAGAGTATTCATTTTTACTAGCAACTTCACCCTCAACCTCAGATCCAACAGGATATTTATTCTCAAAAGTTTCAAAAGGGTTTTCAATTGTTAGACGATGTGAAATTGCAACTCTTCTTTTTTCTTTGTCAATTTCAGTGATAACACAATCAATCTCATCACCAACTTTAAACATTTTTTTTGCTAATATATTTTTTTTAGTCCAACTTAATTCGCTTGAGTGTAATAAAGTTGACAATCCTTTTTCAAGTTCACAAAATGCACCAAAGTCCATTAATTTAACAACTTTAACTTTATAGATTTTATTTAATTCATAATTTGAAATATTTTCAAAAGGATCTGGTGAAAGCTGTTTAACAGAACAGCCAACTTGTAGTTTTTCTTTATCTACTGTTATTACTAATAAATCATGCTTTTCACCAATTGTAAAAACTTCATCAGGGTGACTAACTCTTGAATAAGAAATTTCCTGAAGGTGTACCAACACATCAAGTTCACCATTAACACTAAAAAAACAGCCAAATGAACTATATCCCTTTACCTCAGCTCCTTTAATTACATCTCCAACTTTGAATTTTTCAACAATTTTAATTTTATCTTCTTTTTTAAATGATGAAATAATTTCTCTTCTAGAAACGCAAGCATTTCCCCTGACTTTATCCAACTTAATAAGAGCAAATTTTTGTGGCTCATTCATTAAATGGCTAATATCTTTTAACGGTTTATCTGAAATTTGTGATCCTGGTAGGAACATTAAAGACCCAGTATCAATGTGCTCTACAATACAACCACCCTTAACACGCCCAGTAATTTTACCCATGATAGGTTCGTTTTTTTCATAAGCCTCAACTAACTTTTCCCAACCTTGAATTTTTTGCGCTTTAGAAGCTGACACTAAAACTTCACCTTTTTTATCTTCTAGTCTTTCTAGAAGAACTGAAATTGTTTCACCTACTTTTGCTTTATCAAGCATACCCATGCTTTTTAATTCATTAATATCTAAAATCGGTTCAGATTTTAGTCCAGGCACTTCAAGGAATACAAAGTTGTCAGTTACTTTATTTACCACACCCGTGATAATCTTACCCTCTTCTAGGTTAGCTGTTTTAGTAAACTGTGAATTCAGTAATTGTTCAAATTCTTTTGAGGCAGGGTTTGAGAGGTCTTTATAAATTTCCATTAAGCTTTTAGTTTCCTATTCATAATTTGTTTTATTTTTAAAAAACATGCTCTTTTAGTGTGCTTCGTAGTATTTATCAACACTGAATCTTTAGTTTTTTTAAGAGGAGAGATTTTTCTATTATAGTCACTTTTATCACGTTTTTTGATGCTTTTTAAGACTTCATTAAAGGATATTTTCTTATTTAACTCTTTTAATTCTTTATATCTTCTGAAAGCTCTAGTCTTTGTATTTGCAGTTATAAAAAACTTAAAATCAGCATCAGGAATTATTTTATAAGTTATATCTCTTCCGTCCAGACATGAACCGTTGTATTTTTTAGGAGGGTGATAAGCGCTTTTAATTTGAAAAGCATGAACCAGTTTTCTTATTTTTCCATCTTTTGATATTATAGATGCCATCGTACCCACCTCATCAGATAACAATTTCTTATTTTGTAAATCTTTCATATTTAGCTTACTCATTATTTTTTTTATCAACACCTGATTGTATTTTTTGGGCTGAGTAAGCCTTATGTTTGCAATTAATCTATAAATTTTACCTGTATCTAAATAAAATAAATTGAAATGTTTAGAAATTAATTTTGCTTGAGTACCAGCGCCTGCAGCAGCAGGAGAGTCTATTGCAACCTTAATTATTTTTTTTAATTTCACGGTCATCAATTACTTATATTTTTAACTATCTTCAAAAAAGATGGAAATGAAGTATTTATAGAATCTTTATCATGAATTTCCCATTTTCCACCCAAAGCTAAGGCAGCTATTACGCTCATCATAAAAATCCTATGATCTTTTAAATAGTTTTTAATTTTTATTTTTTTTGTTATTTCTAAATTTGGTTGACCAAAAATTTTAATAGAATCTTTTGTTAAATGTGTTTTGACACCCATCATATTTAAAATTTTAGACCCCCAAATTAATCTTGGGCTTTCTTTTTGGTTAAGTTCTGAGAGATCTCTAAAATATGAAACACCTTTTGCTTTTGCAGCAGTTAAAAAAATAACTAAAAATTCATCTATAGCACTGCTATTTAATTTTGTTGGACAGTTAATAGCTTTTAGGTTTTTTGAACTTTTAACTAAAATATCAGAAATTTTTTCACCTTTATAATTTCTTTGATTTTTAAGTGATATTTCAGATCCCATTTTTTTAAGGATAGTTATTACCCCTATTCTAGAAGGATTAGTATTTACATTTTTTATTAATAGTTTTGAGTTTTCAGTAAGCGTTGTTAGTACCATAAAAAAAGCACTTGAACTTATGTCACCTGGAATCTGATAGTTAAATGCTTTAATTTTTTTTGGTTGCTTAATATTTATAAAATCATATTTTTTAGTTTTTTTAATTTGAATGGGTATATTTAAGTACTTAAAAAGCAATTCTGAATGATTTCTCGATTTTTTTGCCTTAATATAAGTTGTTCCTGAAGCGTTAAGTGCAGCAAGCATTACAGTACTTTTACATTGAGCAGATCCTTTGTTTTCTAAATATTTAATACCCTTTGCTGCTTGAGTACCAAGAATCGACAAAGGTAGTTTATTTTTAGTTTTATAGTAAAATTTAACACCAAACTTCTCTAAAGGTTTTGTTACTCTTGAAAAATCTCTTTTAGATAAACTTTTGTCACCAAATATTCTTATTTTATTGGGTGATTTTATTAATAGACCAATTATCAGTCTACCAAGTGTTCCAGAGTTTCTAGCATTTATTATTAAGTTTTTTTTATATTTAAAACCATTAATTCCATTACCAAATATTTCACAGCAACCTTTGTGCATCTTTACTTTTACCCCTAATTTTTTTATGGTATCGATTGCCGCCATCACATCTTCAGACATTAACAGGTTATACCCTTTAGACCTTCCCATAGCTTGAGAAGCAAGTAGAACCCATCTTATACTTAAGCTTTTATCTCCAGCTACTTCTATCTTTTTATTAAAAGATTTAATCTTGTTATTAATCTGAAGTTGGTTGGCCATTATAATTGATTTTATTAACTGATTTTGAATGAACTTCCAAAATATGCATTTTTTGCTTCAATATTATTTATTAATTCAGAGGGTGTTCCAGTTGCTATTACTTTGCAATTTGAAAGAACAAGAGCCACGTCAACACATGTTAAGAGATCTCTTGCCTGATGATCACAAAGCAATATTGAAATATTATATTCACTTTGTAAATTTACAATAATTTGTTGTAACATTTTTATAGTCATTACATCCAATGCTGCAAATGGTTCATCAAGAAGAAGAATTTTTGGGTTACCCAATAAAGCTAAAGCAATAACCAGCCTTTTTTTTTGACCACCAGATAAGTGTCTAGATTTAACCTCTCTAACCGCATCTAATTCAAATTTTGCTATTAAAGAGTTAATTTTCTCTTCTCGTTTTGTCTTATTTTCAATTAAAATTTCACCAACTGCTCTTAAATTCTCTACTAAAGTTAAGTCATGAAAATAACCCCCATGTTGTGGGACATAACCAATATTGAATTTTTTTGTTCTAAGATAGATAGGTTGGTTATTTACATTTTGAGAGTTAATAATTATAGAACCATATCCTGGTTTTATTAGTCCAGTAATCAAATTAAATATTGTTGATTTTCCAACTCCGTTAGGTCCAAGCAAACCAACAATTTGGCCTTTATTTATTACAAAGTTAACATTATCTAAAATTTTTCTCCTTCCAAAAGAAAGAGATATTTTATTTAACTCTATAATTGCCTCTGTTTTTTTAAAAGATTTTATACGAAATTTTTTTATTATAGCCATTAATTAATAGTTTTAACTATTACGGATTTTGATTGATTGTTCATAAAAATTTTTGAATTTTTAGTAATTAAGTTAACTTCAATTTTATCTGCTTCCAGGTTTGTATTCAAGTAATTATAAACAATATTATCTGAAATAGTTACTAGGTTTTTCTGAAATTCAAGTTCCAAGATATTTGATTCTATAAAATGTTCATCATATTTAAGCTTAACATCATTAAAAAATTTTGTATCGTAGGTTCTGCTATTGTAAATAGCCTTTTCAGAGTAAATTTCAATTAGACTTGATTCCTTTATCGCCATTGTGGCAGTAACATTTCTCATTATTATTAAATCTGAAGAATCATTGTTCATTTGTGCAAATTCAGATCTTATAATGTATTTATTTCCTTCATTGTCTTCAGAAATATAGCTAATATTTTCAATTGCATTGGGACTTTTTTTTTCTACAGAAGGTTTGATTTTTTTTAACTCAACTTTTTCAGTAAAATATGTTTTGAAAAAAAGAGAAGAAATTAAGATAATTATTAAAAAAAGAAATAATTGAATAAACGTTCTAATTTGCATTTATTGAATGCCATTTTCAAGAATGTTGTGAATATGAATAATTCCCATAGTTTGATTTTTTTTACCTGCTTTGCTCACACATAAAATTGTAATTTTATTTTCATTCATCAGTGATAATGCTTTGAAGGCTAGCATTTCTTTATCAACTGTAATGGGGTTTTTAGTCATTACTTCTTTCACTTTCAACTGATGTAAGTTATTTTTTTTTAGACTTATTCTTCTAATCTGACCATCTGTAACTATGCCTGTTGTTAATTTTTTATTGTTTATCACTATTAAAGTCCCTAATTTTTTTTGGGTAATAATTTTTAAAGCATCTTCCATTTTAGAGTTCTCATTAATAAAAGGTATTTTTTCTTTAGATAACATTAAATCTTCAACAGTTTTTAATTGTGCTCCTAAGTTTCCAGATGGGTGAAATTTTTTAAAATCTTTTTGATTTATTTTTTTTTTATTTAAAGCAGCCACTGCTAGCGCATCACCCATACTAAGTTGACTTATAGTGCTCGAAGTAGGAACGATGCCAAGACCCGCCTCAGTAACTTCCGGTATAAGAAGTTTAATATCTGAAGCTTTATATAATATTGAATTTTTTTTGGACATTATACCAATTAATATAATTTTATTCCGATTCGCATATTTAATAATATTTTTTAATTCTTCTGTAGATCCTGAATAGCTTATTAGAATTAAAATATCTTTTTTTGAAATACTACCAAGGTCTCCATGAGAACAATCATTTGCAGAAAGAGAAAAAGAGGGCGTTCCAACTGAAGACAAGGTTGCAGAAATTTTAGCTGCTATTAATCCACTTTTTCCAACACCACATAAAATTACCTTAGATTGACAATTGGTAATTGCCTCGACAGCACGGTTAAAAGAATTGTTAATTGATTTTTTTAATTTTTGTAAGGCTTTTATTTCTAAGTCGATTACAGTTTTTGCAATTTTTTTATAATCTTTTTTTTTCATTTAATGAGACCATATATCATCTTTAAATAAAGCTAAATCAAGGTCAACTCTAGTTTTTAAAAATTTTAAACAATCGTTATATAAGTCAACTCTTTTTTCTCTTATAAGTATTGTATTCAATTCTTCATGAATTTTGTGCAAATAAACAACATCATTTGCACAATATTTTAATTGAGCTGGTGACAGCTCACCCCCAAAGTCTGAACTTTGAAACTGTTTGCTAACATCAATGTTAATAAATTCTTTAATCAAAGTTTTAAGAGAATGGCTATCAGAATAAGATCTTGCTAATTTTGACGCAATTTTAGTATCAAGAATATTTTTAGTTTCTGTTTTTAAATAGTATTTGATGTGAGCCATGTCAGCTCTTCCATAATGAAATATTTTTGTAATCTTTTCGTCTGAAAGAACTTTATTTAAATTTGGAGCATTATAATTTGATCTATTTAACTGAACAATATGAGCATCTGAATTTCCACTTGATATTTGAATAAGACATAAAGGATCACGCTTAACATTGAGTCCCATAAACTCTCCATCAACTGCTATAATATTGCCTAAATCCAAATCTTCTGGTAAATCATTCTTGTGAAGTTTAATATCAATATTCATTTTTAATTATATATATATGAAAGCAAAAAATTGTCTAATTTTTGGCGGTAGTGGTCAAATAGGTCGCCATTTAATCAGAAAGCTTACTAAAAATAATTATAAGGTTACTGTGGTTACTAGAAACCTCCATCAAAAAGGATACATAATAAAAACCCAAGCTAATGCTGGCTATATAGATATAGTTGAGGCTAATATTTTTGACGAGATAAAGATCAGAAAACTTTTTGCTCAAACTGATATTTGTATAAATTTAATTGGTATTTTATATGAAAGTGGCAAAGGAAATACTTTTAAAAATATTCACTCTATTTTTCCATCTATTTTGGCTAAACTTTGCAAAGAATATAAAGTGCAACAGTTCATTCATTTATCAGCATTAGGCATTAATAATGCAGTAGATTCAGAATATGCAAAAAGTAAATTAGAGGGTGAGGTTAACATTCAAAAAAATTTTTCATTGGCTACCATATTAAGACCATCAGTAGTTTATTCTGTAGATGATAATTTTACCACAAATTTTATGACTATGCTAAGTAGGCTTCCATTCTTTCCACTTTATTACAATGGAGATACTAAATTCACTCCAATTCATTGTTCTGATTTAACAGATGTTATCTATCATGTTATTTCAAAAAATTTATATTCTAAAATAATTGAGTGTGTAGGACCTGATGTTATTTCTTTAAAAGAAATTTTAAAAAAATTATTAAAGCTAATTAAAAAGAATAGACTGTTAATTCCTCTTCCATTTTTTGCTGCAAATATGTCTGCAAAATTATTTCAATTATTTCCAAAACCATTATTGACAGTAGATCAACTTAATCTGTTAAAGTATGATAATATTCCCTCAAATAAATATCAAACCAACTCTGATATAGGAGTTCCAAGTACAAGGTTATTTGAGCAGGAAGTTGAAAAATATTGCTATATGTGGAGAAAGGGTGGTCAATTTTCTACTAAAAAATATAACCCCACTAATTCTTAATAGAATTTTTTAAACTAAAATTGTATAACTTATTCTATGGTTATTAATATTATTTATCTTTTAATATTTTTAATATTTTTATTTCTATCATATTTAATTGTCATGTCAGTTATGAGAGGAATTGATGGAAAAAATAAATAGTTTTAGAAGAAACCACTATTAAGCTGTATTGATTTTTTTTTCAGCATACTGTGGTGTTTCCTCTTCTTTATTAGTAGTTGACTCTTCTTTCTTACCTTTTGGCTGATAAGCATAAAGTAAATGAAGTTTGCAATATGAAAAATCTTTTAAAGAAGATCTTCCACAGAAATAAAACGACTCTTCTTCGGGATGTCCAACAGGCCACTTGCAAGAGCTTTCATCTAATTCTTCTAATTTTTTAGGATTTTCCGGCTCAAAATCTTTTTCAATAAGCAAAGACTTAAACTTACTCTTTCTTACCTGTCTTTGTTTAGAATTATTTTCTTCTATGCTGCTGTCAAAACTTTGACTCGATGATGCATTTCTAGTTTTAATTTTTGATGACAAGTTTAATCTATGAGCCTTGCCAATAACTGCATTTCTGCTAATTCCACCAATTATTTCAGCAATTTGACTTGCTGTGTTTCCTTTTCCCCAAAGCTTTTTTAGCTTATTTACTTTTTCTTCGTTCCAGCTCATAATCTATATTTAGTATGTTAATTAATTATAATAACTATATACAGATCACATAGGATTAAGAAAAAAACAATAGATATTTTTGTTTTGTACACAAACTTTTCAAAATTTATATATGATTACCTATGGTTGAACTGAATAAAAAATATCAAATTAGTGTAAAAAAATTTGGTTTTATAAATTGGATTGGTTTTAAAAGTTTATGGCTTAAGGAATGCAATAGATTTATGACGGTTTGGCAACAAACATTACTATCTCCACTTGTATCAAGTTTGTTGTTTTTATCAGTTTTATCTTTGGCTCTAGGTAATAATAGAGGAGATGTTCTTGGCTATTCTTTTATAAGTTTTTTAGCGCCAGGTTTAATTGCGATGAGTATTTTAACTCAATCGTTTAGCCATTCTGTATCCTCATTAATGATTGGAAAAATTCAGGGAAATATAGTTGATATGCTTTATGCACCTTTATCGGCACTAGAAGTTTCAATGGCAATAATATTAGCAGCTCTTACAAGAAGTTTTTTAATTGCTATAATTTCAATAGGTGTCTTCTCTTTAATTGTTGAGGTACCAATAAATAATATTTTATTTATTTTTATTTTTGGTTTTTTAAGTGCTTTTATACTGGGGAGCTTAGGTTTTATTACTGGTCTTTGGGCTGAAAAATTTGATCATACCGCAACTGTGACCAACTTTGTTATTACCCCTTTAAGTTTTTTATCTGGTGTATTTTATTCTATAGACAAGCTTCCTAAATTTTTTCAAACTATTAGCCATATTAACCCATTCTTTTATATGATTGATGGATTTAGATATGGTTTTTTAGGAATGTCAGATGGATCAATAAGTGTAGGATTAATTTATTTAATAATTTTAAGTATTGTAATCTGGTATGTGGCTTTTTTTCTTTATAAAAAAGGTTATAAAATAAAATCTTAAAATATGAGTGCTTTAGCAAAAAATTATAATAGAAAAAAAATTTCATTTAATTATGGAAAGGGTAGTTTTTTATACTCAGCTAATGGAAAAAAATATCTAGATTTTGTTCAAGGGATTGCAGTTAACGCCTTAGGACATGCAAATCCACACTTAATAAAAGCAATTAACAAACAATCAAAAAAACTTTGGCATGTGTCTAATGCATTCACAATTCCAGAAGGTGAAAAGTTAGCTACAAGATTGGCCGAAAAGACTTTTGCTGATTTTATTATTTTTCAAAATAGTGGAGCAGAAGCAACAGAAGCAGCAATTAAAGTTGCAAGAAGATATTTTTATTCACTAGGGCAGCCAAAGAAAAATAGAATTCTTTGTATTAAAAACTCATTTCATGGAAGAACATTGGCCACAATTTATGCTAGTGGGTCAAAAAAAATGACAGAAGGTTTTGGCCCAAAAGTCGATGGATTTGATCACTTTGAATTTGGAGATCATAAATCATTAAAGAAATCCATAACAGGCAGAACAGCAGCAATCATGGTTGAAACCGTTATGGGAGAAGGTGGAATTAAGGTTATTCCAGATTGGTGTCTAAAGGGATTAAGAAAAATCTGTAATGAGAAAAAAATTTTATTAATTTTAGATGAAGTTCAATGTGGAATAGGTAGATCTGGAAATTTTTTTGCTTTTGAAAACTCAAAAATTAAACCTGATATTGTACCAATAGCAAAAGGCATTGGAGGTGGTTTTCCACTTG
>Ga0209709_10004282_pt1 | contig 11548 bp, 17 predicted proteins | sample ArcticOcean_MG_C_2_FD_187435 | JGI IMG/M metagenome (GOLD analysis project Ga0209709, IMG submission 187435) | Marine microbial communities from western Arctic Ocean - ArcticOcean_MG_CB4_136 (SPAdes) (version 2) | ecosystem: Environmental > Aquatic > Marine > Oceanic | place: Arctic Ocean... | reverse complement strand
TAGATGGGACACGCCTCTGGTATCAGCGGAGACACCTGAATCACGCCACCTTGCCGCAAGAACTCCTCGGTCTTAATTTGAATCTCCCGCCTTTCCTGCGATTTTTCTGGTAGCCGCTTATTGGGCTTCCAAACAACCTCGCGGATCACGCTTTGTGCATCTCTCTCAATTCGAACAAATCATGCAAATCAGGCTCCTTTTCCATGATCATTCGCGCATAGTGCGGCTTGTGATTATTGTTGAGCTTAAAATCATCTTGGACATCAGTAGTCATCAAGTAATCCCATCGAAGGTTTTCCCAAAGTGTTGCAATTCCAAGCTGACGGCCTGGGTTCCTATTTCTATATTTTCGGCACATAAAAACTAAGGTTTTGTAAACGTGCTTGTTAGCTTCGTGAAAATCTTTGAACTTAGCTGTGTTACTCATTCTTTGATCTCCCTGGGTAAAATTAGTCCGTCTAAATCGGTTGCGGCCCACGCCTCCATGTTGCCAAGCAGTTGGCTCATCGAAATGAACTTGCTGTCATGGTCGGCCCTGGTTAAATCGGCCTCTGTTTTTTTGTACAGGCTTGTACTCATCGCCAAGATGTCTGCTGGCATACCAGGAACGCCCTCGATCATCTTCACGTTGCCCAATTGCCGTTTCACAAGCTGCTTGACTGACTCCGCGCTCAACATGCTCTTACGCGACTGCAAGTGCGTGGCGATCACCCTGCACCATGCGTGGAAGATGTCGTTCTGGCCTGACGACCTCAAAAGACTTCTGCCGGTATGCGGTTGTTGTGTTCCTGCCACGACTTATCAAACTCCCGATACAGGAAATTCCACGCAACCTTGTGCCGATTAAGATCACCGTCTTTTGGAAGATCCACGCTGTCAGCGACAGCTTGGTAATCAAAGTCACCCGCGTACCTAATCTTGGGTTTGCCAAATATCCTTTCTTGGCCCTTCAGCGCAACGTGCTCTGTGCATCTGTGCCGGAACGCCATTATCGTCGCTTTCCTCGCCTCATCCCTCATGCCGCTCTCTCCAGCTTGATAATTAGCGCGTCACGATTTAAACCATGTGTGCTCAGTTTTCTTTCTCCAGCGAGTTTCAATAGCTGACTGTCCGACATCGCTCGAAGGTTCGTCGCTGTGACCTCATCGGCAACAGCCTCGTATTCATCCAGCCAACGCCGTTGATTGATGAATGTGCCTGGCATGGGGATGTAGCGCGTTTCGAGTTTTGACAGATGGCGATCAATGCGCTCTGGCAGATGAGCTAACAGCGCATCACGATCCTTGGCGGTTAATCGTGCGAATGCCGTTTCTGCTTTGGCTTTAGATTCTCGCCTGGGATACTGGTTCCAGAAAGTTTTAAACGACTCATTTCGCACAAGTGTTTTATCTGTATCTGTATCTGTATCTGTATCTTGCACCGTTACTGAAACGTTACCGTGACGTTCCTGTGACGCCCCCTTCTGTCTAGCCCTGTATTTACGGACCCTTTCGGTTGATGAGTCGCTCTCGAACTGGCGATCAGTCCATCCAACTGGACAAAAGTGTTCATCAATCAAATCGACTTCCAACAGTCGCCTTTTGACTTCAAACAGGTCACTCACGGCAAGGCCCAACTTGATGGATAACATCCTGTCGAAGTTGGGGTCATCGACCTTGTCGAGCAGTCCTTGACGCTTGAGGCACATGATAGCGACGTAATGCCAACGATCCTCAAAAGCCACCATTCGCAACTTGACGTTATCAACTGCATCTGTGTACATGCGGAACCAGGGTAGCTCGTCGCCACTCATCCAGCGCCTTCCTTGCGTTGCATTTTCTGGGCCTCGTCTTCTAGCCAAAAATACAAATCGTCAACTCTGTCGCTGCACATGCGGGAACGGTCACCGACTTTCAAATGATGAATCCACCTATAGTCAACGCCGCTCTGCTCACTGATTTCTGGCATTTTTTTCCCCAGCAAAGCCATAAAGTCAGGGCTGTTTAAAAGCCTCCGGCACAGTGACAATCTTTTTTCGCGTGGGCGTTCCAATGAAACCATCTAATCCTCTAGAGCATATGTATTCTACAGGACATTTTACTGGTATTGCTTCAGAAGACAATTTTATTCTCGGAATCATGTCGTCAGGGGATATTTTAAAGAATGATTGACCTCAAAGACATTTGCGTGATACGGTTTCTCAGCAGTCGCCATTGAGCCGCTGCTTTACAATTAGATGGAATCACTTATGACAATTTCAAACGAAATATTACGGAGCAATTGCGTCCTGTTGATGAATATCCAAGAAACAACATTTGCCGATATTGACCGACAATATGTGCGCGAAACGTCGGCAGTGAGCGGCAGACACCTTCGGACAATCGTGGGGGGGGATGGCAGAAATTGCACACTGCAAACGGTTGACCATATGGCTGACTTGTTTAACGTGCGTCCACAAGACTTGATAAGCCATAATGCAAAAGATACGGTTCAGAGAGAAGTTTGGGTTGACCCGGACCTTGAAAGGCTGATACAACTGTTCTCCGCTTCAGGAAAAGAAGGAAAAGACTTGATACTTACGACAGCTTCGATGGTTCCAAAAAATAAAAAGTCAACCGTATAAAATAAATTCCTTGGGGGATGTATGCATTACCCGACCTGTAAATCCAGTAAGCGAGTGCCAAACGCTTCTCTTGAACACCTAGATGATTTTCCGCTTCAGCTCGACGCGCTCCTCGCGATGATGGAAGGCACCTCAGACCCGACGCTCCTTCTGAAATCAATATCAAAAAGATTCGCTAACGTGGCGAAGGACGGAATCAACAAAATGGCCTGGGTCGCGATAGCAGAAACCCTCAACCGGGTTGTAGTGCTTTGGAACAATGGCGAAAAAGAAGAGGCTCTCAGGATTGTCCACGAAGCGAGATTACGATCTGAAAAATATGTCAATTTAGAAGAAGTCGCGGACGTTGAACGAGTTTTCGCGGAAAATGCTGCCAGTCGTGTTGAGCTGGTTTTGACAACCAGTTTGAAATCTGTCCCGATCATGATGCGTAGCATTGAGAGCGGAGATATGACAACTCTTAATAGCGCGATCCACGATGCGGATAGCTTGGCAAATGCTCTTCTTTTTTCGGGAGGCAGCTTTCTAAAGGAATTGTTGTTTTTCGCCAAGCTCGTGCGAGATTTGAAAACGGTCAAATTTCTAATTCTTCAAGAAAATGTGGTTTCCGTGAATTTTGTCGGGCAACTATTGCCTTTGTCTGTATGTTGTAAAGCGCAAGCGGTCGCGAGGCTTGCTCGGATTAACCAGGCTCTAGTGAAGCATAGCGCATCCCTTGCCGGCAGGCGCTTATGCTTATCCAGACGGGTGAACGCTGACATAGCAACCAGCAGGAGTGCATTCACCCTACCTTTATGAGGCTTTTTTTCGCTCTAAAATGCTCTCGAAAGCAGGTATATACATAGTAACCTGTAAATAATTAACTGTTTTTCTGTATTTTTATTGACTTAAAATGTTCTACGGAGCATTATCTATATCAAGTGCTCTAAAGAGCATATTGTTAAAAAACAACCACGAGAGGAATGACAAATGAGCTACATAAACGAATACGCAGATAATAACGACGAGCAAGATGCGCTACAGGAATACGCAGCCATCGACCATCATAAAGAAATCTGGGAAGAGCTGTTTGGCTCCAGCCAGGTTGACTTCCGCGCTTACTTTCCCGTTGGCTCTTTTGATGAGCACCGGGATAGCCCTGAGCATCTTCAAGATTTGGGGCTCCGATTAGTAGAGCTTTACAGATCGTCATTTCTGGACGACAACGGCTACTGGCAAGACGAGACTACAGCGCCCGTGTATCGCGCTTGCGACATCAAAGACTCTTTGCTTTCCAAGGCGATGGGCGGCTTTTTAGAGTTCCCAGGATTGTTCGATGCTGAAGAAAAGCAATTTATTATTGACACAATCGAGAGGGAGTCGTGAGCTTTCTGTACAACGGCGTGTATTACCTCAATCGCGAAGTGCTGATCGAGGCAATAGCACTCAGCACTGCTATGAAAAACCTATCAAAAACTGTCAAAAACTGTCAAAAACGAGAGGCAAAAAATGAAAACATCTGAAAGCATTAACGAGATCGCGACAGCCCTGGCGCAAGCCCAAGCTGAGATCCAGAACCCTGCAAAGACCGCAGACAATCCTTTCTTTAAAAGCAAGTACGCTGATTTAGCAGAAGTCCTGTCAGTTGTTCGACCTGCATTCTCAAGTAACGGCCTGTCCGTGGTCCAGTTCCCATATTCCACTGACGAGCAGGTCGGGGTGACAACCATGATCAGCCACTCGTCGGGCCAGTGGATGCAGGGAGACATAGCCCTGCCTTTGCAGGTCGCTAAGAACATAGCGCAGGATGCGGGGAAAATTGTTACCTACCTTCGTCGTTACTCCCTTGCAGCAGCCGCAGGAGTCGCGCAGGAAGACCCTGACGCTAACCTGGGCAGCGACAAGGACAGCAACACAGGCAAGGTGACGACCATCAAGGCGATCACGCAAGCCCAGGCCGCTCAGATTAACAGGCTGATCAAGGAAACTGACTCAGACAGCATGGCATTCTTAAACTTTGCTGGCGCTGATTCAGTTGACACGATACCACGGAGCAAATACGAAGAGGTTCATGATGCCCTTCTCAGCAAGAAGGAGCAATCCGCATGATCATTGATTCAATGCAGCAAGGCTCTTTAGAGTGGCATGAGCACCGCGCCAAGTACAGGAATGCGAGTGAAGCCGCGATCATCATGGGCTGCCAGCCTAAATTCTGGAACACTTCTAAACGTGTCTTGTGGGAGCAGAAGCAGGGGCTGAGAGGATCTAACGTAGATTCAAACAATCCAGCAATCGTGCATGGCAACAACATGGAAGCAGCGGCTCTCGCTTGCTTCAACAAGAACTTCAACGCTAACGCTGTTCCTGTTGTTGGGATCGAGGGTGAATACTCAGCAAGCCTCGACGGATACGATGCAGACAAAAGCATCACGGTCGAAATCAAGTGTCCTTTTGTTGGGCACCGATCTCAGACCTGGAAGGACGCCGAAGCGGGTCGAGTTGCCGAGCATTACCGCTGGCAGTTGATCCACCAGGACTATGTGATACCCACTGAGATGAGTTACTTCTTTGTCTATATATCAGACGACCAGTTCATTTGTTTGACGCACGAATCAACTGAAGAAGACACAGCCGCCCTCCTCTCTGCGTGGGACGACTTCTCTGCATCAGAACCTGATCCTGATTTTGTATTGATGGAAGACGCTCACATGCAAGTTTTGGTAGAAGAACATCAACTGTTGATTGATCGTCAAAAGCATCTCAAAACTCAGCTCGAGCAGGTTGAAAGTACGATGAAGTCAAAAGCTGGTGATAAAAACGTCATCGCGTTCGGCTGCAAGATTCAAACAATCAATCGCAAAGGCTCTGTCGATTACAAGAAGATTGAAAATCTAAAAGATGTCGATCTTGAGCAGTATCGAAAACCCGCATCAACCTACCAAAAAATCTCATACGCAAAAAAGGAAGCATAAGAAATGGCAGCAATTATTATCGCCACGGGGAACGTGGGGCGACTAGAAACGCGAGAATTGCCTGACGGCAAGAAAGTAACCAATTTCTCAATTGCCTCCAACGAAAAATACAAGGGCGAGGAAACAACCACCTGGGTGAATTGCGTTGCCTTCAGCGCCCTAGCAGAAATGCTTGAGAAGCACTTGAGTAAAGGACAAAAAGTATTTGTCGAAGGCAGCATGAAAAACCGGAGTTGGGAAAAGGATGGTGTCACTAATTACCGTACAGAGTGCGCTGTCAACAAGTTCGAGTTTTTGTCTCCAAAAAACGAGTCACAACCTCAGAAAGACGATTTTCAAGATGATGATGTGCCTTTTTGAACAAAGACACGCGCAAGAAAAAAAGCGAATGCACACCGGCAGAATGGGAAGCGGTGTCTGCAGCGAGGCGTGAGAGCCAGTATACGAGCCATCGTCATTTAGGAGATGAGGCTAACCTTTGGCTAAGAAAGCCGTGGGGAAGAGTCAGAAAACGCCCTGCGGTCAATGATGAATATAACTACAAAGGAAGATAAATGAGTGAATTTGATGATGATTTAGACCCTGATCTGTTTGAGATTGACAACTGCTTTAAGCCGGTTGCAATGTTTGTCGCTGATTTTGAAAACGGCGAATGCGATATGCTGTGGAGCTATGACGTTGAGCAAATGGATTCGTTGCTGGCTGTGGATATTTTACAAGATGCAATTGGGATGCTTGAGAAAAAATACAAAGAAGCGCATGCAAGGTTGGATACCAATCCTCTTATTGCAGCGGCTTTGAATATTCGCCCTCCACGAGATACGGATAAATGATTGTTACAGAGCAAAAGATAATTGGTATCTTTGGTTACACTAAGGATCAGATACGACATCGAAGACAGACGCACTGGCAGGAGGGGCTTCATTTCCATCGTGAACCCGCTGGGGCTACTATGTACTCACCAGAGGAGATAGAGCAATGGATACAACGAACGTCTACGAGCGTGGCGGTAAATGCCTCATCAGGTGGCGAGAAGGGGCAACACATCGCCAGATCACGCTCAATATCCCTTATTCAAAAGCTGGTATAAAACAAGCGTGGAAGATACGCGAACAGCACATAAAATCTTACGAGCGTGGCGATAACAGAGAAGCAGGAAAAGCACCTACATTTGGGCAGTTGGCTCAGACAAGATTGAAATCTGGAGCCTTCTCGCCAGAATGGAAGCGCACCGTTAAAGGAAATTTAAACAACTTCTGGTTGCCACTTTTTCCAGTGCCAATAGACGCCATTCAATATTCTGACATCCTTAATCTTTTTGCCGGTTTAGATAGATCGCCAAAAACAATCAACAACATCCTTACAGCGGGGTCTGGAGTGTTTGAGCTTGCTATTAAATCACTCTGGCGAACCGATAATCCCGCAAAGTTGTACGCCAAAGATATAAAACTAATAAAACGAAAAGTTGATCCTTTTACTGCTGAAGAACGAGACTTGATTCTTGATGCGCTTGAGCCTAATCACCACTTGTTTTATGCAATTCGATTTTATTGCGGTTTAAGACCAAGCGAATTGATTGCGTTAACTTGGGGGGACTACAAAAACGGTGAATTTCTGATCTCCAAGGCTAGAGTGAGAGGTTACGATTCAAACACTACCAAGACACTTGTTGACCGCGCAGTTCCAGTTCACCCTTTTGTTGAAAAACTGTTAGCAACGACACCGCGCCAATTGCACGATCACCATATTGTCACCACGCAGCATGGCAAAGGATTTAGGTCAGCCACACGACTATCTGATGCATTTGTCAGAGCTATGAAGCGTCAGGATATAAGATATAGAAACCCATACAACTGTCGCCACACATGCGCTGTAATGATGCTTGAGGCAGGGATGAAGCCAGGGTACTGCGCCAGCAAGCTAGGCCATAGTAAAGAGATGTTTTGGAAGGTGTATGCCGATTGGACTGATAAAGACGAGTCTGAAGTACAACGAAAAATCTGGGCAGCGATCAAATAGCCATGCGAACATATTGCGAACATTTGCCCCTTAATTATGCACTCTCATGCAGTTGTGTTAGTAGACCCTTACTCTGTGGGCTATGTTTCACATGGAACAGGGTGCATCAGACTGCATCATCGCGGTAGGCTGGTGGGTTCGACTCCTACCTCTTCCGCCATATTAAGGTATAAAAAACAAAGGGTTACAATACTTAAAGGTTGATTGCGAACAAGCTGCGAACATTACCTATCTTTTAACAGGAGCTAATAATGATTAAGAAGTTACTATCTTGGTTTAGAAAAGACCCTGTATTTGTTTTGCGGGATAACGAGCTTTCCGATCCTTGGAAGGTAGAAATGCGAGATGCGCTAAACGCTAAAGACTCTAATAAGGCGGCTAATCTAATGCTGCTTGCTGAAGAGAAGCAAATAGCTGACGGAGCTCGGCAGATACATTAGGGTGACATAGGCTGTCGTGCTGGCTGTCGTGCTGGCTGTCGTGCTGGTTGCCGTGCTGCTTCTTGCACTGAGGTATTTATGCTTTCAGGAAAGTCGAGCAACCTTCTGTCTTGTTGAGCAGCTCGGTATTTCCCTGTTGCGCTTTGGATCAATTTGTTAACATTTCTCGAAATTGCAGGAACGCCCGTAAAGCTATACGCTACCCCCGATTCTGCCGCATCTATCAGCCGATCGGTAGCAGCTAACACTGATGCACCTGATACCCCAGAACCCATTGCAACCTTGCTATCTACTTGACGCGCTTTTGCTATAGTCAACATATCAGTAATAAATTGCTTTTCTTCAACATTAAACAATTCATCAAATTTGCCGCTTTTTCTCAACGAACTAACAAAATCAAACATTGGCCCGAACGTAATTTCAGACTCACCTTTAGCCGTTCCTTTCTTCGTTGATTTTTCAATTAACCGCTGCATAAAATTAGCTTTAATGTTGTTTAGCGCAGTTTGACCAGCTTGACCAGCGTCATCACTTGTTAGGAATTTTATGACACCTTTGAAATCGTCTATGCCAGCCCCCAACAGTCTTCTCATAATTTGGTCTGGTTCGACTCTGCTTTCCAGAATATCCACTAGCAAATTTTTGCGAGACTTGTCTCGTTTGTTTTTTCTTGATCGCTCAATAGTTCGTTCGTATTTTGTTTTTTCAGCCCTTGCTGCTTTAAAAATGTCAGAACCAACAGCCCTTTCTACACTGTCATCCATTAAGTCTTTAAATGTGCGAATAAGCTCTGTAGCTCCCGCATTCCCGCTAGAGCTTTTATAAAGCACGTTTAACTGCTGACGCAAATCTTCAACATCATCAACCGTCAAAAGCCGATTAGCTCCTTGTGCCGGTCTTAGCTTTCCATTTTCATCTATGAAAGCCACACCTTTGTTAATTAAATCTTGCTTTATAGAATCAACAACACCCCCAGATTGAAGATTTTTACCTTCTTTTGATCTGAGAGATAAGACTAAGTTATCTAAGCTAATTACTCTGCCCTCAACGCCAGCACGATCTCTTGCAGCGTTATAAGCTGCGCCTATAGCCTCATCAGCTCGAGCCGCAAACTCATCTGCTGCGTTAAAAACAACGCTTCCAGTTTCAAAATCAGTGGCTTCGTTAGCCCCTTCAGTTAAGTTTTTTATCTTCTCATCGTACAACTCAGCCGTTCTTCTTTCTTGACTTGCCACAACCTCTGCAACCGGGCCTTCTCGTTTTTGTGCGTCTATTTTACTGCGTTGATCGTCGATATCACCTGTCACATCTGGCCTTAATGGTCGATACCCGTAACGAACAAACAAATCGTAGGTAGCCGCTTGGTCCGCAGTCAACAACCCTTCTACCTCTGTATCTAAGTTGTTTTGAGCTATAACGCGCATAGCTTCTGGCGTTAGTTGACCATTTGGCGTAAATACTTTAATTCCAGGTGCCTGCTTGCTAATAATGTTTTGCAAGCGATTCCCGACAACTGGCACTTTGCCAACATTTTCTGCGTATGATTCTCTAAGCCTTGGGCCTCTCATTGGTGCGCGTAGTCCCGCTTGCAACGCAGTCATTTGAGGCGCAATCGTTGGAATTATTGGGATGTTTTCAGTAAGCTCGCCAATAATGTTAACAAACTGCTGACCTTTTTCACTTCTTGGCTCATAGGTAAACTGCCCTGCTCTTTCAAATGCAGTACGTTGAGCGTCCTCAGCCCCTTCTGTCGTTCCATACTTACCTTCAGCGATAGATTCGCCAATACCCTCTATCGTTCCACCGATCATCCCAAGTGCGCCGCCAGTTGCTCCGGTAGCCATCGTTAAAGCTGTTTCTCCAGCACCAATTATATTGTCTATAATTGCGCTATCAGCATTTGACACCATCGACTGATTTTTTATCTCAGGGCCGTCCGGAAACGCTAACGCCGCCTTTCGCGTTAAAGCATCTACCATTTTTGGTAAATTCGCATCTTTAGCTCTACGAATAGCGTCTTGGTACTGCTGTGCGGTGTATTCCATTATTTTTCATCCCCTCGCATCCACTTGTCCATTGCTTCTAGCGTTGGCTCTGCTTCATCTACAAGTTCTGGAATATCTGATTCAGCGTTAGTAGTGTCGGAGGATTCTTGAGTATCATTTAGCGTAAGATTTCGTTGTTGTTCAATATACTTTTTGGTTTCAAAATCTTGAGCGGTTCCCTCTCCGCTGGAAATATATTGAGACATATCATACAAGTACGCAATTAATAGTTTTTGTGTGCGTTGCTTTTCTAAAGCCCATTCTTTTAATCTTTGGCCTCTAAACGGCGGCATCGCTGTATCGAGAGCAAACTTCAATTCTGATTCTGATAACGCGCCAAAAGTTGTATTTTGTATTAAATTTAAACCAAGCTGTTTTTGCAGGTTTTCTAATTCTGTCGTCGCCGCCTGCCATGTTGGGAAAAACTTTGCAAACGGCCCAGATATTGCGCCATCATCTACAGCATCTGCAATTTTTCCATATATATTTTGCCCTTGTCTAACTCCGGCTATTGAACTTCTAATATTTTTCAAATCTTCAGTTCTTTGACCAGCTTGTCCTTTTGCAAATTCTAAATCACTAGCGTACTGAATGCCGGATTCTGTACCTTTTTTAAGTACAGCTTCGTATGTGTCGTCTCCTGGGTAAACTTTGTCTCCTTGCGGAGTTAGTAAGTAAAAATCTCCAGCATTGTTTTGCATCACACGCATACCGTCTTTATAAGCAACCGCTTTAAAATAATTAGAGCTACTAGATGAAGCTGCAACTGATTTCATTGCTTCTTGTACCTGCTCTCTCGTTGCTATGCTTGTTTTTACACCGTTAACAGTACGCCCCCCATACGTTACCCCTGCTGGAAGATATATATTTAACTTTTCCTGCAACGCAGAAGGTTTAACAGAGCTTTGTACGGTACTTACATCAAAGTAATCAATCTTTTCTTTGGGCATTTCAAAGCTCATTCGCTCTCTAGCTTTTTCGAGCTCCGCTTGATTAGTTGGGACATACGGCGCTCTTCCAAAATCCTTCGCTCCCGCAAAAGTTGGACTAGCCAACTCCTGTTCAGCTACAGACTTCTCGGCTATACGTTCCTGTCTTCCCAGGCGACCCTTGTTGATCAAACCGCCCAATACATTGCCGATGGATCCGCCCAGATCGCCGTAGGGATCCTTGCCCTCATGCCCTTGTAAAACTTGCGGGCCTTGGCTGGTCATCACGGTACGGCGACCAAACCGATCTTCCATATACGGAATTTCAGTGACTGTGCCGTCAGCATTGACTACTTTTTGCATTCCCTGGGTAGGCGCATTCAACTGTTTCCCGGCATTAGCGATTTGCATTATCTCATCTAGTCTGTTCGCCATTTTAATATCCTAATGTCTTTTTGAGAATGTTATATCCAGTGTTAACTAGGCCAGTGTTTCTTTGTCTTCTGTTTAATTGCTCTCCGGCAGAGATATTGCCTTGCATCCCATATAGCGAGGGTTGATC
>Ga0209709_10004277_pt1 | contig 11552 bp, 10 predicted proteins | sample ArcticOcean_MG_C_2_FD_187435 | JGI IMG/M metagenome (GOLD analysis project Ga0209709, IMG submission 187435) | Marine microbial communities from western Arctic Ocean - ArcticOcean_MG_CB4_136 (SPAdes) (version 2) | ecosystem: Environmental > Aquatic > Marine > Oceanic | place: Arctic Ocean... | reverse complement strand
TCAATATTGGCACATTTAAATATCCAGCTTCCATAAGAGTGTGTCCTGGTTCCTCCCATAACGAAGAGCAAATATAGACACTTGATTTTGCTAAATATTTATATGGATTAGGTTGAAAACCTAATAAAAAGAAATTTTTAATATTATTTTTTTTAATATATTCATTTAATTTTTTTTTATTTTCACCTTCACCTAAAATAATTAAATTAAATTCGTCATTTGTTTGATCAGAATATTTTTTAAGAAAAACTAATAATTCCATAAAATTTTTTTGATGAGTAAGTCTACCAATTGCACAGTAAACTTTTTTTTTAAAAATAAATTTATGATTTGTGTCAATACTTTCTAAAGACTGTTTTTTTATATTTCTATCTATAATAGGATTCTGAATTGTAAAAATTTTTTTAGAGTCAATACCTAGATTTAATTCAATATCATTTTTAGTTTTATTTGTCATAGTGATTAAATAATCTGATTTTTTATAAAGGGTCTTCCAAATAATTTTTCTAAAAATATTAAATTTTGGGTAACCTTGAATACTATTAATTATGATTAAGTTATTAAAAAAAAATTTTAATATACAGGGAATAAAACCCACTAGGCCAGTTATAATTATATCGGGCTTATGTTTGAATACTTTTACTATTAAAAATGGTAGACTTAATATTGAAAAAAAAAAAATTAAAAATTTTGATATTTTTCCTGTTTTTGGAATAATATTATTGATTTTTAAAAAGTCTAGAAATAGAAAATCTTCTGATTTATACTGAGAAAACTCACCCAAAATATTCAATAAATATATTTTAGCATTCAAATATTTCTTTAAGGATTTTGCGATCCCTATCATTGCACCATTTGTACCTACATTACTTAACATAGGAGACCATAGAAATATTTTGATGGAATGTTTTTTTTTCATTAATTTAAAATATCCTAAAAAAGTTTTGAATGTTTTTCTATAAAATATTTAGAAATTCTAGCTTCAGAATGACTATAATCACTTGTTTTTGGAATTGAGTCTTTAAATTTTTTCTGCAAGATTGAAAATTCCTTAACTGAATTATCCTGATTTATATTAATAAATTCTTTAGTTGCTTCAAGAATTTCATCAGAAGAATTTTCAATTACTTCTAAATTTTCCTTATTTACTTTATGAAGTGATAAACCATAAGTTTCAAAGAATCTTGTTCTAAATAAATATCTGTAATTTATATAATTTCCCTTTGGGTCTTTTATTTTTTTAAATATATAAACATCATTAGGTTTTATGGACCAAGTAGATAAATAAAAAAGATTTACAGAAAGATTGGGAATCTCAAACATATTTGCTATTGCATTAGCTCCTGATGAACAGCCTATAAATCCTTTGCTTTTTGATATCAAATAATACTGAAAATGCCTATTACTAAAAATATCTGTATTTAATTCAAAATATTTTCCCTCAATTTTTAGACTTTTGGTTTTATTGTTAGTAAGTCTAATCACAGAAAATCCTTTTTCCAATATATAATTAATAGATGGAACATAATTTTTGATATCAGCACATCTTAAATATGATGTCACGAGATAATCATAGTCTCTAGCATGTAAAATAATAATTTTATTTAAATCAATTTTTTTAAAGTTTTCTAGGAAAAATTTATACATTCTATTTTCGTACTTATTATCAAATACAAACAAATTTTTACTTATTCTTTTTTCATAATCTTTTAAAATTTTAGTTATAAAATTTTCTCCAATCTTCTCTAACTTTGAATTTGTGAAGTAGTCAATGTTGTAAGGTGGGCAAGAGATTATATTACAGTTAATTAAAGGTAATAATAAAATATTTATAAATGTATTGTTAATGATCTTTATATCTTTAAAAACACTGATTATACGAAACTTGTCAACTGTTCTCGGTAAGCAAATAATTGGCAAATGATTTTTAAGATAATGAAATTTTGACATGCCATTGATATGCAAACATAATGTTCCTATTTGACTATGATCTAGTTGTATAAATCTATATTTTGAAAAATATATAATTAATATTAGTGGAGAATAAAAAAACTTTAACAAATCCATCAAAAATTTGAAAAAAATTTGAAAAAAAAATTTTACTGATTTATTTATTTTCTTATTTTTTGTAAAAAATAAAAAATTAGTAAATAAATTTTTATAACTAAACACACAAGGATATGCTGAAGGATAAACTATAGTAAATAATGGCGTGCTAAAAAATATCTTATTAATAATTCTATAAAAAAAAGATAAGTTATTCTTCATTCAAAAAAGTTGTATATATAATAATTGATTTAAATCAATTAAAGTGATTTATAACATAATAACACAAATACTTATGAAAATATTTGAAATTGCAATTATTGGGAATGGCATTATAGGGACTCTTTTAGCCTATAATTTGAGAAAATTTAAAAATGTTTGTCTTATAGGACCCTCTAACAGAAATGGCTCTGCTAGCACAGCAGCAGGCGCAATGTTGAACGTATTTGGAGAGATAGACTATGACAAAGCTACTGATGATTACTTAGGAAAAAAAATAAAGATTGGGGTTCAATCTCAAAAACTTTGGAAAAAGTTTAAAAAAAAATTAAAAATAAAGATGATATATTTTGGCGAATAATTTAACTAATCTTTGATAAAGTTTAAGAGGTGTTTGTTGGCTATTGTAAACTGGTATTATAACTGAAATTTTTTTCATTTGAACTTATCAAAATAACTATAACAATCTGGGTCAATTACAAAATCATTTTTATAATTAAATTTTTTATTGAAATACATATTTTTTTTTTTCGCAAAGTTATAAAGTTGATTGAATTTTTTTTTAAGTTTTGGTTTATTTTTTTTAATTATATTATGTTCAATCAAATTAGATAATCTACTAGAAGCATAATAATTACAAGCCTCTTCAATTTTTCCCCAAGATTTCAAGCTTCTATTGGGTTTATATTCGTCTAGCAAAGAGTCGTTTTTTTTAAGTTCTATCCAGTTCAATATTTCATAGGCTATATAAGATGCCCAACTTAAACCAACTCGATTTGTACCAGAAACATAAAAAAGTGAGTCACTAACAGGACCGATAGATGCAGTATTGTCTATGCTTCTAGGCCTGTATCCTAATAAAGTTTTAAACGTAGATTCATAAATTACACTTTTAGGTATTATTTCGTCCTCAAGAAGTCTAAGTAAATATTTTATTGTTTCAGTTCTGGCCCAAGGTTCGTCATCTGGACTTACATAATTGCCAGCTCCAACATAAATTTCACCTTTTTTTTTATTATAAGGAACTACATGTAATCCACACTGTGCGCCACCTCTATTGCTAGTCCTGATCACAGAATTTATTTTTTTAAAATAATCATGTTTTAAGATTAAGGCAGTTCCAACTCCCTTTATTATTGGGACAGGTTTAAATAAATTTTTAACTATTTTATGAGAGTTATACCCCCCAGTAACTATTAATTTATCTGCAAGATATTCTTTATTAAGAAAATATTTTTTATTTTTAATAACCACGCTCTTAACATCTTCATGGATTATATTTAGTTTATTTTTTTTTGATATATCTAATAATTTTGCAGTCAAGTTTGCAGGATTAAAACTAAACTCATTTTTGATTTTAAAACATCTTAAATTTTTGTATTTAATATTTCCGTTGAAAATCTTGTCTAATTCATTTTTAGATATTTTTTCAAGCACTTTGTGATTATTGGCAATCTCACATGCTGTCTCGAAATTTTTTGTTTCAAAGTCTGAAGATTTATTCTTAAGATAAAATAACGTATCATTAGATGTTATACTGTCATTTAGGTTATATTTTTTAAAAATTTCCCTCCATAGCGCTTTTGATTTTAAACCTATTTCAAAATTTGATTGTTCTATTCTAGATTTATAAAAATTTTGTTCTATTTCACAAAAAACAGCATGCATAGCTCCTGCAGCATAAGAGGCGGAATATCTAAAGTTTTTGTTTCCTATTAAGCATATTTTTTTTTTGGGATATTTTTTTTTTAATAAAAAGGAAGTCAACACTCCTATGACACCATTTCCTACGATGGCTATGTCATATTTTTTTATTTGCTTTCCCATATTGAAAATTATTAATTACGTAAACTTTTAATTAAATTGATAGATAATATTTCTAGTATAATATTTTAATTTGAAAACAGCAAGTTGTATATTATGTGATTCAAATGATTTGAAAACTAGTCACCAAGAAGAAATAAAACCTATTGCTTTAGGATCTCTTGAATATAGTGTTGAAGTATTCAAAGGCAATGTAATGTTATTTTTTTTATTATAAAAAATAAATGATGGAATATAATTTTTTGAAGTCTTTGATATTTTTTTTCCAACAAAATTTTTATTTGTATTTTTCATATTATCTACACCATTATATTCTTTTAAAATTTAAGAAAGTAAAATTTTAACAACTTTTGTTAAATCTTCAGAATTAGTAAAAGTTTTATTACCTATGGTATTAGCGTGTAAACCAGCATAAATGTTGCCTAAAAAAGCTACAAGATCTGGCTCTATATTTAATTTATTCAATAAAGCGGTAATTGAAAAATACGCATCCCCTGATCCCGTTGTATCCTTTGTATAATCAAAAAAGGATGGGCAATGAACCAACTTTCTATTTTTTTTTAAAATGCTACCTTTCCTTCCTAATGTAATTGAAAAATTATCTTTTTTTTCATTTTTTTTTATATAATCCAAAAATTTGCTTAAATCATTTTCAACTTTTAATCTTCGATCAGATAAATACTCATTCAAATTTAAAGTTGAGTAAATCGGTTTCTTATATTTTGAGGCACTGTTAAAATTTTTATTTATTGAATTAGAATGAACATTTAATGAATAATTAAAATTATCAATAAATTTTACCAAACCATCATCTAAAAAATTAAAACCAAAATCTATAACAAGCATTAAATCACTTTTTTTATAAAACTTATTTACTTGTTTTTTAAATTTGTTAGCTGAAAGTTTGTCATGTAAAAAATTTTTAAAATAATACATCTGATGTAATTTTTCATATCTGGGAACATTGACAATTCTTTCAATTACGGGAATAAAAGTATCATATTTATTATTAACTGATATTAAGTTAATTTTTTTATTTAATTTTTTCTCTATTGTTTTTGTTAATTTATTTTTATTTGAATGGTATATTAAGTTTACCTTAGATCCCAAGCTAGATAGCATAGATGCAACTGCCAAAACACCCCCTGCATAACTTTCATCACTTTGATAGACTGAAGCTATGGTTGGAGATTTAGAGGCAATGCCCTCGACACGAGAAAAAATATATTTATCGATAATTGGATCGCCTATAAGGCAAATAGTTAATTTTTTAAACTTAGCAAATATCTGTTCTATATAACTGATTGAATATTTTTTTTTAATATTAATTAAATATTCAAGTTGCTGCTCATCAAAATTATTAAATTTTAAATTAACTAAATTTGAGGAACTATATTTAATTTGATCTGTAAATTTAATTTTACAATTTATTTTTTTTAAAAAATTTTTTTCTAAAATAAAATTTTTAGAAAAGATACTATTTTTAGACTGATATTCTTTATCTTTAACATAAATATTTGGTTTTATTTGGCTCAAGACACGGAGCGCATTTGGAGATTTAGAAATTATTACAAAATCAACAACTTTAAGATTCAATATTGTCTTTGCTCTTATTAAGGAAGAAAAAATTGGGCGATCTGGGCCCTTATCAACAAAAGCATCATCAGTGATGCTAACTACCAATATATCACCAAAGTTTTTCGCCACGTTCAAATGAGTTATATGGCCATAATGCAATATATCAAATACACCATGGCAAAGAACAATCTTATTTTTTTTTCTTAATTTATCTAAATAATTAAGATTGTTTTCAGTTAAAATAGATTTCATTATTAGACACTATTTAAACAGTTACAAATTTTAGTCAATTAATCTCTAAAAAAGTTAGATTAAATTGATAGGTTTAAAGGTTTTTACGTAAACATTCTAAATTAGTTAATAGCATAATAATTTCAAAATATTTTTATATCCAATATTAAATTAAGTTTTATAAAAATTATTCATTAAGTTGCATATATATTTTATTTCACTTTTTTTAAGATTTTCTCTTATAGGTAAATTTAAAGACTTTTTTTCTAAACGATCAGCATTTTTTAATTTGATCACTTTTGGAAATATCTTTTTAAAAGCTTGCTGTTTATAAATCGGGATATGAAAATATTTGATAACCATTACTTTTTTGCTATTCAAATATTTAAGCAGCTGATCTCTCTTTTCACACAAAACTAAAAAAAACTGATATGAGTTTACTAAATTTGTTTGCTTTGAATCAAAATAAAAATGTTTTTTATTTAAATATTTATAATAAGTTTTTGCATTTAAATTTCTAAGCCTAATTATTTTTTTTAGTTCCTTTAATTTTTCAATTAAAATTTTTGCCTGCAGCTCATCCATCCTAGAATTAAAACCAAATTCATCACATTCATCACGATTATTTTTAACAAGACCATGATTCCTCAAAAGTTTAATTCTATTAATTAACCTTTTATTATTTGAAACTACATATCCACCATCTCTAAAAGAAAACAATGTTTTTGTGGGGTGTGTAGAAAAACATGCAATATCTGAAAGCTGCCCAGGACTTATTTTTTTATAAGTTGCCCCAAGTGCTTGGGCAGAGTCTTCAACAAATTTTAATTTATATTTTTTGCATATATTCTTTATCTTGATTACATTTGTCATCTTGCCATTTAAATGAACAGCTAAAATAGCTTTAGTTTTTTTTGTTATATTTTTTTCGATTAAATCTTCATTGAAATTTTGATCTAATTTAATGTCAACAAATTTTGGTACTAAGCCAACATGTATTATGGATGCTATTGTTGCGTACCAAGTATTTGGTGTAGTAATAACCTCATCTCCTTTTCTTAAATTTAAAGAATGAAGAGCCATTAACAATGCATCTGTTCCAGAATTTAAAGTAGCACAATATTTTACTTTTAAAAACTTACATATTTTATTTTCAAAAATTTCTACATTTTTTTGAGGAATGTATTTCGCAGAGCCCATAACTTCATCAAATATTTTTAAATATTTTTTTTTATTCTTTTTATAGGGTGCTGCTAAATCTAAATAATTTATTCTATTTTGTTTCATTTTTGTTTGAGTTTTTCTATATTATCTTTATTACTTACTCAAATGAATAATAAAATATTAGTAACTGGAGGTGCTGGCTATGTTGGAACAACTCTGGTGCCATTACTACTTAAACTCAATTACAGAGTTTTAGTTATTGATACTTTTTGGTTTGGTGATTATTTACCAAAACATAAATGCTTAACTACTTTAAAAAAAAATATTCTTGATATTAAAGAAAAAGATATAAAAGGAATTCACTCTATAATACATCTTGCATCTGTTGCTAATGATACTGCGTCCGATTTAGATCCCAAATTAACCTGGGAAATTTCTTGTCTTGGTACAAAACATTTATGCGATATTGGAAAAAATGTTGGTATTAAAAAATTTATATTTGCTTCATCTGGTAGCGTATACGGTGTAAAAAAAGAAAAACTGGTAAATGAAAAATTAAATTGTGAACCTATATCAGATTACAATAAAACAAAGATTGTGGCTGAAAAAATAGTTGAGAGTTATAAAAAATATTTTAAATATTACAATATAAGACCATCAACTCTTTATGGACCTTCACCAAGGATGAGACTTGATTTAACTATGAATATTTTAACCAAAAATGCAGCTTTAAATAATCAAATAAAAGTCTTTGGTGGAAAACAATGGAGGCCCTTCCTACATGTTGAAGACATGGCAAATGTTTATATTCACTTTTTAAGAAAAAATTTAAAACAAGGAGCTTATAATGCCTCAGATGGAAATCTTAGAGTAATCGATAAAGCTAAAATAATTCAAAAGTTAAGTAAAAATTGTAAAATAAAAATTATAAGAAATAATGATATTAGATCTTACAGATTGTCTTCAGAAAAGTTAATTAAAACTGGTTTTAAATTTAAACATAAACTAATACCCTCTCTAAATGAAATGTACCAAATGTTTAAAAGCGGTAAAATAAAAGACTTACCTAACTTTTACTCTTTAAAGTGGTTATCTGAGTTTAAAAATAAAAATTAAATTTTCTTTAGTATAACTTTGGCCCAATTAGGGCTGTAATTAATTGACTTATCATCAATTATAAAATCGTAATATATCTTTCCTAAAATTAATTTGTGATAGTTAAGTTTCCAGGATTTTAAAGAATTAGCAGTTATTTTAAATAATTTTTTTTTAACAAGAGAAATATTACCATTATATCTAGTCATTCCTCTGGCTGTATAAATTACGATTGTATGACCATCATCATAAAGTTTATTAATAGCTTTTACCGCAGTGGGAATTGGTTTGGACTTGTTATAATTAATTAAATTAGAATTTCTATATTTGGTATTTTTACAAATTACTCCGTCTAGATCAAAGCAAAATAATTTTTTCTTTAAACTCATTAGACCTAAATATTTATTTATTTTATATAGTTACTTCTAGATATATTTATATTGCTTATCTATCTTTTGTACACTGGAAAATATTTAGAATATGATGTATAAACATAAATAATTAAAAATAATAATATCAGAAAATCAATTGTTAAAAAATATAATATTAGTTACTGGTGGTGCTGGTTATGTTGGAACAACACTTGTTCCAATATTGCTTAAGCTTAACTATAAAGTTTTAGTTATTGATGCATTCTTATTTGGAGGTCATTTAAATAGGAATAATAATTTTGGAAATTATCTTCCAAAACATAAAAATTTAAAAATCCTAAAAAAAGATATTCTTAATGTTAAGGAAAAAGACATAAGAGGGGTTATATCTGTAATTCATTTAGCTTCTGCAGCAAATGATACTGTTGCGAACTTGGATCCTAAATTAAACTGGGAAGTTACATGCCTTGGTACAAAACATTTATGTGATATTGCAAAAAATGTTGGTATTAAAAAATTTATCTATGCATCATCAAGTACTGTATATGGTTTAAAAAAAGAAAAAAAAGTTAATGAAAAATTAAGTTGTAAACCTTTGTCTCATTATAATAAAGCTAAGCTTTGTACAGAAAAGATTATAGAGAGTTATAAAAAATATTTTAAATACTATAATATAAGACCAGCCACTTTATATGGACCTTCTCCAAGAATGAGGCTTGATTTAACAATGAATATTTTAACCAAACATGCGGCATTAAAAAATCAGATTAATGTTTTTGGTGGAAAACAATGGAGATCATACTTGCACGTTCAAGATATGGCAAATGTTTATGTGCATTTTCTAAAAAAAAATTTAAAACAAGGAGTTTATAATGCCTCAGATGGTAATCTTAGAGTAATTGATAAGGCAAAGATAATTCAAAAGTTAAGTAAAAATTGTAAAATTAAAATTACAAAAAGTAGTGATACTAGATCATACAGATTATCTTCTGAAAAATTAATTAAAACTGGTTTTAAACTTAAGTATAAATTAATTCCATCTCTTGATAAAATGTTTAAAATGTTTAAAAGTGGTGAAATTAAAGACTTACCAAATTTCTATTCATACAATTATTAATATAAGTAAAAAATGAAGACAATTTTAATTTTAGGAAGTAATTCCTTTGCTGGAACCTCTTTTGTAAGCCATTTATTAAAAAGCAATTATAAAGTTTTTTCAACCAGTAGATCTGTTGAAAAAAAAAATCCCTTTAATATTTATAAGGAAAATATATATAAAAAAAATTATCAATTTAAAAGAATAGATATAAATAATAAAAACCACCTTGGTGAATTAAAAAAAATAATCACTAAAAATAAAATTAAATTGGTTGTGGATTTTGGGTGTCAATCTATGGTTGGACAGAGCTGGGATACACCTGAAGATTGGATTAGAACCAACTGCTTGGGTAAATTAAATTTAATAAGAAAGCTAAATGAAATAAAAAATATAAAATATGTAAGAATTTCAACACCTGAAGTTTATGGCGCTAATACTAATAAAATCAAAGAAAATGATAAGATTTTTCCCTCAACTCCATATGCTATTACGCAGTCAACTGCAGATTTTTTTACTTTCGCATATACAAAATTTAAAGGTTTTAATTCTATTACGCTTCGATTTGCTAATTTTTATGGTCCAGGACAACAACTCTTTAGAATAATTCCTAAAACAATAATATCTATTTTACAGAAAAAAAAATTAAGCATTCATGGGGATGGTTCATCTCTAAGATCGTTTATATTTCCTACTGATTTTAGCGAAAGTATATTGCTAGCAATAAAGAAAGGTAGAAAAAATGAAGTTTATAACATCTCTCCACCAACAGAAATTTCAATAATAAATCTTGTAAAGTTAATTTGTAAAATTATGAAGTATAATGACAAAAAACTTGTAGTTTATACAAAAGACAGAGTTGGAAAAGATCTTAGATATATGATGAGCTCTAAAAAGGCTAATAAAGACCTTGGATGGAAAAATAAAATAACTCTAGAAGAGGGCTTAAAAACTACAATAGATTGGCATATTCAAAATTTTAAAAAACTAAATAAATTAAATGCCACTTATATTCATAAGAAGTAGGCCAGTCTTTCAAAATAATTCAGGATTTTTTTTTTGGAAATAACTAGAAATTCTTGAATCCATATATTTAAAACAGTTTGTTTCTGGGAGTGAATCTGCAAATAATTGTTGCTTTGCATTTCTCAATGAGTATTTCATATCTCCACTGTCCAACACCAATAACTCTTTTGTTGCCTCAAGAATTTCATCACTAGTATTTTCTAATACTTCATAGCCATATATTTTCATTAATTTAATAGAATTTGGATATTTTTCATAAAAATTATGATTAAAAAGATTTATAAAATTTTGAATTTGACCTTTAGAATTTTTTACTCTTTTAAGCAAGTATATGTCATTCTTTTTATGCGCAAATGAAAAGTGGTAAAAATGATTAACAGTTAAAGATGGTTTTTCCAATAAGCTACTCAGATAACCTGGCCCTGAATGACAATTAATAAAAGCCTTACTTTTTTTCACCAAATAATACTGTAGATATTGATTAATAAGTTCATCAGTATTAATTTCTGCATAATTTTCTGTAAACTGTAGTTTTTTTGATTTTGAATGAATCAGCCTAATTATATAATATCCATTAGCTAACAAATACTTAATAGTAGGAGTGAAACTTTCAAGAGAAGCAGATCTTAGGTCGGAAGCTATGTTAAAACTTGAATCTCTTACATGCAACAGTATAGTTTTTTTTACATCAAAATTTTTAAATTTTATATCAAAAAATTTTTTCATCTCGTCACAATACTCTTTATCTAATTTGAAGAATTCTGGATTATTTTTTTTTTTATTAAAGTCTTGTTTAATTTTTGTTGAATAAATTTTTCCTATCTTTTTAAAATTTCTATCAAATAAATTTTCAGCATTAATAACTGGGCAACTAATATAACTACTATGAATTAATGGTTGAG
>Ga0209709_10004276_pt1 | contig 11555 bp, 10 predicted proteins | sample ArcticOcean_MG_C_2_FD_187435 | JGI IMG/M metagenome (GOLD analysis project Ga0209709, IMG submission 187435) | Marine microbial communities from western Arctic Ocean - ArcticOcean_MG_CB4_136 (SPAdes) (version 2) | ecosystem: Environmental > Aquatic > Marine > Oceanic | place: Arctic Ocean... | reverse complement strand
TTTTGGTATTTTTCCTCAATTTAGCGTTTTTCAGGATGTTTTAAATGCTTGTACCGAAGGGTATGATTGTCTTGTTCTTGATAATACTTCGAAAAGTAACAACATACAAGACTGTGTTTATTGGTATCGAGCAAAACCGGATAGAAAATTTAGAATAGGATCAAAGGAACTATGGAACTATTGCGATAAAAAGTACGATAAAAACAAAACAAAGGAAACGGCCGAAGAAGATCCTAAAAGGTTAAGAAAGAAAAATGCTGTAAGTGTTACAGTTAAAAAATTAAAGTAATAGATTACAATTTAAAGTAATAGATTATAATTTATATATACTCTTATATGGATAAGATAGATAAATTAAGATCTATACCGCAACACGAACAACGTTCTGATGCATGGTTCAAACAAAGAGAAGGAAAATTAACAAGTTCAGATGCCGGCACAGTACTTGGACTCAACCCTTATCAAAGACCACATGAAGTTCTTTTTAAGAAATGTGGACATGATCCAAAGCCTTTCGTAGGAAACGTCGCAACGCTACATGGACAGAAATATGAAGATGAAGCAATTGATAAGTATTGTAAACTTACTGGACAAGATAATTTTGATTTTGGTCTTCTTGCTCATGAAGACGTTCACAATAATAAAGATTATTATTGGCTTGGCGGATCGCCAGATGGTGTTTCTATATCTAAAGATAGAACAAGCAAGCCTATTTTACTTGAGGTAAAGTGTCCATATAAGAGATGTATTAAATTTGGTTATATACCGGCGTATTATTATCCACAAGTACAATTAAATATGTTTATATGTAATCTAGAAGATGCCGATTTTATCGAATATAAACCGCCAGATATCATGAATATAGTTAGAGTCAAAATTGATCACGAATGGTTAAATGAAAATCTCCCAATACTTGAAAAATTCTGGAAAGAAGTCGAGTATTATCGCCAGAATGACATTAAATGTCATCCAAAATATAAGCCTCCTAAACCACCTAAGAGAATTATTGATTTGCGCGACACTGATGATTCAGACTTAGACTCGGAATGTATTCCTTCGGATTTAATTATTAGAGATACATAATTTTACAGAAAATATTTCAATTTAAAAACTTAGTGTATAATAATTTAAATTCCGAATGGGAATAAGAGGATTGAATAATCTTATTAAAAAGTATGCCCCTGATGCTATTTCAGAAAAGGATATCAGCCTTTATAAAGGCTCTAAGGTAGCAATTGATTGTAGTATATTATTGTATAAATTTAAATACGCATCGCGAGCACCAAACTCACATATCATTGGCATAGCAAACAGGATAAAATATTACTTTATGAACGGAATTCTCCCTATATTTGTATTCGACGGCGTCCCCCCTGCGGCAAAAAAAAATGTACTCGTAAAACGTCAAGCTAATAAGGAAAGGATGTATACTCGTCTTGAACTTCTAAGAGAAAAAATTCCAGAAAACAATGAAGAAGAAAAACTTATAAAGGATGAAATAGAAAAAATTACCTCTCAGTTGATAGTAATAAAGAAAAAAGACATCGAAGAATGTAAAGAATTTCTGGAATTGTCTGGAATACCTTATTGTACTGCCCCAGAAGATGCCGAAAAATACTGTGCATTTTTGCAAAAAAACGGACTGGTTGATTATACAATAACAGACGACACTGATGCCACTACATTCGGCTGTAAAAAGATTCTAAAAACGGGTATATCGAGATATATCACGGAGATAGACACGGATATAATCCTTTTTAAATTTGATATGGATATGAATTCATTTATCGATTTTTGTATACTTTCAGGTTGTGATTATACCGAACCGATTCCTCAGATAGGACCCGTTACATCTTTTAATCTCATCCGAAAGCACAAACGTATTGAAGAAGTCCTTGATGTAATAAATAAAAAGAGTGATAATTTTGATTACGCAGTTTGCCGAAAGATATTTACAGAATTTGACTACGCCGTTCCCGAAGAATTTACTAAAAAAAAGGCAGATAAAGAAAAAATTAATTTATTTTTAAATGATAAAGAAATAAAAGAAAATATAATTTCTAAATTTATTAAAATTGTAATTTAAAAAATTTTTTTTTCTTTACTATATATTAAATATTAAAAATGGGAATGCTTGAACTTTTTTTCGGTAAGAGGAAGAAGTGCAAAGGACGCAAGGTCCGCAAGGGTCGCAAGGTCAACAAGCTTTCGTCGAAGGCGCGGGTCATGATAGGTGGCAAGAAGCGTAAGGTATACAAGGGTTGCAACGGCGGCCTTTACTACAAGCGCACCAAGAACGGCAAGACTTACCGTGTCTACATCTCGCCCAAGCTTCTACGCAAGAAGTCGTCGACTCGCATGGGCCGTCGTAGCCGTTTCGGTCGCCGCGGTGTCAAGAAGGGATCGCGTCTTAAGATGACCAAGTCTGCCAAGCGTGCCCGCGCGTACGCCCGCAAGCGCCGTCGCTGCCTCAAGAAGGGTATGCGCCTCAAGAAGGGCCGCTGCCGCCGCTAGACATTGAACGTCTTATAAAATAAATTAAAAAGAATATTTGAAGTAATACATTCACACACAATTTGAATGTGTCAATGTATTATTTCCTTTTTTTACCAATTCAAAACAATTATTTACTTGTACAATTCTTCAAATTGAATACCCTCGTGTTTATTAAATAAAATCTTTTCTATTATCCTGACACTTGTAGGATAAATTTTATCAGTGTTTACATTTTTAATTACGATACTTCCCTCGGGAAATTCAATATTAATTTCGATGATACAATCATTATTATAGTTTTCAAGATTTTTAATCTGTTTGATGTATTCATTTCCCTTAGAATTATCACCATGAATCCTTGCGAATGTAATAAGTTTCTTGAAATTAGAGGACATTAAAATTATGTCATCATTTTCTTCGTTAACCTGTAGACATAATGTAATTTTTTCCGCGGGTTTCCATTTGAAAAATGAAAAGTTAATACCAGTTAAAATGGGAAGTCGCGTTGGTAGCATAAAAAGTTCTTCATTATCCGCAATTTCTTTAAAATTATGGACGTCTTCGGAAAACGATAACATCTTTAAAAAAAAGTGCGTACTATTCGAATTATTTAGCATGATTTCTACCTCTGATATACGTTCTTCAAAAGACTGATAATTGATTTTATTTCCAGAAATCAAAAACGCGTCGTAAACGGTGATACATGTATCTGTATAAGAAATTTCAAAAATACTACCATTGTAGTATTCGTCGAGTGTTTCAAATTTTACCTGATACACGCTTAGATCTTTGAATACAATCACAGACATGTTATTTCCGGAAGCATCTTTGAATAGAAAAAGTACAGCTCTTTTTGTATTAACTGTATCTTTTTTATAAAAGATATATTTATAATTAAAAAGTTTAAAAAGATGTTTTCTTTCTATATTTATAGCATTTTGAAGAGGAAAGTACATATCATGCTTTCCAGTCCAATTATTGTTTAAAAGAAAAATAATTTGTTTCTTAAAGTCTTCGTTTATTATCTCAGTCGTCATAATTAGATTTATAGCATATGTCTTTAAATTTATTTAAAGATTGATTAGATTAATATATTACGTTGTATTATGTCTTTCAATGGTAAAGAGATAACTCTAATTAATTTTTTAATTACTTTTTATAGAAACAAAATAGAATTATTTAGCGATATAATAAATCAAAAAACTCCTCTTTCTTTAAGATTGTTGGACTGGTTAGTAACAAATTATGCAAAGAAGTATAACATAATTTATCCATTACAATCTAATAATGAAACGGTTTATTTTAATATATACATCGACTATAAAAACCAATTGAAGGCTTATTCAAAAAAATTTTTTGACCCATTCTGTAGACAAAAAAGACTTGTTATAGATCCTCATACATTTAAATGGAGAACTTACATTTCCGACGAAGATCTATCCAAAAAAGACATCGTAACTACAGTAGGACAATTAAATTTTTTTAGGTGGTTTATAGAGAATAAAGTAATTGATTACGCGTTATATAACGTAGAGCTTATAGATGCGGATATGATGACAACTATAAATTCTAAGAAAAAGGGGAAACGTTGTGTATTGTCTCCGAATGCCATGAAAGGAATATATACAAATAAGTGTGATATTACAATTAAGTTTAAACCTTAAAATAATATAAAAATAATTTGTATACATTATTACATCACTGTAATGGAGAAAAATCCTCTCAGAGTCTGGCTATTTTCTACGGGCAAGATTGTAAAAGATGCAACAAGTCGGGATGTAACTCATTATATGCTCGACGGTGGGAAACTCGACCTAACGGATGATTACGAAATGTTTCAAGAGATGTACGTTAAACACATCAAATATAAAAACTGTATAGTTGAGAAAAAAACCGCTATATTTAAATTTTTTATAGATTTTGATATTCTTTCTAGTGCTATTATCGACATCAATGATTATGCTATATGTGTTCAAAATGTCATGGAGAGTATATACAAAGATACTAATTTGAAATGTATTGTAACAAAGGCCGACAATTCAAAAGAAGTTAGAAAAGATAATATTACTTTCATTAAACAAGGATATCACTTTAATTGGCCTGATATTTCAGTGGACAAAAATATAGCTCTTAGAATAAGAGAGAATGTACTAATTTCAATTAAAACTATTTTCGGTAAACCAGAAACTTTCTATGATTCTTGGGATAAAATAATAGATAAATGCGTATACGACAAGAATGGTCTTAGACTCGTAGGTTCTGATAAGTGTATATATTCAGATGGGAATTATACATATGAAAATCGCGTTTACGAATATAATATGTGTTACATTGGGAATAAGCCATCGGATATTCACGATGAAATATACAAAACCAATACATTAAAAGTAATTCAAGATACTAGTATCAGATCAAATGAAACAGATCTTACAACATTTTATAATCTACCAGAGTATGAAGAAACAGAAGAAGATTTTGATTCAAACAATTCTGGTAACTTTAGTTTACTTTCAAATGAAAATTCTCATAAGAATAGTATTTTAAAATTTTTCAAGAATCATGTCGAAGGATACCGCATAGAAGATATTCGTGGAATTTTGAAATCGAATATGTACGACACATTGTATCTTATTAATACAAAATCAAAGTATTGTCAGAATAAATGTGGGTATCATACAAATAATCACATTTATTTCAAATTAACACCTGCTGGAATTTGTCAGATGTGTATGTCGGAAAACGACGGAGAACCTGACACGCACGGTACAGTTATTAATTGTAAAAAATTTGAAAGTAAGCGCATTCCAGTAACACAAGACCTTAAAACTTCATTAAAATGGGGTATCAAACAAGATGAAAATATTTCAGATAAAAGTGTAAATATAGTGTCTTTGATGATGGACAAAATAAGTGATAATTTATCCAATAAAAAAGACCTAGTCGGTCCGGGAAAAAGTACTACATCGAGAAAAAAGAAGTAAACATTACAATAATAAGGCTTAAAATAACGCCAATTACTGCTTTCCCTAGAAACCCCGGTAAACCATCTGCAAATAGTAAGGGTACACTGTTAGATAAAAATGCATACATTTGTTCCGAGTTTAAAACTAGATAAACAAGCGTTATAAATATCGCCATTTTGATATTTTTATCGGTGTATAATCTTTGATATACTGATAATTTAACGTCCTGAGGAATTTCAGCAGGAACTGGTTCGTCTGCCGTTTTAGCGTGTTCTACGTTTATGGTATCTGCTGAGATTACATTCTGTGTCTGTGTATGTGTCTGTGTCTGAGGCATTAAATCTTTTACGGAGCACTCAAAATTTGCCATTTAGTTAATTGTATTATTTTAAAATGTAAATGAAAACGAAATTTATGTTTTAATTTAAATAATTAAAATATATTTTATATAATAATAAATAATGGGCATTAGTAATGTCGCAGTTAATACTTTTGACTCTTCTGGTTCACAATCTTTATGTAGAACCAATGAGTACAGCGGTGATGAGGAAGTAAAATCTTCGTTTATTCCCAAGTGTCAAAAAATGTACATTTCCGGTTCCGGTGAAATGATGATCCCAGGTTCTTTAAGAACTTTTCCTACAACAAAATCAGTGGATACTTTCAAAATCAATTCTGATACCGATGCTATCTCTGATATAACACTTAACATTGAGTTCAAACTTAAAAGACAAACTTTAAATACTGGAAATGGGAGGATAATAGGCGGCAGCAATAATGGTAGCGGATACCAAAACGGTGAAACGGTGAAATTTATTCAGGGAGGCATAGACTTGGGTGGAGAAGGCACAGTGTCAACGTTTAACGCCGACCCGACGAACGCGGTTTTATATGTTACTACTACTAAAATCGGTAGTGGTTATCTGCCTTACGCGACGGTGCAGTTGCGGTCGCAGCGTGACGACTTCAGCGGCACTGAAGCATCGGCTACGTACGATTTTGTGCAAGGGGTAACAACCTGGAATGCTAATGTATCCAAGGATATTATACTAGGACTAATAGATAAAGTTGAAATTAAATTGGGTAGTTTAACAGCGCAAACATTAACAGCCGACGACATTTACATTAGAAATTTAACTGAACTTGGCCAACCCTTTACATTCAGTGCTCCTTTTGAAACGTCTCCAGACATTTTCGCCGTCTCATCAGATTTCTCCCAGCGGCCGACTGCTGAAAACAATGTGTGGAAACATTACGATACAAGCGACGACGCGGTCTTAGTTATTCAAGCGGCCTGTTCTATTCCTTTTATTGGAAGAAGTAATGATATGTCACGTTCTTTATTACAAGCTGGAGCATTGACTAATGCGGTTAATGTAAAGGTTTATTATAATAATATTTACACCTCGAACAAGATCCAAGGCGACTCGCACTATCAAATTCTGGCTGCGGGAGACGGGGGTCCGTTTGTTTTTGGAACCACCCCGCCCATTCCCGTCAAGGATGATTTTTTGGACCTGTCTTATTTTAAAAGCTTCATTACAGTAAAAACACATAAAATTTCGGAAACTGAGAAGAATTTTATATCGAAAAATATAATTCACAGGGTCGTAAACACATCGACTAATGTTACAAAAGATATCCCCAAAAACACAACATTAACTGCCCCTGATGAATCTGGTGTTACTGATGTAGAAGTAGATTTAGAAAATGTCTCTCTTAACGTAAGTCATTTACTAATTGGTATAAGACTGCCTCATGTACATAATGAAAAACTTAAGGTGAAAGCCGCCGGATATCCACACTCACGAGATCTCACCACAATTACGAAAGACAATCAAATGTCTACACCATTCTCTGTTATCGACAGTCAAACATACAATCGCCCGACCCAAAATTGGACAGCCCCCGATAATCTTTTTGGTTACATGCCAAATGCCATAGAATCTATGGAACTTGTAATAGGGAGCGACAGAACTGGATTTATCAAGGGTGCATCTGCTAAGATTGGTGGGTGCGAAAATTTCACTCTATTAAATAGCGATAAAAACTCGGCACATTATATTGTCACTTTAGCAGAAAAAGCGTTCGATACATCTGGAGTTCCTTTCTCGAAGTGTAATAGTAAAAAATTACTAATCAAACTTAATAACTATATATTTAAAACGGTCGGTGTCACGCCTAATCCATTATCCGATGCGACTTACACTCAGAATGCCATAATCACGGTTACAGCATGTGGTACAAAGGTACAGTCCGTAGTTGGCGGTTCCATGTCCTTTATGTAAATTCACTATATCAAAAATGTAAATGAAAACGAAATTTATGTTTTAATTTAAATAATTAAAATATATTTTATATAATAATAAATAATGGGCATTAGTAACGTCGCCGTTAAAACTTTTGACTCTTCTGGTTCACAATCTTTATGTAGAACAAATGAGTACAGCGGTGATGAGGAAGTAAAATCTTCGTTTATTTCCAAGTGTCAAAAAATGTACATTTCCGGTTCCGGTGAAACGGTTATCCCAGGTTCTTTAAGAACTTTTCCTACAACAAAATCTGTGGATACTTTCAACATCAATTCTGATACCGATGCTATCTCTGATATAACACTTAACATTGAGTTCAAACTTAAAAGACAAACTGCCGGCGCCGTGGCCTCTATTGCTGTTGATGGTTCCGGTAGTAGTTATGCCGAGGGCGAACCAGTGGCATTCACACAGGTCGGTGGCGGCACTGCGGGTACTGGTACAGTGACGACGAACGGGCTGGGGGCGGTTTTGTCGGTTAATGTTACTCATCCCGGTAGTGGTTATGCCGAGGGCTCGGCCGTAACTTTAACTGGCACCAACGACACGACCGCAACGGGCGTTTGCTCATTGATAACAGACTGGAATGCTAATGTATCCAAGGATATTATACTAGGACTAATCGATAAAGTCGAAATTAAATTGGGTAGTTTAACAGCGCAAACATTAACAGCCGACGACATTTACATTAGAAATTTAACTGAACTTGGCCAACCCTTTACATTCAGTGCTCCTTTTGAAAATGCTATTAAAGCCCCTGCGATCCTCGCCGTCCAGCGACCATTAGTTGAAAACAATGTATGGAAACACCACGGTACAGACACCACTGCGAACTTAGTTATTCAGGCGGCATGTTCTATTCCCTTTATTGGCAGAAGCAAAGATATGTCTCGTTCTTTGTTACAAGCCGGGGCATTAACAAACGCGGTTACCGCAAAGGTTTATTATAACAATATTTACACCTCGAACACTACACTGGGCGGCTCACACTATCAAATTCTTTCTGCGGGAGATGCGACAGGGTCGACGGCTTTAGGCACCTCAGGAGAATTTTTGGACCCGTCTTATTTTAAAAGCTTCATTACAGTAAAAACACATATAATTTCGGAAACTGAGAAGAATTTTATATCGAAAAATATAATTCACAAGGTCTTAAACACATCGACTAATGTTACAAAAGATATAACCAGAATCATCGACGTAACTACCTCTACTGAAGGTGTTACTGATGTAGAAGTAGATTTAGAAAATGTCTCTCTTAACGTAAGTCATTTACTAATTGGTATAAGACTGCCTCATGTACATAATGAAAAACTTAAGGTTAAGTACGTGGGCAGCACCTCCCCGCATAATACCGACCTCGTATCTGTTACGAAAGAAAATCAATTGTCTACACCATTCTCTGTTATCGACAGTCAAACATTCAATGCCCCCACCTCCGACCCCCCTGATAATCTTTTTGGTTACATGCCAAATGCCATAGAATCTATGGAACTTGTAATAGGGAGCGACAGAACTGGATTTATCAAGGGTGCATCTGCTAAGATTGGTGGGTGCGAAAATTTCACTCTATTAAATAGCGATAAAAACTCGGCACATTATATTGTCACTTTAGCAGAAAAAGCGTTCGATACATCTGGGGTTCCTTTCTCGAAGTGTAATAATAAGAAATTACTAATCAAACTCAATAAACATATATTTAAAAAGCTCGATGTCACGCCTAATCCATTATCCGATGTGGTTTACACTCAGAATGCTATTATCACAGTAACGGCATGTGGTACAAAGGTACAATCTGTAGTTGGCGGTTCCATGTCGTTTATGTAAATTCGCTATATCAAAAATTTAAAGAACTAATTTTAATTTTATTACGTATTAAATTTAAAATTATTTTCTTTTATATATTTAAATAAATACAATATGTCTGGAGCTGTAGCCGCTCATGCTGCTTATAACGGAAGTGGTACTCAGGGTCTCGCCGTTACTAACAAGATTCAGGATCAGGAAGGTGACGTAATGTCGGTCTTCTGGAACAAGAACGATACTACTCGTCAGCTACTTCACGGTGCCGCCTTCATTGATATTCCTACCAGTGGTAACGGTGGCACCTCCTCGTTTGGAGGCAACCAGATTTTCACTGTTAACAACGACATAGACGCTATTGGCGAATTGTTCTTGCAGATTTCTGCAGACACCGGCACCACCACCGATTTTACATTAGCAGGTTCGCTTGCTGCAATTATCAAACGTGTTGAGTTTCACGTAGGTACTCAGATTTGGCACACACTCGAGAAGGAGGACATCATGGCTTTAAATATGACTGAAATGCCCGAAGGTGTTTATGGCGCTTATCATCGGTCCATTTACGGTGGTTACGAAACTGTTACCGGTAAGAAGAACAAGAAAGCCTGGGGTGCTGATAATAAAGTCAACAAGTCCGCCGGTGGTGTATCAGGTGTAGTTCGCATTCCCACTATCTCGCGTCAGGTCGGACCAACCATGTCCAAGTTTACTAATGTTGTAGAAAACGCTTATTTGGTCGCCGCTGCCCCTCATCAAACCGTAAAGGTCAAGGTATACCTTGAGAATTTAGATTACGTCAAGAAGCATGTATTTTTGACTAGCGCCGGCACCGGCGGCATCGCCGACACCCCCAAATTAGAGCTCAAATTATTCGGAAAGCACATTATCATGTGCAACGAGGAGCGCGAGCAGATGAAGGCGATGCCCCAGGGTCTTCCAAAGCGTGTTAAGATGTCGCAAAATGTTACTCACACCCTTAACACCCACCCATCTGAATCATTTACTATCGATCTCGACCACTTTTCGCTATTGGCTTCGCATCTTATAATCACGGTATTTGGTTCTCACAAATACGCCAACACCGAGGCGGAGTCGGTGGGGGCGGGGACGAGCACGACCAACAATCACCGCGCCGTTACCCATTCGATGACTAATGCTTTAGACGAAGTAGAGTTAAAACTCAACTCGTCTTCTTTCTCTGGAACTATTAAGGGTTCTCTATTAACTGCTCCAGTCGCTGATATGTTAGGTCTATACTGCAACACGCAGCCTTATTTCGGTACACTCAGCGGCATCTCAAGCGACATCGCCCAAAAAGAGCATGTAACTGGTCTATACAGAACTTATGTATTCCCATTGGCTTCCCAGGCTTTCTCGGGTTCGTCTGTTCCTCTCAACCGTTTCGACAATATTCGTCTTACGATATTGTTACCCAGTGCGGAAACGCCCTCGAGTACCGATCACACTGTTTTTGGTGCTTCGACCCGTGTAACTGTAACCTGCGTCGGTGAGACTACCGCGCTTTACAAGGGTGGCGCTGCGTCGCTTGCGATGTACTAAACTGGTGTAAATTGATATGTGTAAATTCGCTATATCAAAAATTTAAAGAACTAATTTTAATTTTATTACGTATTAAATTTAAAATTATTTTCTTTTATATATTTAAATAAATACAATATGTCTGGAGCTGTAGCCGCTCATGCTGCTTATAACGGAAGTGGTACTCAGGGTCTCGCCGTTACTAACAAGATTCAGGATCAGGAAGGCGACGTAATGTCGGTCTTCTGGAACAAGAACGATACTACTCGCCAGCTACTTCACGGTTCGACTCTTCTAGAGGTTCCAGCCAGTGGCGGATCTGGTAATTCATCTAATTGGAATAGTACCCAGATTTTTGACATCAATAACGACATCGATTGCCTCGGTGATATGTATCTCGAAGTTGAGATTGATACCAACGCGGGTGGCAGCGCAAACACGG
>Ga0209709_10004273_pt1 | contig 11557 bp, 9 predicted proteins | sample ArcticOcean_MG_C_2_FD_187435 | JGI IMG/M metagenome (GOLD analysis project Ga0209709, IMG submission 187435) | Marine microbial communities from western Arctic Ocean - ArcticOcean_MG_CB4_136 (SPAdes) (version 2) | ecosystem: Environmental > Aquatic > Marine > Oceanic | place: Arctic Ocean... | reverse complement strand
AGTACATATTCTTGGATAGTAAACTCTTCATCAAGGTTGACATTTCTCTTGAAGTCGCGATAATCCCTTGCAATGAAATACCCTTCTCCGCCCTTTGCACCTGCATATTTGACGATTACAGGTCCGTCAATATCATGAGGGTTATCAATTACTTTTGGAATTGAGCAACCGCCTGCTTCTAGCCACAGTCTTTGTAATTCTCTGCTACTTTCCCAGTGCAGTATTCCTCTGTTTCCGAAGGTCGGGACTTCCAAATTTTTGAAATTAGCACTTCCAAGATATTCTACTAGTGAACCATGTGGGATAATAATCACATTGTGTTCTCTAAACCATTCAGCATGGTCTAGCATCTCCATGTAACTGTCAAGCATCAACCAGTCATCAGGCTCTGCGCCAGGGAATGCTGAGTAGAATTTGCGGCGGTTCTCCCCAACTGCAATACCCAGTGTTTTGAAACCTTCTTGACGTGCCCCATGGAGTATTTGTAGGGCCGAGTGGGAAGCGACTACACCTATTGTAATCTGCTCTGGGTCATAGGATTCAAGCCAATTTCGCAACTGTCCTATGTCTACGCCCATGTCGACGGCTTCAGTGTCCCATTAATGACAATTACGCAAATAGACCGTCAAATCAAATGTTTGAGGCGGAAATTAATGCCATCCGATGGCATGTTTTTCCTCCGTCAAGGTTTCAAGCCCTCCCCTCTCTGGGTTGAATATGAGCAGTGATACCCCCGGCAGCCGTATGACCTATGGCAACTATCTTCAACTGGATGAATTACTATCCCTACAATCAGGACCAGAAGGCGATAATACCTCACTTTCTAACCATGAAATGCATTTCATAGTGGTTCATCAAGCGTTTGAGTTATGGTTCAAGCAGATAAATAGAGAACTCGAAGAGGCTCTAAATTTAATGAATGTCCCAGAAGTCGACGAAAAACAAATTCCGGTCATCGTTAGCCATCTGGAAAGGTGTTCCGAGATATTCCGTCTACTAGCAGCGCAATGGAAAGTAATGCAAACCTTAGCACCTCAAGATTTCCTAGCATTCCGTGATAAATTAGGAACTTCTTCTGGATTCGAAAGTTGGCAAATGCGCACTTTAGAGATGCTATTGGGATTGAAGTCCGAACAGAGAATTGGCGGTATGGATCCAATGGAGCACAATCGAAAGTTACACTCGGAAGGAAAATTGAGTGATTCGGTAATGGCGAATATGACCCGTATTGACAATCTCCCATCCTTGAATGAAGTATTATTGCGTTGGTTGGCTAGAACCCCTGTGAATGGAGTATCTGGTGATAATGATGTACTACAAGAGTTCGTTGAAGGTCACCTTGCTGCAATGGCTGAGCACGGCGAGTCGGTAATTACTCACATGGTGAAAATCGGACATGGTACCGAAGAGGCTGTGCGCCCAAGAATCGAATCTGGAATTGCAGGAGCTAGAGATTTCTTGCTTCCCGAAGGAAAGGTTGAACCTGCGCGTGCAGGATTACTTTTCATTGAATCATACAGGGAGTTACCGCTTCTTTCTTGGCCAAGACGGCTAATTGATACAATGGTGGATTTAGAACAAGCAATGTTGTTGTTCCGTTCTCATCATGCGAGAATGGTTGAGAGAATGATTGGCCGAAGAATGGGTACCGGTGGTTCCAGTGGTGTCGATTATCTTGATATGACCCTGAAATATAGAATATTCACCGATCTGTGGGCAGTTAGAACAATGTTGGTAAAACGCGATGCGCTAAATGTTCCAATTAATTCTGATTTCTACGGCTACGCCGCAGACAACTGATTTGTTTGTCTCACCCGTTGTGAGGGTCTGTATCGATTGGAATGAGTTCGTTTTCGTACTCATACATTGCAATCTTTAGAGGGTCGAGGACGAAGCGAACAGATGCTTCTTCTAGTCCATAGAGTGAAATCAGTTCTTCCTTGAATGCCTCACGGAGGACATCTTCAGGTGCATTTAGCGGGGCACCCATTCCAATTTGGAGAGCACGTGCGCCGATGATTCGAGCGCGTTCAAAGCGGGTATGTGGGCGGATTGGCTTGACCATTCAGGACACCTCGTGCACGTATGTGCGGAGTTTGCGACCGGCGCCCTGTTATTGAACCCTGCGCCACCATTGAATTCATTCATTCTTCTTCAATTGACGGTGGAGAGCGGATTACCTGAACTAATTGGTACGTCGCAGGTAACGTAATAATCATCAATAATACAGTGATAATAATGACGGTGGAACCCTTTACTGAATCCCCTTTTTCGTCTATTTCCTCGAATCCACCCTCCGGGATGTAATCGTTGGCAGGCATAGAGGACCCCGGTACAAGAGTGATGAATCCTGGCTGTGAAATGACGATAACTAACTTTTCGCCATCAACATCAACCAGATTGGTTTCAGATAGATTCGTATGATTGGTTACTTTATTTGTGAGTTTTGAAGTTGAGGCCACTGTCCAGACATCTATAACCTGTCCATCAAACGAACCCTCTATTGTCAAAGTGTTGTTGTCAAGACTAGCATTAGTAATTCCACTATAATTCGAAATAGATTCGACTAATAATTCATTTAGCTCCCTTGATTGAGTAGGGCCTGCAAGAATGTAATGGCCATCGATTGTTAAAGTTGGATATCCCCAAAGACCGTACACGCTAAGAAACCGGTCACGAGATTCTTGCAACCAAAAGTCGTCACTTGAAGATGGCCTGTGACTCAAGATTAGAGCAGATTGGTTTGAAGTTTCATTTAATTGCATTTCAACTTCCGGGCACTCAGTGCACCAATCTGCTCCAAAATACTCGACAATATTACTTGGTCGCGACACACAGGTTTGATTTTCTTCACATTGTAAATCAATTACTATGACGTCTACAATATAGCCCTCGGAGTGGACTTCTCCCGAGCCATGCGCCCCAGCGAACCCTGAAAAAACAGTGATGGCTCCGAAAAGACAGGCTAGAAGGGTACTCCTCATCATGCAGCGCATAGAGTCCGGTTTGTTAAAAGGGAGCCTACGGCCCCCTAGGACTGATGGCAACCAAATGGTTCAGGAGACCCTCCGCATTGCCATTAGCAGTGGCCATTATGGCCATGCTAATTGTTGTGATAGGAGGGACTATTCGAATCTACGATGCAGGTGAATCGTGTCCAGATTGGCCACAATGCTTCGGAACTTGGGGATTTGATGTATCGGTTGAAGATCAAGGAGAATGGTATGATGAAACGGGTGAATACGATAGTCGCGGGGAAGACCATCGTTACGCTACTTTCGAGATATTCGTAGAATGGGCGCATCGTTTACTTGCGAGTTTAATGGCAATTCCAGTTTTAGCTAATTTTTTGATAATATGGAAAAGAAAGGATTTCTATGGTGATTCCCTAGTTAAGGTTTCATTTTTTACTGGCATTTTACTAGCGATTCAGGGTATTGCAGGTGCTATAACAGTCAAGTATGATAATGCCGATTGGTCCGTAGCACTACATCTGGGATTGGCATCAGCGTTTCTGTACATTCTCCTTTGGCAATATTTCAATATGAGAAAAATCGAAGGGAAAAAATGGCCAATGTTTTCAGCGCCATCTGAATTTAAAGAATCTGAATTCAAACGATTATTAATCCTGACTGCAGCGATATTTCTACTTTTGATAATGGGCGCTTGGGTCTCTTCCTCTGCAAATGGAAACCAGGGTTGTTCAGTGGGATTCCCAGATGGATGGCCTAAATGCCAGGGCGATTTTCTTCCAAGCCTTGACGGAAGTGGGATACTGGTACAGATGATACATCGCCTGGGTGCTGGAATCGTTGGTATAGCCTTGATTTTAGGTGGAATGAAGACTAGGGAGAAAACTCTTGAGACAGGGGCTCACTATGGGTATTCACGGTGCTTTGATTATGCTACTGGGCTATGGTTGCTGAACGTTTTAGTAGGTGGGATGTATGTCGTATTTGCGAAAATGGGTGAGTTCCCAGAGAAATTATCTTTACTACATTTGGTAATTGGAGTTGCTAGTTTCTTGAGTGCATCGATCGGACTGATGTTATTGCAGTTGAGTGAGGACGGTGGAGATGATGAATGAAAACAAGCCAAATCTTCTGACCATATATTTACAGTTGATGAAATTACGAGTAGTAATTTTGCTTCAAATTACGGCTATATGCGCAATATTAGCTCACGATTTGATGGTTAGAAGCGACGCACTCTCCGGAGACCGTACTTGGTTTGATACTCTACAGGCTTGTGGTATTACCCTTCTTGGTGGAACTTTAGCAGCAGGCGGCTCTAACGCGATTAACATGTACTATGACCGGGATATAGACCCCGGAATGTCTAGGACAAGAACTAGGCCAATACCAAACGGCTGGATTTCCCCTCATCATGCATTGATATTCGGAATTATCATTGCGGTAGGGGGTAGTGCCATGTTCTTACCAATCCACTGGAAAGCAGCCTTTTGGTCACTATTCTCCGTTGTATTTTATGTTGTGATTTACACCATCTGGCTGAAAAGAAGAACTCCCCAAAATATAGTCATAGGCGGAATAGCGGGCTCTACTCCTCCTGTAATCGGATGGATAGTAGCCGCTGCAGCATCGATACCTTCCAACAATAATCCATTTGATTTGGGCTCATCAATACCTTGGATGCTCTTCCTTTTGATATTCTTGTGGACCCCACCACATTTCTGGGCACTTGCTCTCTATCGGAGTGGAGAATATGGCAAGGTCGGAGTGCCGATGATGCCTGATGTCAAAGGACCTCATCGGACTCTGTTTGAAAGTAAAATCTACTGCATCCTTCTTTTCGGATTAGGTTCGGTTCCATATTTTTGGCCAGAGAACGGTCTGCCATTGGCTTGGATGTTTTTAGCGAGTGGACTAACCATCTGGTATTCGATTTCAGTTTGGAACATTATTCCCGATGAAGATTTAGATGCAGATGGCCGAATGCCATTGGCATTTGCATCATTCATGCGTTCGCTAGGTTACTTAGCATGGATGTTTATTGCATTGGTTTACGTAGTTGCAGTACCTGCAGACCATATTTGGTATTGGACAGCCGCATTTGCGTTGATAGTACCTGTCGTGAATCGATTAATGCTAAAGTGGAAAGAATCGATGCAAACCACACGTAAAGTCCTGAATGCGGAATGATACTCTTCGAGAGGTAGGCGCGACGAGGGGGATTCGAACCCCCGTGGGTAGACCCATCGGATTAGCAATCCGACGCAATGGCCAGGCTATGCGATCGCCGCAATTATTCGCCCCACTTGACTATTTGAGATAAAGCAGACGGTTGTAATTGCTCAATTAAAGAAATCTTCGAAATCTTCATCTTCGGTAGCCGGTTTATTTCCTGCCCGTTTTGCTAAAACTTTCTTCAATCTCTTACGTTTCTTCATAATCAATGGTACACCTATGAAGTTGACCATTATGGTAAGTAGCATAACCATGCCTGCAATTTGGAAATTTTCTATTTGCATGTAATCTTGTAGGTCTCCAAGCCATTGGACTCCATAAGGTGGTTCAACGGGCTCAGGGGGCTCTGGAATGCGGAATTCGTTGTAACTCCAGTATTGGTCTTCAACATACACCCTTTCCACATTGCTTGAAGGATAATCTACAATCGTATACTCGTTTCCAACACTATCTAATGGCGTCAAAATATAGTAATATGTTCTGTAGGGCATAACTCCATCAAAATCGGTTCCAAATTCAGTGAATACGCCAGTTTCCCCTGGCATATTTGTGATTCCAATTGCTATCGGGTCGATGTATCTCAAATCCACATCTTGTGGTTTTTGTTCAATTCGATACAGATTCCAAGTAATATTACCTTCAGGTTCATGTTCAGGCCATGTCCACGACAAATTTACTTCATAGCAACGATTCCAATCTTTATAAGAGTTGAAACAAGCTGTATCATTATTGTAGGATACCGTTGCTATCATTCCACTGACTTTAGCACTAGGGTCTATTGAGTCCCCACATGTCAAACCGGGTATGCCATTTACTGTGGATACTTTAGCCTTCAAGTGATTGGGTTGGCCAGATCTATCAGTGGGAATTAGAGCATATGATGCACAAATGCCAGTTTCTAATTCCCGCTCATCAATCCAAGTATTTGCTGAACCTTCTAGTGATACGGAAAGTGAATTTTGCATCAAGCCATTCCATACGAATTGACTTGGGGTCGCACTGGGGTCAGGGAAATATGCTGATGCGGTAATCGGGCTAGTTACCCGATAGATATTCCATCCACCGAAATATGGGTTTTCTATATCGCCTGTCGGATTCCAATCAACTTGCATCTTGCCATCCGGTAATTGTGTTAATTCGAGGTCCCCTGGTTCGATATCTGGTGGTGGCAATTCACCTACTACCAATAAATCCATATTTTCAATAATATGAACGCGTATAGTATTATTATCAATCAACTCAAAACTATTTTCCCCGTCGAGTACGTCCCAATCTAATTGTCCAAATCCATGTAATTGGTGTATTGAAATAGATGCTCTTGGAATATTGGCAGGTAGTAGATTTGAAATGTTGATGTCAAACTCCATCCAGTCCATTCCTACATCCAATTCTTCAGTAGTCGAAACAATATCTACTGATATCCTTAGCAGTGGCTCCATATTTTCACCAGAGCCATAACTTACCCCCGGTAATGGATAATCGTACATCGACACTCCTTTGGCATGAGTTCTAGTGACCGCTGAACCATTTAACCAGTCCCCATTCCCAATATCTGTGCTGTTATACACAGTAATCATGGTGTTGGCCGACTCCATGGTTCCCAGAGAATCAACCGCCCTAACCGTGATGTAATGGTCTCCTAGTCCAATTGTGGAAGCGGGAACTTGCAATTCTTTATCAGAACCCAGAGGAATGATTCCTTCTAGCCACCAGGTGAATACAAGTGGCCCTGCAGCCGTGCTAAGAGTCCGTGCTGTGAAAGTAATATTATCGGCAGTCTTGTACGTGCCATAGAAATTGGATTGCTCAATTTGGGGTCTTATCTCTCCGGCAATTACTTCTGAAACAACATTGAGAATATTATCGGATGGCTTTACATCATTTCCTTCATTAAGAGCCTCACTTACGAATACTTTTAATTTCTTATCGCCTAATTTATTCAAATTGAAGGTACAACTCATTTGTTCTCCGGGCAAGATTTCAGATGGATAACAATCCTCTACATATTCTATATTTTCAGATAAATCCATCACTGTAAATCTAACTAATGGCTCTACCACGGTGTGGTTCCCTATATTTGAGACAATTACCGAGACACTGTCATCACCATAGAAATATGTTGCTGAACTCGGGGAATTTAGTGGAAACATAGATGCGATTTGGAGGTCTACTGTATCATCAAAAATCACTTCAACACTCTGTATGTCATTGTAAGAATTCATATCTCCTGACGGTGTTCCATTGGAATTCATCAAACCAAATATCATGGTGTATTTGCCTTGGGAGTGGAAATTGAGAGAGGGTAATTCTCTTGTGAATGTACTTTGGCCCCACGATGGTAGATTCGAATAAGAAGTGGATGAATTAGCGACTTCAGATCCGAATTTATCAATCAATTTCCAACCTATGTCTGCAACTAAGTTGCATGTGCTACATGATGTTACAAATCCATCAATACTCATATTATAGTCAGTATCTGTATTGAGAATTATGTTACCATCATAAATTGCAACATTTTCCAATTGGCTAATTGGGTCTTGTGAATCAAAATCAACATCAACTAATTCTTGAGCTAATTCAAAGTTGTATATTCCGATGTCGTTGGATGTGTTTGAATCAGAATCTATGAATCGATAAACTAACGTATAGGCTCCTTCGCCCCCATCTGGGTTGAATGATTGACCAAATGTATAGTTTGTAGTTTGTCCAACTAGAATCGATTCAATTGACCCAGTGCCGTATTCCTCTTTTTCATTGAAACAAGAGTTCGCATCCATTGTACCTTCACAGATAAACCATTCAATGGAGCGGGTCTCTGTATTGTAGAAAAATCCAGTATTTGTGATTTGAACTTCTAGAGAAATAGGGTCCCAAGACGACATTACATCACCTGATAGTGGTGATATTGATGACGTGACCGCATAGTCCCCACTGATTGCCGCCGAAACATTAGGTGTCAGCAAAATACCACCAAAGGTGGATAATATCAACAGTGCAGTTAAGCCAATGCTACTCCTTGTTGAGGCATTGCCAGATTCAGCATACGCACTGGACATCATGTTGTCCTACCATCCGCCCCTCAAATATCAATCGGTGACTAAAGTAGAAAACAATACTATTGTAGACTTAGTATGCGAGACGGGCGACACCCTCTTGACTCTCCGCTACTCCCCCTCATTCATGCAGGGGGCTCAACATTCTCGCAAATTCCCCGGCAATAGGGATGAAGCGGTTGTTGCGGTAGTTGAATTTCTATCGGCATTCACTCTTTTCTTAATGATTTTAACAGCCTTCATGTCATTGGCTCAACTTGAATTAGGTAGCAATGATCCATATACCGATTTAGTAGATAGGTCGGCGGTCGATGGATTAGATCGTCTTACAAATGGAGAGGGGTGGTTTGTACCTTATGTTGATGGAGTACGTGATCAGGGAAACGCTACCTCGGACTGGCATGTAATTCCAGTGAATGAATTATACGAGGGTGTACTTCAACCTGGAATAATCAAAGAGGGATTACTAGATTTAGAACGGGTTACTGCGTTATCAAATGTCAGTATCGAAGCGATGACTAGTGGCCTAGGACTTGCAGATGATTTACAGGTTAGATTATTGATACAAGTCGGTTCTAGTTCAAATTCCTCAAGAGATGGCTTGGTACTATTCGAAGGAGGCTCAGATCGCTCCACTGCTAGTACCTCTTCAGTGGCCAGTCGCTCTTTCATCAGCGATAACGATGTGATTTCGGTAAGTTTGGAAGTTCATGACGGAGGGGACTCTCCAAAAGTTCTACGAATCACTGAAATGTCACCAAGGCCATCAGATGGTGGGCCAGAATGGATTGAGGTTGAGAATAAGAACGGCTTTGCCCTCTCTCTCAAAGGTTGGTCCTTTGAAAGGAGTGGTTCGAGCGGCTCATCTGATTATTTGTATAAAGATGGAGTGATACCAGGTGGGGAATTAGCTCTATTCAGTGGCGACCCGACAAGCCAAATTATTGGTAATGCTAGCGTGGTTTATGATTTGGGGATTAGCGGTTTCCTTGGTGTTGGTTCAATAAATGGTCTAGACGATAATTCAGGGCGCCTCAGAATGTTATTTGTTGAAGAAGGCGAAAGTGCAGTATCCGAAGTTTGTAAAATCGAATGGAATCCAAGTAGTGGAATCCTTTCAAACAACACTATTGTTTGGAACGGAGGCGGGCCAACTCAATCTACCTCTTGGAATGTCTCACAATTCCCAACTCCGGGTGAAGTTTGAACGTTTTTGGCGTATCGTTCATTTAGTGCGATGATTTGGCTCGAGTGTTAGCCATGCAACCTGCAACAGTCTACAGCCGCGACCGTTGTGTCACCGGCATACATGGAATGGATGAAATCCTTAGGGGTGGAATACCTTACGGGTCCACTGTTCTTGCCTCTGGTACATGTGGCTCTGGCAAGACGACATTAGCAATGGAATTCTTAGTGAGAGGGGCTCTTGCCGGGGAAGCATGCGCCCATTTCACCGCAACTGAACCAAGTGTGAAGTTATTGGAAAATATGCGGCAATATGCATTCTTCGAGATGAGCATGATCGATGACGGACTAATCAACGTCTTCGACATGGACGTTCTATATTCATGGTTAGGTCTAGATAAGGCATCATTCGATTTAGACGATGTTCACGCATTGATTAAAGCGATAGTGGATATCGTAAATACAATTGGAGTGACTCGTTTAGTCATAGATTCAGTAACTACTCTTTGTTACAAGATTAAAAGTGAACAATTGATTCGAGATTTCCTTTTCACCCTTGGAAAGAAGCTTGCCACATTAGGCTGTACAACAATTCTGATTTCAGAAATCACTTCAGCAACCGAGAATGCACATTGGTCATCATTTGGTGTAGAAGAAGCGATTGCGGACGGTATTATCGTAATGGGGGATGTAGAACGAATGGGGCACCTTCTCAGATTCTTACAGGTCGTAAAAATGCGTGGTACCGCTCATAGCCGTGCCAAACACGCAATCGAACTTACCCCTCTGGGAGTTATGCTAACCCCTATGTTGAAGTGGGGCGCAGTCACTGACAAGACTAGTAAGTGGGGGTCCTGATTATGTTTGAATTAGATCAAAGGATCGCTGAACAGTTAACAGAAGTCAGCCTCAATTCTTCAGTTCAAGTACGCTGTGGTAACTCGAATGCATTCATGGTGGCCGCATCTACAATGGTTCCTCTCATGCAAATGTTTGAGATGACCGGGGTGTATATTTGCGCTACACGTGGTGCTGTTGAGGTTATCGAAGCATTCGAAGCAATAGGCGTTGATGTTTCACAAATTCAATTTGTTGATTTAGTGTCTGCAGGAATTTTAGGAGGTACCGATGTTCCTTATACTAACATCACTTTCGTCGATAGCCCAATCATGCTTGAAAGCGTATTACTCCGCACCCTTTACATTCTGAGAATCTCTTCTTCGGCCCGCAATTTCGTACTATTAGATTCGGTAAATGCATTAGCGATATACAACGAAGAGAGAATGCTTGCAGAATATCTTCATACTTTCATTAATACTTTCCGTCAACGAGATGTATTATCGGTTATTTTGAATGTGCCAGATCAAGTGCCACCAATGGTACTTTCTAATCTGGACCTTTACTGCACCGACTTGGTCGACCGTGGCCAGGTGGTCATTCACTGAGGAGCTGATTTGTGATGAAGAAAGAGGTCAAATTCGATTTGGAAGACGAGGAGTTCTTCGGCAGTGTTGGAAGTTTCGGCGTGCCGAAGTTCGACAATGCAATGTATGGCGGAGTACCACGTGGTTTTCTAGTGGTTGGATTCACAGATATAGGAGCGGGTTCTGAATTGTTTGCTAAGCAATTCACTTCACCAGCAGAAGAGCCAGATAATACAATTTTAATTTCTACCAATGAGAGCCAACTCGAGATAGCGCGTGTTTTCAAGAAATATAGTTGGCCAACCGATATTGGAGTTAGAACTCTTGGTGAGGAATTTAACGCTAAAGTTCTAGAAAAAGAATTGCTAGCAAGCCGTTACCGATTAGAAGGATTCAAACTTCCAGATATTCAGAGGCTAGCACAGACTAGGTTCGTTGACGATGACACTCAAGATTTCCTTACTGAAATGACTAATGAAATCATGTCCCTCAAGCCATACTTTAGAGCAGTCGTCGACTCTTTCGATTTCTTTATGCAGAGAGATGACCCTAGTCGTGTAGTGGCTATGCTCAGAATGATGCAAGCTCACACTCAATTAAACCGTGGTATACTTTTCATCACAGTTTCAAATGACACAATTACACCTGCTATCAAGCAAGAAATGGCAGCTATTGCTGACATGGTATG
>Ga0209709_10004272_pt1 | contig 11562 bp, 2 predicted proteins | sample ArcticOcean_MG_C_2_FD_187435 | JGI IMG/M metagenome (GOLD analysis project Ga0209709, IMG submission 187435) | Marine microbial communities from western Arctic Ocean - ArcticOcean_MG_CB4_136 (SPAdes) (version 2) | ecosystem: Environmental > Aquatic > Marine > Oceanic | place: Arctic Ocean... | reverse complement strand
CAGAGCAAATTGGGTACAAATGATTCTGCCCTACAAACTGCAGGCACGCTTACAAGTGAAATTACTACTGCTGCATATGTGGCTTCAAGCTCGAAAGTTTCCGCAGAAGATATCACTGCGGAAATGATGACTATTGTCAGCGAAAAAACGGGCTACCCACAGGAAATGCTGGAACCTGGAATGGACATGGAATCAGATCTTGGTATTGATTCGATTAAACGTGTAGAGATTCTTGGAGCGGTTCAGGATAAGATTCCTGCATTGCCTGAAGTTCCGGGTGATGAACTTGCAGAAATGCGTACACTTGGGCAAATTATTGATCACTTAAAGAGCAAAATTGGCGGAGATATTTCTAATTCTGCAAATCAAATTACATCTCAGGAAGCAACTACGGATTTTGCATCTGTTCCTCAATTTCCAGCAGCTGTCACCAGGCAGGATCCTGGTACGGTTTTTATGTCAATTATTAGTGAAAAAACCGGTTATCCTACAGAAATGCTGGAACTTGGAATGGACATGGAATCAGACTTGGGTATTGATTCAATCAAGCGTGTTGAAATAATGTGGTCGCTGCAGGAACAATTTGAGGATTTACCGCAGATTGGTGGAAACGAAGTTGCCGAACTTAGGACGGTCGGTCAAATTATCGAGCACATCAAATCACTTTTACCTGCGTTCGGTGGAAAAGATGTCGTTCAAAATTCAAATCTTAAATCAGAGCCGGCTCCTTTTTCTACTGGTGTAGATTCTCCAGGCGGAAATGGAAACGGCAGTGGGGCAGTTTCATCAGACCCCATTCCCGGTGAGATAGCTCCCGCTCTCTTGGCTATCATTGGTGAAAAAACGGGCTATCCTGCAGAAATGCTTGAACTGGGTATGGACATGGAAGCAGACCTTGGTATTGATTCAATTAAGCGTGTCGAAATTATGTGGTCTCTGCAGGAACAACTTCCCCATTTACCGCAGGTCAGCGGTAGTGAAATGAGTGAACTGCGGACACTGAAGGAAATTGTGGATCATTTGAGTTCACTTGCTCCTTCAGAGACTGCAGGAACAACTATTATTCCTTCACCTGTTTCAACAGGTTCCGACTCTGTAAAAAAAAACTCCTGAACCCAAAATCTGAGTTCTCAGTTCCAGAGCATCAGGTCACCCTTGGTTTAGCTAATGTTGTGCCGCTGGCTCCACCGGATGTACTGCATACGGAACTTCCTGAAAATCCCCTTTGTTTGATCACAGACGACGGTTCTTCATTGGCACCGGTTCTGGCAAAAGCTTTAAGTGAACAAGGATGGTTACCTGTGATTTTACGTTTCTCTGGTATTTCTGAACTTGTAAAAAAGAAGCAAAAACCCTTTGCCAAAGAAATTCCACTAATTGAACTGTCTTCTTCAGCAGAATTTGAACTAGAAACATCGCTCAAATCTCTGAAAGAAAAACACGGAAATATTGGTGGATTCATTCATCTTCACCCTGCTTCTTCATCACCTGCTGAATCAAAGTTGGAAGATGGTGCCAATGCTTTTCTCAAGCAGGCATTTCTCACTGCAAAAAATGTTTGTACTTTTTTGAATGAAGCCGGAAAATCTGATTCAATTCGCAGCCATTTTGTGACAGTAACCCGTCTAGATGGTGAACTTGGAATGGGATCCGGACAGTTTGGTGCAGTTGGCAGTGGACTTTCAGGATTGATTAAAACAGCAGGTATAGAGTGGCCGGATGTTTTTTGCCGTTTTGTGGATTTACAGCCGGAGATTACCGCAGATACTGCAGCAAGCTGTATTCTACAGGAACTTCTCGATTCAGATTTGCGGATCAAGGAGGTTGGCTATTCCGGATCAGGAAAGTCCGGTACCAGGCGAATGACAGTTCAACCAAAAATTATTCGAGATTTAACAACTAAAAACAGCAGTAAATCTTTAACAAAAAAGTCTGTATTTTTGGTCAGTGGTGGTGCAAGAGGAGTTACTGCAGAATGTGTTGTTAAACTCGCTCAAACGCAGCCCTGTAGTTTCATCCTGTTGGGTCGCTCTAACATTGAAGATGAACCGGAATGGGCCAAAGGAGTTGGTAAAGATAAGACAAAACTCAAGCAGGCTGCCATGAAGTCAATGGTTGATTCTGGAGAAAAACCGACTCCTGCAAAAGTAAATCAACTGGTTGTAAAAGTGGAAGCGGGCCGAGACATCCGGAAAAATTTGGAACGCATCAGAAATGCCGGCGGGAATGCGGAATATGTCAGTGCAGATGTAACTGATGTAAAAAAGCTGAAAACTGCAATTGCTGCGGTTGTTAAAAAAATTGGTCCGGTGACTGGAATTATTCATGGTGCGGGTGTTTTGGCAGATAAGCTGATTGAGAAAAAAACCAGCGACGATTTTGATACAGTCTGCTCCACCAAAATAAACGGGATTGATGCTCTTTTGAAAAGCATAAATCCAAAAAAATTAACTCATCTTCTGTTGTTTTCATCTGCTGCTGGTTTTTACGGTAATGCCGGACAGTCGGATTATGCCGTTGCCAATGAGGCTCTAAACCGGATTGCACTTTTATTTAAGCAAAATAATCCAAAATGCCATGTTACATCCTTCAATTGGGGACCATGGGAAGGTGGAATGGTTACTCCAGAATTAAAAAATCTTTTTGAGGAGCGTAACGTTGAAGTAATTTCTGTTGAAGACGGAACCCGTGTGTTTGTAGAAGAGGTGACATCTGCAGGTCAGGAGAATCCGATTGTACTGATTGGAAATTCAATGGTGGTTCCAGGTGAACCGGAAAAAGCTATGCGAAAATGGAAAATATCCCGGAGAATTAATTTTGAAACAAGCTCGGTTTTTCAGGATCATACTATTGGGGGAAATCCTGTTTTGCCTGCAGTCCATGCAATGGCCTGGATGGTTGATGCCTGCGAACAGGAATTACCCGGATTTATGCTTTCCAGCTGTGAAAATTTTAAAGTACTGAATGGAGTCAAATTTGATGAAACTCTGGCAGATGAATACATTCTGGAACTGCGGGAAGTTGAAAGATTAAACGGAAGTTTTACTGAAATTGAAGTAAAGGTCTCTAGCCTTTCAGGATCTGAAAGCTCCGGAACAAAACGTCTGCGTTTTCATTACAGCACGAAAGTTCGCCTGGTTCAGCAGGTTCTGGAGGCACCGCTACATGACCGGATTGATATGAGCAACACTCACAACCTACCTGGTTCGTCTTTTTATCAGGAGGGCACTTTGTTTCATGGACCAAAATTTCAGGGAATAGAACAGGTGCTGAATATTGGTGAGCAGGGTTTGACTCTAGAATGCTGTCTTCCTAAAATTTCAGCTGAAGAACAAGGACAATTTGTAACCAGTGATTTCAATCCATTTGCAGCAGACCTTGCTTTTCAGGCGATGTTGATTTGGGCCTGGCGTTTTCATCAATCCGGCAGTCTTCCCCTTAAAACAGATCTTCTGGAACATTTCCGCAACGTGGAATCTGCAACAAGATTTTTTCTAAGTATGAGTGTCAATAAAAGTTCTGCTTCTACTCTCAACGCAAACCTGTTTTTACATGATGACCAGGGCTTATTATATACACGAATGTTGGGTGCAGAAGTTACTCTAAGTAAGTCCTTAAATTCATTATTTGGAAAAAATAACTAAAATAGAGTTTCAGAGTTTCAAAGTAAAAGAAGACACTAAGGCCTGAGTAAAATGGCAAAAGAAGTTTTAAGGATTCAAAGTATGGTCACTTAGCAACCCGTGCCTGTACTAAGTGGGATGTTCTCATGCAAAGCTCACCGTGCCCCTACAAAGTTGCCCCTAACTACGTTTCGGAGTTTGGTTTGTGTCGAAAATAATTGTTAATCTCGCCAAAGCGGGAATGACATACAAGTGTGTTATTTTTTCTTTTTAGAGGTTCTTCATACATTGACAAAAATAATTTATTGGCTAGATAAAAAGAACAACTCAGAAAGAAAATTGGAAATCAATAAATAAATGCAACCTATTGCCGTTATCGGCCTTTCATGTCTTTTTCCTGAGGCAAAAACCCCTGAAGACTACTGGAAAAATTTACTGCAGGAAAAAGATTCATGTACCTCCGCTGCTGCCGCAGACATGGATGTGGATCCGTCCCGATTTTTTGCAGAGAAAAAAGGGACTCCAGATAAATATTATAGTGCACGCGGTGGTTATATTAATGATTTTAAAATTGATCCAGATGGGTATCTACTGTCTGCAGAAACCATCGAAAAACTGGGAGCAACATTTCAATGGCCTCTTCACGTGGCTCGCGAAGCGTTGCGAGACAGTGGTTATATAGAAAATACCAAGATACTTAAAGAATGTGGCATAGTACTGGGTAACCTGTCTTTTCCAACCAAAGCATCCAATCATTTACTACTGCCTTTGTACCAAAAAGTGATTGAGCCTCATCTGCAGAAAGTGCTGAATCGTCCTGATTTCAACTTAGGTTCATTTGCTGCTGAAACAGATAATTCTCAGCTGAATTCACATATTTCAGGACTTCCTGCAACAGTTGTTTCACAAGCATTGGGTTTGTCTGCCCGAAGTCTAGTGCTGGATGCTGCTTGTGCGTCATCATTGTATGCAGTCGCGCTTGCCTGTCATTATCTCCATACCAAAAAAACAGATTTAATGCTGGCCGGAGCGGTAAGTGCCGCGGATCCGTTTTTTGTGAATATGGGTTTTTCGATCTTTCAGGCTTTTCCGGAATCTCCTCAGACTTTCAATCCACTTGATAATAACTCTGGAGGGTTGCTTGCCAGCCAGGGAGCAGGAATGTTTGTTCTCAAACGTTTGAGTGATGCAGAGCGTGATGCTGACAAAATTCATGCGGTAATATCTGGAATTGGTTTGTCTAATGACGGACGGGGCCAATTTGTGCTAAGTCCGAATTCCAAAGGCCAGATTCTGGCCTATCAACGTGCCTACGAATCCTCAAAAGTTTCTCCAGAAAAAATTGACTATATCGAATGTCATGCTACTGGAACTCCTCTGGGCGACAAAGTAGAATTGGACTCAATGGAACAATTTTTTGCGTCTTCTGACCTTCCTGAAGGAAAGAAAATTAAACCGCTAATTGGTTCTGCAAAATCAAACTTGGGTCATATGCTGACTGCCGCAGGAATGGGCGGAATGATAAAAGTTATTTTAGCACTCAAACATGGAGAAATACCTGCAACCAGGGGTGTTAAAGCTGCAATGACTTCCAAAAATGGAGGTGTTTCTGAAAAACAAATCGTCCAAAAAACCACAGTGTGGCCACACAATCGAAAGGATCGCAGGGCTGCAGTGAGTGCTTTTGGTTTTGGAGGAACAAATGCCCACCTTATTTTTGAGTCAGGAGTTAAGGCTTCTAAGCAAATTAATTTTCCAAAAACACAAAATTCACAGATCATGGCAATTGTCGGTATGGAAGCAATTTTTGGCGGTTGCAAAGGATTGCATGAATTTTATCACACAATATATGACAACAAGCAGCACTTCCGTTCTCTTCCGCCGGAGCGCTGGAAAGGTTTTGAGCAGCATCCGGAATTAAAGAATCATCCTCAGGGTGCATGGCTTGAATCATTTGAAATGGATTTTCTGCGTTTCAAATTGCAGCCCAACCCAAAAGAACGTTTGATACCTCAACAATTATTGACGCTGGAAGTAACAGACCGGGCAATTAAAAAAACAAAATTAAGAGAAGGTCAAAATGTTGCGGTACTGGTAGCCATGGAAACTGAACTTGAAATTCACCGCTTCAGGGGACGGGTTAATCTTTCTACACAAATTCAAGACAGCTTGCAAGCATCAGGAATTGTTTTGAGTGACGAGGAACAAAAAGATTTGATCAATTTGTCCAGGAACAGTTTGCTGGAGGAAGTGCCAATTAACCGCTTTACGAGTTTTATCGGCAACATAATGGCAACCAGGATATCATCACTTTGGGATTTTTCTGGTCCTGCAATGACAATTTCAGCTGAAGAAAACTCAGTTCTGAGAGCACTCGAAGTTGCGCAGATCTTGTTGCTTGAAGATAATGTTGATGCAGTAGTCGTAACAGCTGTTGATCTTGCGGGTAGTCCGGAACAAGTTTTGTTGCGTCAAAGAAAATTACCCTTTAATTCCGGCCCGGCTACGCTGAGTTTTGACAAGAATACCAATGGCTGGTTGATCGGAGAAGGGGCCGGGACAGTTATTTTAAAAAGTGTAGAATCAGCAAAAAAGGATGATGAACAAATTTTTGCAACAGTTGATTCAATAGCTTTTTCAAGTGGTTTAACTCCAGAATCGGTTGAAAACGCCGCAAATCAGGCTTTGACAGAGGCAAATGTCTCAGCTGGTGAGATTGGAATGCTGGAAGTTTTCGGGAGCGGAAACATTGTTGAAGATTCCGCAGAAATGAGAGGGCTGGCTCAAGCTTATGCTAAAGTTGACGCAGGTTGTGCTTTGGGAAGCATCAAGTCAAATGTGGGCCATACTTTTGCAGCATCCGGAATGGCAAGTTTGATTAAGGCTGCGCTTTGTCTGCACCATCGTTTCATTCCTGGAGTTCCTGAGTGGAAGTCACCCAAAACAGAACTACAATCCGCAAAACAGTTTTATGTTCCGGTGGAATCTCGTCCATGGCTGATCCAATCAGGAATTAAACAAAGACATGCAGCCGTCAGCAGTTTGGGCATAGACAATATTTGTTCACATCTGATTCTTTCGGAAGCTTCACCCGAATTACGTCAAACAATTAAAGTTGCCGAATCTGGCGACTTGAATTTGTTTCTTGTGACAGGGCAGGAAAAATCCGCAATCAGCAAAGGGTTGCTTGAATTAGAAAAAGATTTGCTTTCCGGCAAAGAACCGGCATCTCTAGCTTACCAATATTATGTGCGTTCAAATAATAATGAAGAAAAATATGCGGCAGTATTGATCGCCTCTAGTCGTGATGAACTGCAAAAAGAAATCAATGCAGCAAAATCCGGAATTGAAACTTCTTTTACTGGCAGCGGTGATTGGAGTTCTCCACGTGGCAGTTATTTTACTGCATCACCTTTATCGCGTGAGGGGAAGATTGCTTTCACTTATCCGGGTGGTTTTAGTGCGTATGTCGATTGTGGACGTTCTTTGTTTCAAATGTTTCCGGGTCTACACGAGTTGGATGAACAGTACCTGAATCAGACTGGCCCCGCAGATAAACGGCGAGGAAGCAATTATTTGGGGGAACTTCTCCAGGAACGGCGGCTTTATCCACGAACCTTAGAACGCTTGACTGATGCGGAAGTAACGGAGTTGCAGAAAGATTTTATCCACACTCCTATTGCAATGTTTGAAAGTGGGGTCAGCTCTGCAGTGTTGAATACTCATGTTATGCGCAAAGGCTTTGGTCTTGAACCAGACATAGCGTTCGGTTACAGTATGGGCGAAATTTCTATGCTGTATGGACTTGGAGTATGGGAAAGCATGTCAAATATGAGCGACATTCTGAATAGATCCAAGCTTTTTGAAGAAAGGTTGGCCGGACCCATGAATGCAGTACGTGAAGCCTGGGATTTGGGACCTGATGAATTTAGACAAAAACCACTTTGGGGATGTTATTCTCTCCGGCTTTCTCCACAAATTGTACAGCAGGAAGTTGAAAATGAAGCGCATGTTTATCTGATTTTGATCAACACGCCGGAAGAAGTTGTGATTGCAGGCGAACCGACAGCTTGTGAACGTGTGATTCAGAAACTGGGACGGCCTGTACATCCAATTCCGGTCACAGATGTGGTGCACTGTGAGCCGGTCAAATCAGAATATGAAGAAATTAAACGTGTTCACACAGATAAAGTTGTTGAATGTCCGGATATTGATTTTTATTCTGCAATTGATTATGAGGTTTCAAAATTAGACAGCAAAACATTGGCGCACAATGTTGCTACCATTTACGGAAAAACCGTGGATTATAGTCGTCTCATTGAAAAAGTTTATGAAGATGGAGCCCGTATTTTTGTGGATTTAGGACCTCGAACAACCTGCTCAAAGTGGATTAGCAAAACTTTGAATAAACGGCCTCACCTTTCGATCAGTGTTAACCGTAAGGGTACTGACAACAGAAAAATGATTCTTCAGGCTTTGTCCAGTCTGATAAGTCACCGAGTTCCGATTAAGCTGGAAGCGCTTTTCCCGTTCCAGCCTGTCCAAGTGGAAAAACAACTTATGCAGACTATCAAACTTGGAGGCACACCAGTTCAGCAAGTTTTTGAAAAAGGTGCTGATAAACTTTTTAAAGGTACTAAGGCACTAAGGCATCAAGGCACTGAGTTTCAAAGTTTCAAAGTTTCAGAGTTTCAAAGTGGGAGCGAGTCTGGTCGTGCATATTCAAATTTGGTAGCTCCGGACTACGCACCTGGGAATGTTTCTGTTTCCTCTTTTTCACCATTTCCGGGTGAATACGGTTCTCACCGAAATTCGGCACACTCAGCATTTTTGAATGCTCGACAGAATGGAATGCGTCAGTTGGCAAAATTGATCAGTTCAAATACGAACACAAAAGGAATTTTAGTTTCCGATACTTTTCAACATACAGTTTCTCAAAAAACGACACCAGAGACACAGCAACCTGTACCACAAACAAAACCTTGCATTTTTGACTATCATGATTTACTGGAACTTGCAGGTGGCAGCATTGCCAATGTTTTTGGTTCCGAATATGCTGAAATTGATTCCTACCGTCGCTGTGTGCGATTACCGATGGAACCATATTTACTGGTCAGCCGTGTAACACAGCTTGACGCAAAACTTGGTGAATTCAAGCCTTCAACGATCACAACAGAATACGACATTCCAGAAAACGCGTGGTACACAACTGACGGTCAAATTCCGTGGGCAGTTGCAGTAGAGTCCGGACAATGTGATTTGATGTTGATCAGTTATTTGGGTATTGATTTTGACTGCAAAGGTGAGCAAGTTTACCGACTGCTGGATTGTACATTGACATACCTTGAAGACATGCCGCTTGAAGGACAAACTTTGCGCTACGAAATATCTATCAATTCGTTTGCAAAACATGATCAGAATTTGCTGTTCTTTTTTAATTATGAGTGTTTTGTCGGCAACAAAATGGTACTCAGGATGGATAACGGCTGTGCAGGATTTTTCTCAGATGAAGATTTATCTCAGGGCAAAGGTGTTATTCATACAGCACAGGAATTAGAGCTTAAAGAAAAAGCGGATAAAATCAAATTCATGCCGCTTCTTCACTGTACAAAAACAACATTTACTCGACAAGAATTACTCGAAATTTCAGCCGGAAATCCTGCCGGATGTTTTGGTCCGGAATATAATCAGCAGGGGAAAAATCCATCATTAAAAAATGCACCGGATCAGTTTTTGATGTCAGACAGAATTATTTCAGTAGAGCCGCATGGTGGTCCATATGGTATGGGATACATAGTTGCAGAAAAAGATTTAGCTCCGGATGACTGGTATTTCCCATGTCATTTTAAGGATGATCCGGTTTTAGCTGGTTCCCTGATGGCAGAAGGCTGTGTACAGTTGCTACAGTTTTTCCTTCTTCACCTGGGGTTGCAAACCTTAGTGGAGGACGCAACATTTCAACCGATTCATGGTTTGCCGCAAATTGTACGTTGCCGGGGGCAGGTGATTCCGGGGGATCCAAAAATTACCTATCGGGTTGAAATCAAAGAGATCGGTTTGGAGCCTTATCCGTATGCAATTGCAGACATAGATATTTTGGTTGGCGACAGAATCGTGGTTGATTTTCGAGACCTGGGAGTTCAACTTGCGGAAAAAACTGGAAGCTCCGACGGTGGCAATTTACTTCGTGTTTATAAAAACCAACGCAAAGCATATTCCGGTGGAGAAATAAAAACATTGGATTCTAATATTCAAGTACCGGGAACTAGTGACAGGTTGCTTGCTGCCGACGAACAGATGATTTGGGAATTTGCTTTGGGAGATGTGGAAAAATGTTTCGGTTCCGAATTTGCCATTTACAAAGGGCGTCCCATACAGCGAAATCCCAATGGCGAATTGCAGCTAATTTCACGAGTCTATGATCTGCATGGTAAAAGGATGGAGTTTGATAAAACGATGACCTTGGTCAGTGAATATGACGTTCCTGAAGATGCCTGGTTTTTTCGTAATAATTCTTATCCTGAAAACATGCCGTATTCTGTTTTGATGGAAATTGCTTTACAACCGTGCGGTTTTATTTCAACTCATTCCGGAGCAATTATGACTTATCCGGAACTTGACTTGTATTACCGGAACCTTGACGGAAACGGAACTTTACTCAGGAATCCAGATTTACGCGGAAAAACTGTTTTGAATGAAGTCAAGTTACTAACCACGGTTGCCTCCGGAAACACTATCATTCAAACGCATCGTTTTTCTTTGAGCTGTGATGGACAAATATTTTTTGAGGGTGATACAATGTTTGGTTATTTTACCGGCGAATCATTGGCTGCTCAAGTCGGTTTAGACGGAGGTAAAAAAGCCGTTCCATGGATTGATGAAAACGCGTCTGACTCTTCAATTATACTGGACTTGAACTCCGTTGATTACCGGAAGGTTTTGGGCGAAAAACCTGAGCATCCTCATTTTCATTTGTGTTTTGGACAACTTAGCTTTTCTGATATAATCCGGATCGTGCCGGAAGGCGGAAAATTCAGGAAGGGCTATGTTTATGCACGCAAAGAAGTCAATCCGGAAGACTGGTTTTTCCCCTGTCATTTTCACGAGGATCCAGTTATGCCCGGTTCACTCGGAGTGGAAGCAATAATTCAAGCTTTGCAGTCTTTTGCATTGCAGCAGGGAATTGGAAATTCCTTCAAAAGTCCAAGGTTTGTGCCTGTTTTAAGCAAGGTTGGCTGGAAATATCGTGGACAAATTATTCCACAAAATAAATATATGCAGCTAGACTTGCATGTTAAAAACATAGAACAAAAAGAGGGGCAGGTTGTTTTGACTGCAGATGCAAACTTGTGGCGGGAAGATTTGAGAATCTATGAAATATATGACATTGTAGTTGGAATTTCTGAAACAGAAAAATAAAACTGTTTTTTGAAAACTCCTTGGAGTTGTTATCATCAATCGAATAACTTCTTATTGATATCACTAAAAAATATTATTTTTCAACCAGCCCAAAATATTTTGGGTTACAGAAAAAAGGCATTGTACTATATTGAAATATTTCAGTCTAAACGGTTTAAAGTACGGACAGTATTAATGAAGTTTTTACAGGAGGATAGCAAACTCCGCCCTCCCAACAACCCTGGAAGCTAATTTCCAGAATTCCCTTAGATTCTCCTTTGATTTTTGGAGTAAGATGTAACGTAGCTTCCACGATATTATGATAAATTTCACTTGAACCAAAAAAGGGGTCATCAATAACTTCTGGTGGAGGAAACTGAACATTCTCAATGATAAAATCTTTACTGGTGAAGATGAACTTTTCTTTGTATAGATAATAGAACTTTGGAATTTGCCAGCGAATAACTGCTTCGGAAGGTCCTACAATGATGTAATCCATCACAAAAGCCTCTTCCGGAGCAAGCGGTTCTGAACCGAATGG
>Ga0209709_10004269_pt1 | contig 11566 bp, 9 predicted proteins | sample ArcticOcean_MG_C_2_FD_187435 | JGI IMG/M metagenome (GOLD analysis project Ga0209709, IMG submission 187435) | Marine microbial communities from western Arctic Ocean - ArcticOcean_MG_CB4_136 (SPAdes) (version 2) | ecosystem: Environmental > Aquatic > Marine > Oceanic | place: Arctic Ocean... | reverse complement strand
AAGAGTTGCTTCACTTGATGAACCAGTTGATTTTTTTGAAGAAGTAGAATTTCACAAAGTAGATTTGACTAATTATGAAAATTGTGAAATGATATGTGAGGGTATGGATTATGTATTTCATGTTGCCGGAATTAAAGCTTCTGCAGAAATGCCAAAAATTAAACCTTTGAATTATTTTATTCCGCTGGTTAAATTTAATATCAATATGATGGAGGCAGCATTTAAAGCGGGCGTGGGTTGGTATTTATACACGAGTTCATACGGAGTTTACACTCCATCAGAAATATCACACGAAGATGATATGTGGAAAACATTTCCATCGGATAATGATAAGTTACCTGGTTGGGCAAAACGAATGGGTGAATTACAGGCGGAAGGTTATAAAATACAATATGATTGGGATAACATATCAATTGTAAGACCTGCAAATGTTTATGGTAAGTGGGATAACTTTGAATTAGAAACTGCAATGGTAATCCCATCTTTAATTAGAAAGGCAGAAGAGGCTGGTAAAGGTGGTACTATGAGTGTTTGGGGAGATGGAACACCAATCAGAGATTTTATTCATTCTAAAGATGTTGCAAGGGGAATGGTTTTTGCAGTAGAAAATAAAATAACTGAACCATTGAATCTTGGAAGTGGTATTGGTGTTAATATAGGAAAACTTGCAACAAGTATTGCAAATAAATTTGAATGTGATGTAGAATTTGATTCATCAAAACCAAATGGTGATCACAAAAGAATATTAGATATGTCAAGGGCGTATAGTTACGGATATGAGAATTCTGTTTCTGTTGATGATGGTATTGAAGAAACTATTGAATGGTATCTTGATAATAAAGATAATAAATTAGATTTTAGACACGACCCGTTTAAGGACTAATATGGGATATTTAAAAGTAACAAATAAATTTTGGCAAAGTGATGTCTGTACTGGTTTTGGAAATCGTATTCCACATTGGGCATTAGCATATAAAATAAGTGAACATCATGATTTTAAATTTACTATTTTACTTGATTCGTTTTACTGGCCAGAAACCACATATGTTGATTTTCCACATACCGAATCTACTTTTTTAGATGATAATTTACATGGAGAGTTTATAGAACTAACAATGGATGAGAGTATATTAAATTTAGATACATCTAAAAATTATTATTTAAATGGTAAGAACATAGAAAATGTAGAAAAATCAGAACCATCTTCAATAGAACAAAGTGGAATTTTTTATTTACCTCCAGTTTACGCATTGTTAAAATTAAAAAGTTCTTATTTAGAAGATTTGATACAAGATAAGGTAAAGGATGCAATAGGTGTTCACGTGAGAAAAAATAATGTTGCTCCAGTTAATCTTGATATCGGCGATATTTACGAAAGAAATACTGATTTATACGAGGCATATAAACAAGTAGATTATCTTAGTGATTTCAACGAGTTAATACGGATATATAAAACTGAAGAATATAGTACATATAATGATAATCAACTTTTTTATATAAGTAGTGATATATCAACAACATATAGAGATTTAAAGGATATGAACTATGATGAATTAATATCTTTGTTTCCTAATTATAGTGAGATTAGTATTACAAATGAAGTGTATCAAAAATATAATTGTATAGATTATAGTGATATAATTCCAGATTATGATTGGAAATTTCCACTCGGAGCTCTAAACGATAGTGGTCTATTAAAAAGTGGGGGAGCTTCTAATTTAGTTTATTTAAAAAAGGTATTGAGGGATGTTATTGATTTGTTTAGTTTAATGTATTGTAAAGATTTTATACCAGCATTATCCACTTGGTCTGTTTTTGTATCAAATTATAGAAAAGGAATTTATGGGAGATAAGAATGTTTTTTAAAGATAAAAAAGTAGTAGTAACGGGTGGTAGTGGGATGATTGGAACACATTACATAAAAGAACTTTTAAGTCGTGGTGCTAAAATAAAAACACATACGCATAACAGACCTTTAAATGTAATTGATGAGAGAATAGAAGTATTGGATAATATTGATTTAGAAAAATTTGACGATTGTATGAAACTTGTAGATGGTTCAGATTATGTAATTCATGCAGCAGGAAAAATTTGTCATCCGTCTGATGTTCCAACTGATTTTAAAATAGCAAAAAGTCAAATATCACTTGTATCTAATCTTTTAGAATCGGGCAATAAATGTGGTATAAAAGGATTTTTAGATATAAATAGTTCTACTGGTTATCCAGATAGACGATATCCAATTACAGAAGATGAATATTGGGATGATGAACCATATATTTCATATTATGGGTATGGTTGGTCAAGAAGATATAGAGAAAAGATTATGGAACATTGTTCACATTTTTCTGATATGAAAATCTCAATCGCCAGAGGAACTGCAATGTTTGGTCCTTATGATAATTTCGACACAAAGACTTGTCATGTGATACCATCACTTATTAATAGAGTTTTAAAGGATGAAAATCCGTTTGTAGTTTGGGGAAGTCCAGATGTAGTTAGAGATTTTCTTTATGTTAAGGATGTAGTTAAAGGTGCATTACTAATATTAGAAAAGGGAGAATCTATGAGACCTTATAATCTCGGTTATGGTTCAACCGTAACTATCGGTGATATTGTTGATACAATACTAAAAGTTACAGGTAAGTCTCCAATAGTAGAGTGGGATAATTCAAAACCAACTACTATTCCATATAGAATGGTTAGTACTGAAAGAATAACAAGTGAACTTGGATTTAAACCAGATTATTCTTTTGAAGATGGTATACGAGAAACAATTGAGTGGTATAAAAATAATGAATAAATTAATTTTTGGTTTTGACCAATTTAAAGAAGATGGTGATCCGATACCTAATCTTGAAACCTTTGAATTTGATGATAAAAAAATATGTAATTGTGGTAATGTTTTTTTAGGAATGTTACAAGATATTAAATTTAATTATCAAGAAACGGCTACAAGACAATGGGAAGATTTAAGTATGGAAACTTTACCAATTGATAATATAAAAAACAATTATATTTACCATATTGATGTAAATTGTTTTGCTTGGGCGTTTGGATATAATAGATGGCCACAAACATTTGAAGATGAAAGTCTTTTTGATTCTATTTCAGATAAAGTAATAGGTGATATTCAAAGTGGTAAGTGTAAATTATTAGTTAATTATGGGTATGAGGGATTGGGCTCACATCACAGAGATAGTATTTTAGATGAACCATTACTCGAAAGAATACATTTTATTCTAAAAAAATATAAAATTCCACAAGAAAGTTTTATTTACATGGATAGTAATAATACATATGCTGATATTGAGTTGGATACTAAGATTAATATTATTCAATATGAATATTGTGCATTAGACCAGTGGAGATTTACAAAACAAAATCCAACAATGATGTATCATGGAAATAATAAATCATCAAGGAATATGAAAAAATGGTTAAATTCTAAGGATAAAATACGAAAAAAACATTATCTTTCATTTAACAGATTACCAAAAAAACATAGAGTTGATTTGGTAGTGAGTTTAGATAAAAATAATTTATTAGATAAAGGATATGTTTCCTTTGCAAATAAGATTACTGATTGGGATTGGAAAGAGATGGTTAGTGAAGAAGAAAAAACATCACTTGAAAAAAAGATGCCATTAGTCATTGATAATGATGATTTAAGTTTATGTAAACACTCGTATGATGTATTCGATGTAAAATATTTCATGGATAGTTATTTCCAAATAGTTACAGGTAATAATTTTACTGATTGGAAAGACCAACTAATCTTTAGTGAAAAAATTTGGAAACCAATAACCAACTTACAACCTTTTATTTATTTAGATGATGTAGGTGCACTAAAGAGATTACACGAGTATGGATTTAAAACATTTGAACCATTTATAAACGAGAGTTATGATAAAGTTTACGATAGTGAAAAAAGATTTAATATGATAGAAAATGAAATTATCAAATTATGTAATAAACCAATTCAAGAAATACATGATTGGTATTGGTCAATAGAAGATGTCATAAAATATAATTACTATCATTTTTATGAAACATTTGTTCCAAATATGAAATTAAAAATGATTGATGAACTTGAGGAATTGCTATGAGTTGGGGTGGCTGGGATAATGATGATAATTCACCAAACTGTGGAAAGATGGTATTAGAATCGACTGATTTTTCTCAATATAAATGTACGCTCAGTTGTTGGAATGATGATACAAATTTCGGTTTTGTAAATAATTCTACTGATGAAAATTACAAATATCATTTGTGGTTTATTCCATCGGATACAATATTTCAAGCCACGGGAGATGAGGGCATCAAAAAATCTTTTTTAAAGGAATATATAGAACACACATTCCCACATCCTGAAATTACACACAATGATGATAGGTTATGGATAGTTATCGACAGACGAATGGAAAGTTTAAGTAAAGAATTTGCAGTAGACTTAAAAAGAAAAATTAAAAAACTTGGATATAATACAGACAGAATTAAATTTTTTTGTAATTCATTTTATAAAAATCAAAACTTACTTGTCAATTTTCCTTATGAGTTTTATCAGAGAACACTTAGGTTTAAATTATCAGATGAAGAATTTGGTGAATTAGTGCAGAGAGACTTGGGCATTAATCATGAATATAAAGGTGAACCAAAGAATTACAAAAAATGGTTACTTAATTTAGATAATATAGAACCAAGACCTTACACTTTCCTATCATATGCAGGAAGTTTACCACCACACAAATTACTATTGTTGTCAGAATTGTATAGAAGAAAATTAGATAAATATTGTTTAATATCCGCATTAAATAGAGATGATGATGATACAGATACATTAAGAGAGAGAGTTAGAGAATTTCAATCAAATGGAGTACAGAGCCTTGAGAAAAGTAAAATTTTAGATATGTTACCAATTTATCTTGATGTAGATAGAAATCTTTCCAAAAATGAAACGGTTGGATTCGCGGTGACTTCACCTAATGGTGAGGGTTCATCAGAAATTGGAGATTCTCAACCAAAGAAATATCATTATAATCAGAGTTATTTTTATCTTGCAAATGAAACATCATATGATTGTGCTAGAATTACATCTCATATTAAATCTGCAATATTACATCCAATGATTTTTAATGCAGGTGCAGGTACTTTAAAGTTATTTAAGTCTTGGGGGTTTAAAAGTTTTCCAAAAGTATTTGATGAGTCTTATGATGATATCATAGATGATGTAACTCGACATAATTTTGTATTGAGTGAAATAGAAAGAATTTGTTTGTTGAGTAAAAAAGACAAACACGAATTATACTTGAAATCAATACCAACAATCAAATATAATCAAGATATATTTATAAATTTTGATATAAAAAAATTGACTCTTGGTATGTTCAATCAATTAGTGAGTTAAAATGAAAGATAAAAAAGTACTAATAACAGGAACAAATGGTTCACTTGGAAAATTTTTAAAGAAAAAATATAAAAATCCAATATGCATCACACGCCAAAATCCAATCACAGATGATATTATTTCCAATGGTGTTGATACAATAATACATTGTGCGTTTAATTCTAATCTTGAGGAATTACAAGAAGTATCTGAAAAATGTTATAAAGATAATATTGACTTAACTTACTCATTGGTTAAAATACCACATAAAAAATTTATCTATATGTCGAGTATTCAAGTGGCACCAAAATCACTAACACCTTACGCAATATTTAAAAGAATTGCAGAACATATTGTGCAGGATAATTGTGATAATCATTTGATATTACGAGTATCGTGTTTTTTACCCCAACCAAAAAAACAGAGCTCATTTTTTAAAATTATAAGTGGGGAAGATATAACACTAACAGAAGATTCGGTTAATGATGTTATATATTGTGAAAACATATATGATGCAATAAAATCGGATTTGAGTGGTATTAAATATTTAGTATCGAGAAAAACCATTACCACAAAAGAAACGGCAAAATTATTCAATAGTGATACCAAATTTGGAACTTATCATTATGATGTTGGTGATTTACAGAGTGACATAGATATAGGTAAAACAAGCAAAGAAATTTTAAAGGAGTTTTTTAATGGATAAAGAATTTTCAGATTTTATATTCCGTCAAAATGAATTTCTTGATTATGAAAAATTTCAAGATTTTAATGTAAGTTTACATGGAAATTTTCATGATAAAGATTGCAATTATACACATCTATATAGTAAATATGATACTTCCAATAGTAAATATCATTTATGGGTGGTTCAGTCATCAGAAATATTTTTGGCACCTTTCGAAGAAAATATTCCATATTTAAAGAAATATATAACTGATATGTTTCCACCACCAGATGATACTTGGAATGATGAATCATTGTGGATAGTTATAGATAGAAAAACTGAAGCATTAGATTATAAATCTACGTTACCACTTTTAGATTTATTAATGGAAATGGGTTATAATACAGATAGAATAAAATTTTTTGCAAGTTCATATGAAAAAAACACTAAGATGGTTGGTTTTACTTTAGAGTTATATGCACGTGCACAATATTTTAGATTATCAGATGATGAATTTTCTCTAATATACAGAGAAAAAGATATAGCAATTAATCATGAATATGAAGGTGAACCAAAAAATTACAAAAAATGGTTATTAAATTTAGATAATGTAGAACCAAGACCTTATACTTTTTTAAATTACAACGGAACATTACCAGGTCATAAATTAAAATTATTATCAGAAATTTATAGTAGAGATTTAGAAAAATACTTTTTACTTTCCGCAACAAATAGAAATGGATCTGATATAGAAACACTTAAAGAAGTATTAAATGAATATGATGGAACTGATGATCCTAAATTATTTGACAAATTACCCATATATCTTGATATAACAAAAGATATGGATAGTAATTTATCTTCATTTAAACACGGAGTTTATCGTTCTGAAATTGGAAATTCTAATCCTAAAAAACTCCATTATGATAAAAGTTATTTTAGTGTTATTAGTGAAACTTCGCTTAATTGTAAAAGATTGGTTGGTGATCCGTGGAAATGTATGATATTACATCCATTTATATTAAATGCAGGTGCAGGTAGTTTAGAATTATTCAAATCATTTGGATTTAAAAGTTTTCCAAATGTGTTTGATGAGTCGTATGATGATATTATAGATAATAATACAAGACATAAGTTTATAGTAAATGAAGTTGAACGGGTATGTTTATTAAGTGAAGAAGAAAAACATAAATTATATTTAGATTCTATTCCAATACTTAAACATAATCAATCACATTTATGTAATTTTGATTTGGATAAATTTCTACTTGACATTTTTAACCAAGTTGTGAGTTAGGAGATATTTATCAATATGAAAAACCTTTTAATATGTGAGTTCAGTAATATTTTTGGATACGGAGAAGTTCGTTTGCCATATAGTACAGGTGTTTTGTGGAGTTATTGTAAAAGTGATGAAACTATATCTAAAAACTATAAAGTTAGTAATTGGATATATTGGAAAGATGAAAAAGAAAAAATAATGGAACACATCACAGAAAAACCAGATGTTGCATTATTTTCTTGTAATGTGTGGTCTTGGACTCTATCTAATCAAATTGCCGAAGTACTAAAAGAAAAATGGCCTGAATGTGTGGTTATTTATGGTGGACAGATGCCACCACGATCCAATGATACAAGATGGGTTAAAAAAAATCCGTCAATATATGATTTTTATAAAGAACGACCATACGTAGATATTATAGCACATCATGAGGGAGAGGAAACCACAAGAGAAATACTGTTAGAATTAATAAACGATACTCCTGATTTAAGTAAAGTTTTAAGTATTTCATATAAAAATAAAGATTTAACCACGACTATAAATCCACAACGAGATAGAGTTAAAGATTTGAATTCAATGCCAAGTCCGTATCTTGATGGAACATTTGATAAATTAATTTTCAATAAACCTAAACACATACGAAAATTTAAAATGACGGTTGAACCATCAAGAGGATGTCCGTATGCTTGTACATTTTGTGAAATTGGAGATACTTTATATACAAAAATAGAAAGACATTCTATTGAAAAAATATGTGCCGAATTAGATTGGGCATCCGAAAACAAAATAGAATTCATAGATTGTGCAGATAGTAATTTTGGGTTGTTTCCAGAACACAAGGATATGGTAGAGTATATGGGTAAGAAAAAAAGAGAAACTGGATATCCAATTAGATTTTCAGTATCTTGGTCAAAGGGACATGCCGATAGAGTTATGGATATTGCTAAAATAATGCAAGAAGAAGAACTCGATAAGACTGGTGTAACTATAGCATTACAATCGATGAATCCTGACACACTAAAGGCAGTAAAACGGAAGAACATTGATAATGGTAAATTAGCAGAATTTTTGAAGAAGTATGAATTGGACCACCTCGACACCTATGTAGAATTGGTGATGGGATTACCATTAGAAACATTAGATAGTTGGGTTGATGGATTGTGTTATTTAATGGAAATAAATCTACACACATCAGCAAAAATGTTTCCCTGTGCATCACTACCAAATACACCAATAGCAGAAAAAGAATATGGAGAAAAGTATGGTATTGAATATGCACAAATATATGAATCAAATCACACGCCATTTAATCCAGTGGCCCAAAGTGGTGGTTGGGATATTGTCGTTGGAACTAATACAATGCCCCATGAAGATTGGAAAATGGCATATATGTTTAAATGGTTATCAGGATGTTTTCATTGGTTGGGATTGACACAATTTATAAGTAGGTATTTAAGAAATATAAATGATATTTCGTATAAAGATTTTTATTGGAATTTACTAAAATTTGCACAAAATAACGAAGATACATTCATTGGTTCTGAATTAAAAATCACATTAGAAAGTTTAGAATATGCAATTGCAAATGAATTTTCATTAGGTAGAGTTATTAAGGAAGTACATGAGGATAGGGATAAAAATCAACTCATTTGGGATTATGATGAAGCTACTGCAATACAAATAACTTTAGGAAACAATAGGGAAAGATTTTATAAAGAACTTAGGGTGTTCTTGAAGAAAGATTTAAATCTACCATTTGAGGATGAGATTTGGGATGATATTGTTAAATACCAATCTAACGCTATAATAAATCCAGATGATGAATATCCATTTGTAAAGGATTTTAATTATAATATTCACGAATGCACCATAGGAACTACTGATACCTTACAAAGTGGCAAATACAAACTTGAATTCAATCAAAGTTGGGCAGACAATCCCAAAAACAAAAAGGGATATTTTGGTGATAAGTTCCAATTTGCATGTGAAAAATTATGGTGGTTGAGAAATCGTGGAGAATATAGGGCAAAAGTCCGGGAGTTATAGTTTGATGGATATAATGGAGATACCATCCAAGTGGAATCGTATCTTTAGAAAAGAAGTTATACGGTTATTGTCAGAGAGAAATATTATTGACAAAGGATTTTCTGATTTAGAAAATCTACATAAAACGATTGATATTAAACTATTTGATTATGTTGTTAGGGAAAAGGAAAATGAATTACAGCATATGTTTTATGATACAGATGACAAATTTATATCTACTTATCATAGATTTTTAAATGAGTTAAAGGATTATTTAAAGTTTGATTTTTATTTTCAAGCAACACCAACCATAAGATTTCATGCACCAAAGTTAAAAAATGAAGATAAATTTCCTGAATTTCACTCGGATATACAATATGGACATCCACCACAAGAAAACAATGTTTGGATGTCTTTAACTGAAAATAAACATTCTAATTTTCATGTTATATCTAAGGAAAAAAGTATTTCTTGGTTAAAGGAATATAAATCAGATTGGAATGTTTTTTCTAAAGTTGCATATGAAACAAGAGATATAAATTCTGATTTTAATAAAAGGGGATTAAAATTATCAAATGAAGTACCATCAACACTTGATAATGTTTATATGTTTGATTCATCTTGTATTCATGCTGGAACACCACGAATTGAAGAAACAAGAGTTTCTATTGACATTAGAATTAATACAGTAGATGAATTTGTTGATGGTTATATGGGATTTGGTGTTGTAAAACCACAATTTAGACCTGGTGGAAGATTTGGTTATGATAAAAAATCAATTGGAGAGTTGTATGAAAACAATAGAATTTGATATAAATAAGTATAAATTTAGAAATTTAGTTTCTGATGTATTTCATACAGAAGAATTAGAAAAGATACACGAAGTAAGAAAAGATTTACTACCAACGGAATCTCTTAACTTGTATACCGAAAGTTCTACAAAATTTCATAATACATTTTACACTAAATTAAATGATAATTGGACAGAATTTTATGAATTGTATGATAATTTTATTCATAATGAAGTAACTAAGTTACTTGACGAACCATTTCATTATCAAAAATGGCCTACATTTAGAGTTCACATACCAAATGACCAGGCAATTCATACATTTCACTCAGACGGTGATCCTTTACATAAACATCCACCTGGTGAAATTAACTTTTTTCTACCCTTGACAAGATGTTACGGAACTAATACAATTTGGGTAGAGAGTCAACCGATGAAATTAGACTTTAAACCAATTGAATTAAAATACGGACAATATTCTATGTTTAATGGAAATCAATGTATGCACGGAAATAAACCAAATAAAACAAGTTTAACAAGAATAAGTTTTGATTTTAGAATAATACCGTTATCTAAATATAATCCAACTTGGAATACAGATTCACCTACATCTCATACCAAGTTTTCACTTGGTCACTATTATACAAACCTAAAACATTAAATAACTTCAGACTTTTTAATTTCCTTATATTTATTAATGAATTAATATACCTAAAAGGAAGCTTTGCCCATGATTAAATTAATAGATTTGCTAAATGAGGGAGTAAATGATCCAGGAATATTCAAAGCAGTATTTCTTGCTGGTGGTCCTGGAAGTGGTAAATCCTATGTTGCAGGACAATTATTCGGAATCCCCGAAAAAATCAATGTATCTAAAACTGGTTTAAAAATGGTCAATCAAGACCAAGAGTTAGAATACTTGTTAAAGAAATTCTATGGACACGATTCATCTGTAGATTATCTTAACATACAGTCCTATCCACCTGAATTATTCAAACAACTTACCGATCCTGATTTTGATGATTATAGTGGTTTAAGGAGTAGTGCAAAATATTTAAGTCAAAAGAGAATGGGACAATATTTAAAAGGTCGTTTGGGGATGATTATAGATGGGACTGGTCATAAGTTCAATTCAGTAAAGAAACAAAGAAAAGAATTAATAGATATGGGTTATGATACTTATATGGTTTTTGTAACAACTTCATTAGAAGTAGCACAAGAACGAAATGAATCACGACCACGAAGATTGCCAGAGGATACGGTAGAAACATATTGGAAAGAAGTTCAAAATAATTTAGCTTTCTTTCAAGGATTGTTCGGTGGTAGTAATTTTTTAATCGTGGATAATAATAAACATTTAGATCCAGAGACTGCAAAGAAAAAATTTAAAATGTTGGTTAATCAAGGACTTGATAA
>Ga0209709_10004268_pt1 | contig 11567 bp, 28 predicted proteins | sample ArcticOcean_MG_C_2_FD_187435 | JGI IMG/M metagenome (GOLD analysis project Ga0209709, IMG submission 187435) | Marine microbial communities from western Arctic Ocean - ArcticOcean_MG_CB4_136 (SPAdes) (version 2) | ecosystem: Environmental > Aquatic > Marine > Oceanic | place: Arctic Ocean... | reverse complement strand
CCAGTATATCAGGATGACCGAGAGAGCTAAGGTTTTCAACCCTTGTGAGAGAAAATTCACTAAAATTTCTTTTGATTTTCTGATAGAATTTAGCCTCAGGGCCCATATGTTTTTTAGAGTAACCATGACACGCTAATACTACACTGAGTCACGTAATTTATCGGGAATAATTATCTTTTGGTCTTGCTTAGTTTTCAAAACTAAACGATGAGAATGATGATTTTTCTTCTCTCCAAATATAAGTTGATTGTTTTCGTAAACTTCCATTTTTTTAATCTCTTCTAAATATCCATTAATTTCAACAAAGATAACAGCATCACTGATGGCATTACCTTGCTTTGTAGTACTCTTATCTTTAGCAGTAAATGTAGATAAAAATTGTTGAAGGTCTCTTACTCTCATTTAGTTTTTTCTGCAAGCATTTTTTCTATTTCTTTTTTGTAAGTAGCATTGTCATATTCTAACTCTTGAATACGTCTGGCTAACCCCACTAACTTAGTGCTTAACTCATCTATAATTTTTTTAGAACCTTGTAATATATTATCAGTCTTAATCCAATCGGATTCTTTTTTTTTATACTCCCAAATTTCTCTTTTATGTTCTTCAATAAGAAATGTTAAATCCAACGTTCCTCTATCTTCTTTAGGTTCATTTGGCGTATGTATTCTTTCATTTTCATGACTCATATCTTCTCCATGTTCTTTGTATTTAGTATATGTACGTTTATCTTTAGGTGGATTAGGTTGTGCAGCGCTTGGTCTAAAATTGTCTTTCATATCTTGACTTTATATCAAAGTTACCTTAAAATGTCAACATGGGAGTTCCAAAAAGATTAACCGAAATGCAAAAAAGATTTGCCGAGTTCGTAGTATTTGGTGATGTAGAAGGACCAGTATCTCAATCAGATGCAGCTAAGCTAGCAGGCTACAGTCATAAAAGATGTAGGCAAGAAGGCTCAGAACTATTAAACCCAAAGTTATCCCCATTAGTAGTCCAATATGTAGATTCTCTTAAACAGGAAAGGTTAGCTAAGCATGAAGTGACTTACGATAAACATTTAGCTGAATTAGATAGAATTAAATCGGCAGCTTTGAAGAAAGGTAGCTTCTCTTCTGCTGTAAACGCTGAAGTATCTCGAGGCAAGGCAGCAGGACTATACATAGACAGAAAAATAATAAAACATGGGAAATTAGAAGACCTATCAGAAGAGGAAATAGAACTAAAAATGAAAAAGATCTTAGACGATTACGCTCCAATTTTGAACATGAAGACTGTTGATGCGATTGAAGAGGAGAGTCCAGAAGAGGTTGTAAAGCCGAAACCATCTAGTGAATCTTCCGAATAGATTGAATCACTGATGTTGGAATTATAGTTGTATTACCAATGTCTTCAAAAGTTTCTTTATCTTTAGTTTTAATATAATCACAAAAAATTCTAGTAATACCTTTTTTCTGACTTAACAAATACCCTTTAGACACACATGTAGGTAGTTTTGACTTGTTTAATGACTTAGTAGAACTCCAGCCCGCATCGCCCTCGATATCCGCCCATTCTATTTCTACAAAAGGATATTTAGAAATATCAGTTCCTAAAGATTTAACATCAAGAGGAATTGTTTTTTTGTTTTTAATTCTTCTTTTTGATCTCTTTTTTGTTTTTCTCTTTTGCATATTTTCTGTATATACCAAAACTCTAGAAGAGGATATTGGTTTTTTAGTGATATATATATCACAGTTTTCTGTACCCCAATTGTGTCCGAAATAAGGCAAGATAGGATCGCGATACCTAAAAGGGTATTTTATATTTTTTTTTTTTATTTGCGCTAAAAAATCTGGGAAGGTGTCGCGATGACGATAATATGTCGCAAGTACTCCTAAAAGCATTGGTATAAGCCGTTCAATTGACCAAACCATCGCGACACCTAGGGTATCGCGATGGTGTCGCGGGTATCGCGATGGTTAATTTAACGCCATTTTTTTCAAGGTAAGTGTCGCGATACATTAGAATGATTCTAATCTATCCCCCAAAAGTGCGACATTCTGTCTACAATCCCAACAATCGCGACACTTTTGAGCAAATCGCGACACCTATCGCGACACCTAGAATGGCGTAAAATGAACATCGCGACACTATCGCGACACCTAGATTCTGCCTTAATCTGCCTTAATTTTGCCACAATTGAAACACAATTCAAACTTATTTCAAATACCGACCCTACCGACCCTACCGACCCTGGTCCATGATCCGTGTTCCATGGCCCGTGATCCGTGATGTATGAATAATGATAGGTGCTGCTAGGACGTGTGATGAAAAGGGGTAAGAAGCCCATCCTAACAGCTAAAGAGCCTATCGTCTCTCTTGAGGGTGCTCCTCCCCGTTCTCTAACTCATTAATCTTGTATATTTGATCAGGAAATCTTTCTAACAGTATTCTTGTATAATTTTTAAAAAAAGGTTTAGGCATATAAATATTCATATCTTCTAAAGAAAAATCTCCTCTTAACAAATTCCATCCATTAGTTGTAAATAATAAATTTTGTTCCGTATAATGTATAGGATTTAACATTCGATCAGGAGATATATTAGATGAAATTCTAGGATTGATACCCTTCTCCTTTTTTTCATTATTTCTTTTAAAAGTAAATTCTTGACCCGTAATAGGACAAAAGGGTCCATATTGTTCCACTTGTTTATTATAATGAGCTATAATTTTATCATAACAACCATACCCGTCTTCAAATTCATTACGACCAATTAAAAATCTACCTTTTTTTGCTAAGTTTTTTTGTCTATTTGTTATTGTTCTTTTTATAATACCTAGAAATCCTTCTAAACAAGATGATTTATTTTTTATATGCTCTCTATATTCCGGAACATCAACTTTAATAACCCAATTATCTTTACCAATTAAATAATAAATTTGGCCTGTTGTATCTTTTCCATTTTTTAAATAGTGAGATTTTTCTAAAACTTCATTAGTATCAAGATGATGATAACGAGTTTTATATTTTTTTGCCAAATTGAGATTACTTTTTATCATCTCGCTCCTTTATATAATCTTTACTTATTTTTTTAATTCTTTTCTCATCTTTATCAGACTCTTCATATTCTTTCAAAAGTTTCTTCGATGGATGATAGACATCCACTACACTATGACACTTAGGACACGATAGATTCGTGGCCATATCATAATCTTCATTCTCCGCTTCAATATCATGGTCTCCGCCCCATATCAATTCGTTTTTACAGTGCCAACAGTTCATATTGCTCCTCCTTTTTTTTATACAATATCAAACCACCCTGTTGCAATATATTTTTCTTGAGTTGGAGATATAATACCCTGATGTGGATGTGTAAATTCAGCAGGCCATAAAATTAAATTTCCTTTAATAGCTGGAGTTGTTATTTTTTGATAGGGGAATCTAGTTCCTCCTTTATCCGTAACTGTATTTAAATATAACATGTAAACCAGTTGTCTTGACATTGCACGTTTAGTTTCTCCTCTTTCATAATGTAAAACAGGATATCCGGCATTTGGTTTATAATGTTGAATATTATTACATAAAGAAGTATTAATGCTTTCTTTCATTCCATACTTTTCCCTATAGATTGCCAGTTTCTTAGTCAATCCGTTAAAAAAATCTTTTATATGTTGGTTATTAGAATTATTATAAAAAGAACTATCTGTGGAATCTTTTATTTTTTTGTCAATTTTTCCACCACTTATAAGACCAATATTTTTATATTCTGTATTTTTTTTGTGATATTCAATTAGATTATCACATAGAATAGTATCCATTTTGTAAGTTTCTATAAAATTATACATATATTACTCATCTGACATAGGGCTAGTAATAGGCTCTAATTGTTCCTGTGATTCCTCTGATGTTGTTTTTATTTTCTTTTTTTCTTGTAACTCATTATACATATCTACTCGTTTTAGAAACTCATGTTTACATTTCCTTAATTGATTGCCTTCAATTTTAAACTCTTGATAATAAAGATCTGGAGTACAAATCATTATAACGCCTTGTTTAATTTGTGACCCATAAACATAATCGTGTGCCATTGCGTATGCAGAAATTTGTAAATAGTAATCTTGAATCCATTCTTCTTTCTTCGGTCTATTACTTTGCTTAAAATCGACGACAGTTTCCATACCATTATGAGAGCAAATAAGATCTGTAGCGCCTGCGTATAAACCTGGATAGTGTAACATTACTTCCGAACCATAATATTCATCTACCGGTGTAAGTCCTACTTCAATAATCTTATCGGCCATGGGCCGTGCTTCTTGACCTATGGGTGTTAAATCAATAATGTTGGTTCCAAGTACATGATGCTCTAAGAACTTGTGCATAGCAGTTCCCCGACTTGCACTATGATTTTTTATTCGTTCTGCGTTGGCTTCACCAACTTTAGCTTTCCACTTTTTTATAAAATCTTGATTTTTTGTAGCACCGAGTACCGTCGTCACCGATGGTAGTCTATAATTACTGATCTCATACATCCTCGTCCCTGATCCGGGGTCCGTGAGCTGTTTTCCTTGTATATACTTGTATTTGTTACTTTTTTTTATCATCTTGTTCCTCTTTTGTTATGTTTTTTCTATCGTATTTTTTTTTACTCGTAATCACTTGTGATTTAAACTTAGGAGTTCTAACTTCTTTCGCAACAGGATTGGTATTAAAAATATCATTCCAATTTTTTCTATAAACATCATCTGGGGGTCTAGACCTACCATCCCATTTACTTTTTATCATCACGTTCCCTTTTTTTTAATACTATTTTTTAAGTCCTTGCTAAAAGAATCCAAAGGTCCTTTACCCTGTCGTTCCTTTGTTTGTTTGACTGATTCTTTGTAAGACTCTTCTAATTCTTCATTCTCTTTTTGACCATATAACTTTTCTTTGCTTTGTTTCTCTAATTCCTTAATTAGTTTGTTATATTCTGCGATGTCCTTTTTAGTCATCATTTTTTAATTGTTATACTCCAAGGTGCATTAGCGGTCCTTAGACCTTTTTTACTGGTGTCCCAGTATCGTTTACAAAGCTTACCGCTTCCTGCAATAAACTCATGTTGTTTTTCAGAGTTTGGATCATAAGGTCGTCTTATTTTTTTACCATCTGACTTTGAAAAATAATTAATATAATATTGGTTTAACATTTATTCTCCTTCTGGGTTGTACATAGTATATTTTAAAGTTAACTCATCGCCTGCTGCTATGTTTTCAACAACGATAACGTCCCATTTATCAAAACCAGGTTTGACTTTAATTCTCTTTCTGCTGCAGTTGGGAGTATTACTATGGTTTATAAAACCTCCTAAAGGAGTTCTAATAAATATATTTTTATTTTCTTCTTTATTAATAGAATTAACTCCAGATTCATCGATTCTAAGATGAGAGGTTCCTAGGTCACAACCCCTTGTTAAATCTCTTGTTGTAAATAATCCCTGGCCCTGAATGTTTGATTCTTTAATAAATAATCCGTTTGGTAAAGGTTTATACATTTTTATTTCTTCCCCACCATGTACCTTTGTAAGGTCGGCTCATGGCTTCAGTTTTATAATCGGACCTTCTTACAGAGTAATTATTATCTCTACACCATTGGTCAGCAAATTTTTCAATTCTACCTTTTTCTTTTTTATATTCACTTATCATTTAACACTCCTCTTATGATTCCAAATGTTATTATTAAAGACTTGAATAAGCCTGGATATTTCTATAATATGCTCTTTTTTAAACTTATCTTTAAAAATTACTTTACAATCATCAGCCGGTAATTTTGTTTTTCCATATAATATTACAGTATCGTTAATCATTTTCTTTTCTCTCTTTCTAAATTTAAATCTACTAAATTATCATCAACGTCTTGAATTTCTGGTTGGTAGTGATCTATTATTTGTTCTATTTTATGTAATTTAATAATGGTATGGGCCCATAATTCTTTAGCAACAAAAAGACAATCTTGATTACGACATAACCAACGCCAATGTTTTTTACCCATTATTTTTTTTTCACGTAACTCACCGCGCTTTAAAGTTTCATGTACTAATTCCATAACATTTTTATCTGTCATAGTCATTTCCATTTTCCAAACTTTACCTAAAATTGAAGACTTGCTAGTGCTAATAGTACCCTTAGCATCAAACAGTCCGGCAATATAAGACATGTCTAGTCTATAATTACTATTCATTATTTCCTTTCATCATATGTTTTAGTATAGTTGTGTAAGGGTTTGGTTGTAAATCCCTAGTGCAACTTACCAACATTACCTGTAACAGTATCATCATCAACATAAAACTCAACAATTTCGGACTCATCCACATAAATTTCCCCTTCCGAGTCACAGGTCTCACATTGTAAGACCACATGTTCTCTTCCTTCTTCTAAATGGAACTGTTTGTAACCATTTCCATTACAATCATTACAGATTGCACTATGTCTACGCTTTTTTAAGTTTGCCATTTAATTTCTTTGCTTTCTCATTTGCAATTGATTCTATGGTTTTACTAATTGATAGCTTTGTATCCGGTAATAATATCTTAGATATTGCTGTCAATTTTTTATATGTTTCATGTTTTAATGATACATTTCTATATTTTGTTATATCAGTCATATTTTCTTTCCTTTGTTATAATATCTATATAGGAAAACTCCCACATAGTCAAGTATTAATTACTATTCTTTATTTACCTCATTGGTTTTCTGACCAGAGGCTATTATTTTTTTTAAGCCGGGGGCCTGCATTTCTAACTTTGCATAATTTTTCCATGCAGTTTTAATTAAATTAAGCTCCAACAATAGATTACTCCACTGCTTTTGACTTATGTTTTTGCTTGTTATAGTTACTGTTTTTTCTTTCATGTTCTATATATAGGATACTAAATGATATTTGTCAACCTCTACCTTGGCCTTTATATTTTTTATTTTTTTTTTGCCTTTTTTCTGCCTTATTTAAGGATTTTTTGTGTGTTCTAGGCCGTTTTCTGTGTTGCTCACGAGGCGCGTGTTCCGCGTGCTTTGATCTTTTGGCCATTAAACGCCAACTTTTTTCATAGCTTTTTTGTGTGCAGCTGTGAAAGTACTACCTTTTTTTATTGCAGTTTTCATTACTTTTATGTGCTTGGCACTGTGCTGTTTTTTATGTTTTTCCATTTTACCACCGGTACTTTTAGAATCTCTAGCAAATTTTGCTGCAACATCAGGTTTCTCTGCAAATAAAAATCGTCTTTGTTTATCGGATTTAAATGGCACTATTTCCAACCTTTAACAAAAGGTACTCCACCATCATCACGTCTTGCCATAATAGGTAGATAACTTATTTTACCATTAACATGTTGCTCTAAATCTGAACCACAACTCATACATCTAAAGAAATCATGTGCTAAGCCTACTAATGTTGTAATTGAATTACAAGTAGGACACTGGCCGTTTACAATTTCTGCTTGAAATTTAAAAGGTTTTTGATTTTTCATTACTCTAGTATAAGCTTTTTTATACTTTTTTCACCTAAATAAATCTCTGTTTCTGCTTTAGATTTAATACATTGATATTCAACATTTTTAGAATTATTAGAACGCATCGCTATTCTTTTACCCTTCAAACAATCTGACATTGCTGGTTGTATTCTATGTTCTTTAATTTCACCATTAATAATCATTAATAAAGCAACAACTACCTCAATCATGATTACCATTACCATTTTGTCTAACTTTATCTTTTAATTTTTCTACATCTATTAGTGCTTTATCTAATTGATCTCTTAAAAATTCTATGTTAACTTTGTTAGTCATATTTTGCTCTTGAGTTAGCTCTAATTTTTCTGTAACTTTATATAAATTTTCTATCAACATAAATTGTTCCTGGTCCGTGGGCAGTTGTTCACTTTTCTTAAGTAAGTCTGCTTGAAACAATTCACGTGAAGTCTCTAAGCTCGTTAATCTAGCTGTCAGTTCAAAGTATCCCCAAACACCTACAGCTACCGCTGCCATGATACTAACCATGTTTTTGATAGGCATTCCGATTGTAGTTTTATCTGATATTTTCATTTTTTTCTCTTTTTCCTTGGTTTAGGCTCAAATATTTTATTTATCCAGTCTGTATAGTGATCTAGTATATCACATAACCTATATATAAATCTATCAATCATCTAAATAGTTGTTTCAGGTCTACAATTAAAGGCTACAAAAAGTCTTTTACTCTCTATTATTTCTTCCCCCATTGTTTCTACCAATTTAAAACTATCTCCATATCCGGCCTTAACGCATTCATAGTGAGTTTTATAGGGTAAAGTTTGATGTATAGGAGGTGCAAGACAAGTATTAGTAATTGCTGAACACACCCATAGTATTAAAATATAGTTCATTCTGGTTTAGGTAGTGGTAATACAATATTGCCATCTGTTAAATATTTAGGTATTTTTAATTTCTTTTTACCATCTATAAATTTATCACCCATTAAATTTACATCTGGATTTTCTTTTTTATATTCATCTTTCAAACCATCCCAAGCACTTCCTGAATCTTCTGGTCTGTTATCAACACTTGTTGGAGTAACCCCTCTACATTTAGAAACTAATAAATTAAAATTTTCATTATATGCTAATGATGGATTGCTATTAACCCTACCACACATCTTCATTAGCTCTAATTGTTGTTTAATTTTTCTATTTTCTTTTCCTGTCTTACAGTCTACACCTAAATATTTTCTATAACTAAAGGATAAATAACGACTACCATTATTAAAATTACGATCCAATGCTTGTAGTTGTTGATCTTCACTTACACTTTGAGTAACTCTCGTCTCAATTTCACCACATCTTTCATCAGAACTTTGAAGATATTCGTTTCTACTATGAGCTGGTCCACCAAACAATGCTAGTAGAGTTAGCATTAAAATAAGTAGTGCTGTAAATCTGTAATCCATCCTGCAAATCTCCATTCATAAATCCTTATCTACTTAAATCCTTAATATCATAACTATGTTCTCTAACTTGGTCAGCTAAAGTTCTATATAAATTCTCTGCCATCTGCCACGTAGCTTCCGCCGATGACAGTCTTGTATTCATTTCTGCAATTTTATCTTGAGCTACAGTTAAATCTCTTTCAAGATTAACAATATGAACTTCTGATTGGTTGATGGTATCTGTTAGATTAACTATGTACTTAACGCCTGTAAATGTCCCGAACAGCACAGAGGCTATCACCGGGATTAATACAAAATTCTTTTTTAATAGATCTGCTATTGACATGACAAACATTCCTCGCCAGCATTTTTAGGATCACTGCACTCGCAAGTATCGCAAGTACAAACTCCATATATATCAGTATGAAGTTCTTCTAAACAATGACACTTGTGGCCACATTTCTTACATTCATTTTTGTTTTTCTTTAAATCCATTAATTATTTTTCTCGTCATATAAACGAGCCTCCAAAACTCCAAGTCTTGTTTTTAATTCTCTTAATTCTCTTTCATGTGCAAATAGAGTTGTATTTTGAACATGGTCTGAAGGAATAGGTTTGTCTTGATTTTCTTTTAAATCTGTTTCAATAGCATTTAGTTTTTCATTGTGCATTACAACTGAATTATGCACTGAACTAATCCTTGCATCTAATTGAGAATAACCCCATACAGCAAGAACAACAGTCCCTAAAATTTGTATTAAAAAACTCAAAGAGAATTGAATCCCTGTTTTTTGACTTAAATTTAATTGTTTTCTCATTTTTACCTAGTACCTCTTTACAATAATTTTATTATTTAGCGCAGTTCTATTGCGAGGTGTATATTAAAATATACAATATAAGACGGCAATTACTATAATGGCTGCTATAGCTGTTTCTTTTTTATGTGCTTTAGCTAGTTCTAAGTAATCGTTGGGTGTTTTTCCATATATTAACATAATAACTCCTATTTTTTAAAAAGTATTATACAACAACATTTACATTTAAGTAAGTGTTATTTAATAGAGCCCCAGTTTTTACCTTTTTTGTAATTTACTTTGTTAGGGACTTTAAGAAGGATGGCCTTTTCCATAGTTTCTTTTACTATTTTAGCAGTCTCTCCGCTATCAATAGACAGACACAACTCATCATGTATCTGTATCTGTGGTAAAATTCCCTGCTCATATAAGTCTACCATAGCTTTCTTAGTCATATCTGCCGCACTACCCTGAATTAATCTGTTCAAAGCTTTGTAAGTAAATGCCGGTTTATAATGTTTAGTAAAGTCGCCCATATAATTATCAGCTATGTGATCTTTATATTTATCTAATAACTCAGCTTTAAAAGCTATCTTTGCATTCTCTTCTGTTAATATAGGGACAGGTTCATATCTATTAATCGCATTATTCCATGATCTGTCTTTAGTTTCCCACTTATTAAACCTACAAAATCTATCTCCCAATGTGAATAATAGTTTATTATCTTCTGCAAACTCAATCAAATCCTGAGATAACTTTTTAACAAACGGAGCTTTCTCATGATAAGTATTAAACAAAACACTAGCTTGAGCTTTAGTTAAATTCAATTCACTAGCTAATTTTATTTTACCCATACCATAGAAGAGTCCCAGGTTAATTGTCTTGGCCATGGTCCGTGATATGTGAGCCATGTCTGCAACAACCCGATGAAAGTCTACATCTAATGTTTTATAAGACTCTTCAATCTTGGCTAAACTTTCTCTTAAGTTATTAGGCATCTCACTATCTGGATCTTTATAAGGGTAAAGGGTTAAGGCGTAATGGACCACTATACGTGGCTCTTGTTGACTATAATCAAATGAACCCCACGTACAACCTTCATCAGGTATAAAAAGTTCTCTCATCTTTTTACCAATAATTCCTTTAGATGGAATTTGTTGTAAGTTAGGATTAGACATTGAGAATCTTCCAGTAACCGTTCCACCTTGATCCGATCTAATTTGATTGATGTCTGCATGTATTCTGCCTTCATGAACAAAATCTAGTAAGCCTTCAACAAAAGTATTTTTAGCTTTGTCACATTCTCTTGCTTTTACAATCATTCTTAAGAAACGATTCTTGTGAGTCTTTAAATAATCTTTCGGAAGTTTAGGGGTTGTTGATGGAACTAATTCTGTTTTAGGTTCACCCTTCTCATCAAGAATATTTTTACCATCTTTACCTTTTAATTTTTTCTTCCTATCTTTTGTTTTTTCGTAATCTGTAATTTTCTGATGTTCTAACAAAGCTTTAATAGAAGAAGCGGCCCATATTTCTATATCCACATCAGTATGTTTTTTAATAATCTTTAATAAATTATCTCTACGTTTTTCTAAAAGTTTTCCAAGTACCTTAGCTTTTTCGACATCTATTTTAACGCCTTTAAACTTCATGTCAACCAAACAAGGGAATAATTTAGTTTCTAATTCAAATATTTTTCTACATGTTTTAAATTCTTTACTTCCATCTGCTTTAATTTTTGTGTATAATACTTCGTCTAGTTTTTTTTCAAATAGCTCCCACAGTTTTAATGTTAAGTTAACATCTTGTTCTGCATAATCTTTTACTAAATGATGAGGTAGTTTGTGCATGTTAGACATTGGATCT
>Ga0209709_10004266_pt1 | contig 11570 bp, 13 predicted proteins | sample ArcticOcean_MG_C_2_FD_187435 | JGI IMG/M metagenome (GOLD analysis project Ga0209709, IMG submission 187435) | Marine microbial communities from western Arctic Ocean - ArcticOcean_MG_CB4_136 (SPAdes) (version 2) | ecosystem: Environmental > Aquatic > Marine > Oceanic | place: Arctic Ocean... | reverse complement strand
TGATTTTAGAGAATGGTATATCTGGAATATTAATATTATAAATATTTTTAGATTTTAGTTTTTGACTAAAAATATGGGTTAAAATTAAATTAATTTTATCATCAATATCATTTAAATATTTTGGTTCTCGAGAGGATATTGAAATGGCAATAGGCGAGTATTTACAAAATCTACCTTCGATAGCACCCCCGACTGTTCCAGAATATATGACATCATCACCCATATTGCTACCAAAATTTATACCAGAAAATACTATATCCGGTATGATTTTCATTTCACCGCGACCTATTATATGAACGCAGTCTGCGGGAGTACCTTTGACAATATAATGTTTTGAGTCAATTTTTTTATAACTAACCTTATTATGTACAGATAGTGAGCTACTACAGGCACTCATGTTTTTAGAAGGCCCTGCCACTGTAACATCGCCATATTTTAAAAGAAGCTTTTCCAAGATTTTGATGCCTAGGGCTTTGTATCCATCATCATTAGTTAGCAATATTTTCATTAAAATCCTATTAATTATTTTTTTATATTATACTTAAATACTAATAATAAGTAATATATTAATAAAATGAATGATGATCAAAAAGATAAAACTGAATTTGAAAAACTTTTAGAAGAGTCAGATCTTGATATAAATCAAATATTAAGAGATAAAAATGGCAAAGCTAATAATAATCATAATAAGCATTATACCAGTGTTAATGTCAGTCATGATGACCTGTATAATGAGAACTTAAATATCGAATTTAGCCATAGACAAAATGGTATTCAGAATAAAGTTATTCATGACCTCAAAAGTTTAAAATATAAATTCAGACATTCAGAAATATTGGACTTGCATGGTTTAACAGCAAATGAAGCTGAATTAGAGTTAAATAGTTTTATGAAAGAAAATTATTATAATAATTCAAAGTATTTACTTATTATACATGGCAAAGGTTTAAATAATAAAGATAATCAAGCCCCAATGAAAAGACTTGTAGAGAAATTCATAATTAATTCCACACATGTTTTAGCTGCTAATTCTGCTAATAAAAATTATGGTGGTTTTGGTGCCACTGTTTTAATTTTAAAAAAATAGAAATCTAGCTTTGAAAAGATATGCTTAAAGACTGTATTTCTTTTTCAGTCAAATACCTATACTCACTAACTAATAAATTATTTAACTTAATATTGTCATACTGAATCCGTTTTAATTTAATTACAGTACATCCAACAGAACGAAATACTCTTCGGACCTCTCTATTCTTTCCAGTTTTTAGAGTAACAGTGTATTTATTAGCGACAGGTTTACATGTAGATATGCTATCAAATTTTCCTGTTTCAGACATACCAATATCTAATCCCTTAACGCACTGTTCTTTTTTAATATCATCAAAAGATCCTTTAATCATAACCTCATATTTTCTTGAAATATTTGAGGATGGGTGCATCATTTTATTCGCAATATCACCGTTATTGGTAAATAATAATAACCCAGATGTCTCCAAGTCAAGTCTTCCAATATTAATCCATTTCCCATTTGTGTCAGGTAATCTTTCAAATACAGTTTTTCTATTAGCATCGTCTTTAGATGTAACAATTTCTCCACAAGGTTTATGATAAACCAATATTTCAATCTTTGAATTAAACATAGCTGATGAAACAGTGTATTGGGTTTTATCAAATGTTATTGAATCCCCAATTTTTACTTTTGTTCCTAATGTTGCGACAACATCATTTACTTTCACTAAACCCTTGACAATATTCTTCTCGCATTCCCTTCTAGAGAGAATTCCCAGCATTGATAATATTTTTTGTACTCTATACATTGTGCGAATTATTGATTATATTGTAGTAAATAATATTTATTAAATAAATGAAGAAATTAAACATAATAATTGTAATCGTATCAGATACTAGAACAACTACTACTGATAAATCTGGTAAATTATTAAAAAAATATATCACTGAAACAGGCCATAATATAACCGGAATCACTATTGTTCCCGATGATATATATCAAATTAGACATAAAGTATCTCAATATTTAGTAGATGATGAGATTGATGTCATAATCACGAGCGGAGGAACAGGTATAACTGGCAGAGACGGGACTCCAGAAGCAGTCAAAGCACTTCTTGATAAAGAAATTGAGGGCTTTGGAGAATTATTTAGATCAATATCATACCAAAAAATAAAAACATCATGTCTGCAGTCTAGAGCTTTAGCAGGAGTAGCTAATTCTACATTTATTTTTGTATTACCTGGCTCGGTTGATGCATGCTCTACGGCATGGAAAGAAATAATACAATATCAACTAAATAGTGAGACCAAGCCTTGTAACTTGGTAATGTTGATGCCTCGGCTTAAAGAATAATTACAGTACTTCTAATTCTGTAGGTGGCGGTAAATCACTCAAAGATTTTAAATTAAAATAATCTAGGAACTTTTTAGTTGTAGCTAGTAATTCTGGTTTACCAGGCGTCTCTTTGTGACCCACAACTTTGACCCACTCAAATTCAATTAAATTTCTTATTATCTGCGGATTAACTGAAACCCCTCTTATTTCCTCAATGTCACCTCTAGTTACAGGCTGTTTATAAGCAATTATAACTAATGTTTCTAAAAAAGCTTTGGAGTATCTAGTTGAAGACTGCTTATTTAGTTTAGATACCCAATCATCATATCCTTTTTTTACTTGCATTCTGAAGCCACTAGCAACATGCACTATCTCGAATGAATGATTTTTATAATTATCATTTAAAGTATCAATTATTTTTTGTATTTCATTTTTAGACGGCTTATCTTTATCAAATAAATTAGCAATATCTTGAAGTGATAGGGGGTTATCTGATGCTAAAAGAGCACCCTCAACAATCAAATTTAATGGTTTAGAATAACTCATGATGTGACAGATTGTAGATAAATCATAGAGTAATCCTGATTTTGAACTATATCTATTAAGCTTTCTTTAACTAACTCGAGTATTGCTAAAAAAGTTACTATGGCACCCATTCTCCCTTCCTTGTATGTGAAACAATCTATAAACTTAATTGTTCCATTTTTATTAATTATATCCAATATAAGCGACATCCTTTCTCGAACAGATAAAGCTTCGGGTTGTATTTCATGCGAAGCAAATATTTCAGCTCTTTTAAGAACTTCCTGAAAAGCAATTTCTAGTTCCTCTAGGTCAATCGTTGGCATAGTATCTTTTTTTTCAATATTAGCGAATATCTTGGAGACAATAAAAGTATCTCTATTTAATCGCGGTATTTCATCTAACTGCTCAGAAAGATTCTTATACTTTTGATACTCCATCAATCTTTTAATCAGATTAGCTCTCGGATCCTCTTCATCCTCTTCTTCTGTCTCATTAGGGACAAGCATTCTAGATTTTATTTCAGCAAGTGTCGAAGCCATCACTAAATAATCCGATGCCAGTTCAAATTGCATTTCCTGCATCATATTAATATATTTTACATACTGATTAGTTATGGGCAATATTGGAATATCCACAACATCAATATTTTGTTTTTTTATAAGATACAGTAAAAGATCAAGTGGTCCTTCAAACTGTTTTATAATAACCCTTAAGGCCTCAGGGGGTATAAAAAGATCCTCGGGAATATCTGTAATTTCTTTACCATTAAATACAATACTTGTATCACTATTATTTGTATTGAACGTATTCATTTATTAATCATACCAACTTTATCATAAATATTTTTGATAGTTTTATTTGCTATCACTCTAGCTTTATTTGCTCCCTCGTCGAGAACCTTATCTAAGTATGTTTTATCTTTTAACAATTGATTTGTTTTTATAGAAATCGGCTCTACTATATTTATTATAACTTCAGCTAAATCTCTTTTAAACAATGATATCTCTTTAGACGCATACTTGGATATAACCTCTTCTTTTTTAATTAATCCACATGCGCTATATATATTAAGCAAATTATTAATCTCAAGTCTTGGCTCAGCTTCTTTTAGAGTATCTGGCATTTTTAAAGAGTCTGTTTTAGCTTTTTTAATTTTCAAAGAAATCTGGTCGTTTGAATCTGTCATAAGAATTCTTGAATATTCAGAAATATCAGACTTACTCATTTTATTTGAACCATTTCTAAGACTCATTATCCTTGTTGTCGACTTATTCATAAGTGGTTCTGGAAGAATAAAGCAGTCTTCATTATAGTCTGTATTAAATTTGTGAGCGATATCTCTAGCTAATTCTAGGTGCTGTTTTTGATCCTCTCCCACCGGAACATGGGAAGCTGAGTATAATAAAATATCAGCAGCCATTAGAATTGGATATGTATAAAGTCCTATTGAGGCATTCTCTCTGTTTTTACCAGCTTTATCTTTGAACTGTGTCATTCTATTTAACCACCCAACTCTAGCTGTACAGCTTAAAATCCAAGCTAATTGCGTGTGCTCAGGAACCTGTGATTGATTAAATATAATGTTTTTAGATTCATCTAACCCAGAGGCCAAAAATATTGCTAAAACCTCTCTAGTGCTGTTTTTTAATGCTTCAGGATCTTGCCAAACTGTTATTGCATGAAGATCTACTATCGAGAAAATACTCTTATAATCAGTCTGATAGTTAACGAATTGTGTTATAGCGCCTAAATAGTTGCCTATATGTATTTCACCTGATGGTTGTACACCAGAAAAAATGACTTTATCACTCATATTATAATCCAAATATTTAGTATAATATTCTAACATAAAGTTACATAACTCTCATTTGTTATATAAAAAAATGAAAACTACCCTATAATAATATCATGAGCAAAAAAAGAATTAAATTAATCCAGGAAGGCCTTCAATCTCTTAATCCATTGAAAATTGATATAATAGATGAAGGTCATTTGCATGTTGGTCATGCCGGAGCAAAATCCGGAGGACACTTTAAACTATATATTGTAAGTAATCACTTTAAAGGTCAAAGTATGATTGATAGACATAAGTTAATATATAAAAATTTAGATGAGCTAATGAAAACTGAAGTACATGCCCTCTCTATTAAAGCTGTGAGCCCAGAAGAGCTCTAGTCTAATGTTTTCTTGTAAACTATAGCGTCTTCCTTTCCTAGAGAAGTCTTGTAGTAATCTTTTCTAAACCCAATCTTTTTAAAACCATACTTTTCATATAATGCTATTGCAGACCCATTTGTTAAGCGTGTTTCTAATAAAAGCATTTCTGATTTTAGTATTGTACATTTATGAATAACCATTTCTAAAAGTTCTGAACCAATACCATTATTACGATATTTTTTGTTTACCGTTAAATTTAGAACATGCGATTCAAAAGGAGTTACTTTAGAGATAACATACCCAACAACAATATTATTGTATGTTGCAAGATATGAATCATATCTATTCATAATACAATCTTTCAAAATATTTCGTGTCCATGGAAAATCATATGATTGGCATTCCATATCATAAATATGATCCAGATCAACCATTTGGATATCCCTGTATTCTATAAATTGAGATAATTTAGCTGACATTAGAATCAATTATACCTTTAAGATATTGCAAGTCATCCCAAACTTTCTTTTTCTGAGAAGGACTTCTTAAAATATATGCTGGGTGATAAAATACTATTATAGGAATATCATATTTATCAATAAAAAATTTTTTGAGTCTAAGTTCAGACATGGGTATATCTTCGCCAAGTAATCTATTTGCAGCAATTTTTCCGAGTAGCACTAAAACCTTCGGTTTAATTATATTTATTTGCTGGTCCAAATAATCTGAGCATGCATTTATCTCTACTGTTTCAGGGTCTCTATTCTCAGGGGGTCTACATTTTATGGTATTTACAATAAAGACTAAATCTCTATTCAAGCCTATTGATTTTAGAAATTCATTTAAGAGTTTACCTGCTCGACCAATAAATGGTCTGCCGACCTCATCCTCTTCTCTGCCTGGAGCTTCCCCAATTATCATTATATCCGAGTCAGGATCTCCTTCACCAAATACCGTGTTTTTCCTTGTTTTATGTAAATTACATTTTTTACATTTTTTGACCACTTCATCAAGACTTGTAAGATTATTATTTTCAGAAGAAATATTTTGAGTTGATTTTTTAGTATACCAAGATACATCAATTCCCATTTCAGGAAAATATTTTTTAATGATGCTTACCATTAAATTCCTCTTTTTTTAGAAGAATTAGCCTCGGGGTTTTCTTTAAATTTATTTAATGCATTAACTAATGCTAAAATTGAGGCCTTAACAATATCTGTATCGGCACCATGTCCATTAAAGACACTATTATTTTTAGTTATGCGGACTGTGACTTCACCCTGAGCATCAGTGCCAGATGTTATATTATTGACAGAATAAAGGGTTAGTTTGCAATCGCTTTTAACGATACTTTCAATTGCATTATAAGCTGCATCTACGGCACCATCCCCTGTTGATTTAGCTTCCTCAAGAACACCGTTTATCTCAAGTTTAATATGAGCATGGGGTTTTTTATTAGTTTCAGTAACAATATTCATATAGTTAAAATTAATTAAATTTACAGAAACTTTTACATTAGATGAAAGGTTTATAAGGTCTTCATCAAATATTTCATGCTTTTTATCAGCTAAACTCTTGAACCTGTAAAACAAATCATCAAAAGCTGAATTATCTTTGGGCATAATATTTAGATCAATCAGTTTCTGTTTGAAAGCATTTCTTCCAGAATGTTTTCCTAATACTAAAGAATTACTTGCCAAACCAATATCTTCAGCTCTCATAATCTCATAAGTTTCACGAGATTTAATTATTCCATCCTGATGAATACCTGATTCATGGGCGAATGCATTCTTTCCTACTATTGCCTTATTTGGTTGGACAGGAAATCCTGTTATAGATGATACGAGCCTAGAACACTTTAATATTTTTTTTGAATTTATATTTGTATCACATTTAAAAACATCTTGTCTGGTTCTAACCGTCATCACAATCTCTTCAAGAGCCGCGTTACCTGCTCTTTCCCCTAAACCATTAATTGTGCACTCAACCTGTCTAGCTCCATTTAATACTGCAGACAATGAATTGCCTACGGCAAGACCTAGATCATTATGGCAGTGTACTGAAAATATTGCTTTTTCAGAATTTGACACATTTTTAATTATATTTTTAATTAATTCTCCAAACTGGTGAGGTAGATTATACCCAACTGTGTCAGGAATATTTATAGTTCTAGCTCCTGCATTTATTGCTGCTTCTATGACTTCACATAAAAATTTTAGCTCAGATCTTCCTGCATCTTCAGGCGAAAACTCTACATCATCAGTAAAAGTTTTTGCTAACTCTATTGCGGCAACTGCTGTGGACAATACTTTTCCAGGTGTCATTTTTAATTTTTTCTCCATATGGATAGGAGACGTCGCAATAAAAGTATGTATTCTAGGAAATTTTGCATCCTTCAATGATTCTGCAGCAGTTGAAATATCCTTGTCTAAAGCTCTTGCAAGAGCACAGATACTTGAGCCTGTTACTACTTTAGATATTTCTTGTACAGATTTAAAATCACCAGAACTAGCTATAGGAAAACCAGCTTCAATAATATCTACATTTAACTCTTCTAACGCAATGGCAATTTTCATTTTTTCATCGACATCCATAGATGCGCCAGGACTTTGTTCCCCATCTCTTAGAGTTGTATCAAAAATTATTAGCTTTTTATCATTCATACTATTAGGTAAATTCAAGTTAAGTAAATTAAATTAAAAACTATAATGACAGTTTTAAAAAATCATTTAAAAAGAGGAGATTAATTATAGAAATTGATTTAATCATAACTGAAACTTTATATTAAATATGTAAATTTGCAAGAAATATTAAGGCTTTGTAGAGGTTTTCTCTTTAGAGAATGACTTTTTTTTCTTAACTATTCTTATTAGATACATGCTTGGACCTGATAACGCATAAAGCAAGAAAAAGGAGAATAATACTAATGGGGGATCAAAAGATATAAATGAAATTATTAATGTAATTAGAAATAAAGTGATATGCGGTACTTTGTGGCGAATATCAAAATCTTTAAAGCTATAGTAAGTAATATTGCTAATCATAAAAAATGATAGTATTGGCAAAATAAATAATCCCACCCATATATAGTGCATATATCCATTTACCATTGTCTCTACTATCCATACATATGTGATAATAACTGCCGATGATGCAGGGCTGGCTAATCCTATAAAATATTTTTTATCCTGGGTTTGTATTTTTGAGTTAAATCTAGCTAATCTAATAGCGGCTGAAGCGACATAAATAAAGCAACATATCAATACAATTTTAGAAGAATCTAAATTTAAAATTAAATTTTGATCAGCCCATGTATACAACATTATTGCAGGGGCTAACCCAAAACAAATCATATCTGATAAACTATCGTAGTTTTCTCCAAATACTGTTTGAGTATTCGTTAATCTAGCAATTCTTCCATCCAAACCATCAAGAACCATCGCGATGAGTATAGCTAAAGATGCAATAATGAAGTCACCATTTATTGAAGATATAATTGCATAGAATCCGCTAAATAAAGCGGAGGTAGTAATTAAATTTGGAAGAAGAAATACGCCTCTCAATCTCTTCTTTTTTTCTTCAATCATTATTTTATTTTTTCATCTACGAGCTTACTGTCTCCCATCCATGACATCATGCTACGTAGTTTTTTACCAGTCTCTTCTATTAAATGTTCTGAGCCTTCTTGTCTCAGCCTATCAAACTCTTTAGATCCACTTTTTACTTCATTAACAAAATCTTTAGCAAATTTACCATTCTGAACATCTTTAAGGACTAGTTTCATATTAGCCTTCACATGATCATCTATAATTACAGGACCTTTTGTTAAATCACCATACTCTGCAGTATTAGATATAGAATATCTCATCTCTGTCATTCCACCTTCATACATTAAATCTACTATTAGCTTTAACTCATTAAGACATTCAAAGTAAGCCATTTCGGGTGCGTAGCCAGCTTCTGTTAAAGTTTCAAATCCAGCTTTTACTAGTGCAGTAACACCACCACATAAGACAGCTTGTTCACCAAATAAATCAGTTTCAGTTTCTTCTTTAAAGTCTGTCTCAATTATTCCAGCTCTTCCGCCACCTATTGCTGACGCATAAGCTAATGCAACATCTTTTGCTTTTCCAGAATTATTATTATGAATTGCAATTAAAGTGGGAACTCCTTTGCCTGCAAGAAAAGTTGATCTAACTAAGTGTCCGGGGCTTTTTGGAGCTACCATGAATACATCATTTTTAGCATCAGGTTTTATTTGTCCATAATGTATATTAAAGCCATGCGCAAAAGCTAACATTGCGTTCTCTTTTAAATTTGGCTCTATAGATTCTTTAAAGATATCTCCTTGGTATTCATCTGGCGCAAGAATCATTACAATATCAGCTTTAGAGACAGCATCTTTAACAGATAAAACTTCTAGGCCTTCTTTTTTAGCTCTCGCTGCATTTACCGAACCTTCTCTGAGCCCAATAGTTACATTGATGCCTGAATCTTTAAGGTTAAGCGCATGCGCATGTCCTTGTGAACCATACCCAATTATAGTCACATTAAGATTTTTAATGTTATCTAGGTTTGCGTCTTTATCATAATATACTTTCATTTTATTCCTCATTTAATATTTTCTAAACTATTAATGCCTCGACTTATACCTAATGTACCAGAACGAACCATTTCTATTATTTTAATTTTTCCCATTGATTCAATAAAAGCGAGAATTTTTTCAGTTGCACCAGTTAATTCAACCGTATAGGTGGTATCTGTCACATCTATAATACGAGCTCTAAAAATATCCGTTAGTCTTTTTATTTCATCTCTTTGGTTCTTGTTACACTTTAATTTCAGAAGCAACATCTCTCTTTCTATGTGCGTCTCTTCAGTTAAATCTTTAACATTTACAACATCAATTAATTTATCTAGTTGTTTTTCTAATTGCTTTATTTTTTGATCATTGCAGAGTGTTACCAAAGTCATTCTTGAAATTGACTCATCATTTGTGGGTGCAACATTTAAACAATGAATATTATATCCTCGTGCAGAAAATAAACCAGCAATTCTAGATAATGAACCAAATTCATTCTCAACTAAAATAGATATTATATGTTTTTTCTCATCCATATTTACGCAAGCTCCGTATCTTTTCCAGTGGGCGATAAATGCATTTCATTATGGGCCTGACCACTTTTAATCATTGGATAAACATTTTCTTCTTGATCAGTAATAATATCTACAAAAACTAATCTATCTTTTAAGTCCATAGCTTCTTTCAACTTACTTTTTAATTCTGAGGGTTTTTCAATTTTAATACCGACATGTCCGAAACTAGATGCTAGCTGGACAAAGTCAGGTATAGCTTCCATATAAGACATTGCATACCTACCTTCATAAAAAAATTCTTGCCATTGCCTAACCATTCCCATATACCTATTATTAAGGGTTATAATTTTTATTGGTAGTCTATATTGCAAACAAGTTGCTAATTCTTGTATACACATTAATATGCTAGCCTCACCAGTTACACAAATAACTTCAGATTTTGGGTAAGCTAACTGCACGCCCATTGCAGCAGGAAGTCCAAAACCCATGGTCCCGAGGCCTCCAGAGTTGATCCATCTATTTGGTTTATCAAATTTATAATATTGAGCAGCCCACATTTGATGCTGGCCAACATCAGAAGTTACATATGCATCACCTTTAGTGATCTCATATAAGGCCTCTATTACAGACTGAGGTTTAATAACTTTGTCAGATTTCTTATAGGACAGGCATTTTTTTGTTCTCCACTTGTCAATCTGAACCCACCATTTTTTAAGAGCTGATTTATTAATATCTTTTAAATATGGTTTAATAGCTACATTCAAACCTTTTAAAATACTTGATGTTTCTCCAACCAGCGAAAGATCTACTTCTATGATCTTAGATATAGAAGAAGGGTCTACATCTATATGTATAATTTTTGCAGATGGACAAAATTTTGATGTGTCACCTGTAACTCTATCATCAAATCTAGCTCCAACTGCTAATAAAACATCACAATCATGCATTGCCATATTAGCCTCATAAGTACCATGCATTCCTAGCATTCCTAGAAACTGATTATCCGTAGCAGGGTAGCCACCAAGACCCATTAATGTGTTAGTTATAGGGTATCCAATATTTTTAACAAGAGCGGCTAACTCTTTGTGGGCATTACCTAAAATTACTCCTCCTCCCGCATAAATCATTGGTTTCTTTGCAGAAGCTAGTAATTTAGCAGCTTCATCAATTTTTGACTTAGATTCTGAAATGGGAGCCTTATAAGACCTTAATTTTATTTTTTTTGGATACTCAAAATTTATTTTAACTTTAGGATCAGTTAAATCTTTAGGGATATCTATGAGGACAGGGCCGGGACGACCAGTTGTTGCAATAATAAAAGCTTTCTTAAAAACCTCTGCTATTGATTCTCTGCTGTCTACTAAAAAATTATGTTTTGTTACAGGTCTTGTTATACCTGTTGCATCTGCCTCTTGAAAAGCATCGCTACCAACGTATTCTCTTG
>Ga0209709_10004265_pt1 | contig 11571 bp, 9 predicted proteins | sample ArcticOcean_MG_C_2_FD_187435 | JGI IMG/M metagenome (GOLD analysis project Ga0209709, IMG submission 187435) | Marine microbial communities from western Arctic Ocean - ArcticOcean_MG_CB4_136 (SPAdes) (version 2) | ecosystem: Environmental > Aquatic > Marine > Oceanic | place: Arctic Ocean... | reverse complement strand
TTAAAACAAACACTGAGTTTGTTGAAAAAGCAAGAAAAGGAGTGATGGAATTTTTGTTAGCTAACCATCCTTTGGATTGTCCTGTTTGTGACCAGGGTGGTGAATGTGATTTGCAAGATCAATCTATGTTTTACGGTGTTGATAAATCTAGATACAAAGAGAATAAAAGAGAAGTTCCAGAAAAAAATATGGGACCTTTAATTAAAACTCAAATGACCAGATGTATACACTGTACGAGATGTGTTAGGTTTGCTACAGAGGTTGCTGGTGTAACAGAGATTGGAGCCATAGGCAGAGGTGAGGATATGCAAATTACAACATACCTTGAACAGTCTATGCAATCAGAACTATCTGCGAATGTTGTAGACTTATGTCCTGTTGGCGCCTTAACATCTAAACCTTACGTATTTGAAGCCAGGCCCTGGGAATTAAAAAAGACTGAATCTATAGACGTGATGGATGCCATTGGCTCCAATGTAAGAGTTGATACATATGGATGGGAAGTAAAAAGAATTTTACCAAGAATTAATGAGGATATTAATGAAGAGTGGATTTCAGATAAAACACGTTATGCTTGTGATGGTTTATTAAATCAACGCTTAGACACACCTTATGTAAAATATAATAATAAATTTGAGAAAGCATCTTGGAATGAAGTTTTTAATATAATTAAATCTAAATTTAAAAATGCCGACAAAGATAGAATATGTGGGATGTCTGGAGATTTAGCTAATATGGAAACATTATATATATTCAAAGAGTTTTTCAATAAAACATTAGGTTCATACAATATTGAATCAAGAAGTGAGCACGTATATTTAAATCCCCAAAAAAGAGAAAATTATTTATTCAATTCGACAATTAATGGAATAGAAGAGGCAGATTTTATTTTACTTATAGGCAGTAATCCCAGGTATGAAGCAACAATATTAAATGCACGCATTAGAAAGGCCTATTTACAAAATAAAACAAAAATAATTTCTTTAAATAATGTTGGTGATTTAACTTATCCATATGAGAGTTTAGATGGTGATATTGAAAATATTAAAAAAATTACAGAAGATAATCATGAAATATCCAACTTAATTAAAAAAGCTAAAAAACCTTTAATCATCTTTGGTCAGTCTACTTTAAAAAATAAATCTGCAAAATATATTTTTGAATCTGTTAAACTTTTTTTAGAAAAAAATAACAAAATATCAAATGAATGGAATTCTTTAAATACAATTTCAGAAAATGCATCTACAGTTGGTAGCTTTGACTTAGGATTATACAAAACCAAAGATGGCTCCAATGAAGTGTTAAAAGATTTAGAAAATCATGAGTTTGAAATTGTTTACCTATTAGGTGTAGATAATCTTAAGTTTGAAAAAAAAAATGAATTTGTAATTTATCAAGGAAGCCATGGGGATAAAGGAGCAGAGATGGCAGATATTATACTTCCTGGTGCCGCATACACTGAGCAAAATGGTTATTTTACAAATCTAGAAGGCAAATTACAAAAAGCTTATAAAGCGTCTTATCCACCTGAAGAAGCCAAGGAAGATTGGTTGATAATTAATGAATTAGCAGAAGTAATGAATCATAGAAAATTATTTAATGATAAAGATGAACTAGATAGCAGTTTACTTAATCAAATTAATTTATTCATTGAAAAAGATAAGTCTGTCAAATCCTCTAATGTTGAAAATTTAGAATTTAAGAAAGAGATTTTAAAAATTAACAATGAAGATTACTATTATTCAAATGCTATAGCGAGAGCTTCAAAAACAATGTTTGAATGTAAAAAAGCTAAAATAAATTTAAAGTTAACAGGTACAGAAGGTTAATAAAATGGAATATTTAAATATAATTTTTTCAGAAACATATAAAATCTTATTTTTATTAGTGCCAGTTCTTGTTTCTGTTGCAATGATTGTTTGGCTAGATCGTCGTATTTGGGCATTTGTTCAAAAAAGACAAGGACCAAATGTTGTAGGACCTTTTGGTTTACTTCAGTCTTTAGCCGATGCATTAAAATATATATTTAAAGAAGTTATTATTCCTTCAAGTTCTAATAAGGCAATATTTATATTAGCGCCAATTATTACAATGACTTTAGCATTGATATCTTGGGCAGTTATTCCCTTTAGCGCAACACAGGTATTGGCTAACATCAACGTTGGTATTCTTTATTTATTTGCAGTTTCATCTTTAAGTGTTTATGGAATTATTATGGGCGGCTGGGCCTCAAACTCAAAATATCCCTTTTTAGGTGCAATTCGATCTGCAGCTCAAATGGTGTCATACGAGGTTTCAATAGGTGTTATTATAATTAACGTTTTACTTTGTGTTGGTTCATTAAACTTAAACGATATAGTTATGGCCCAAGAAAACTTATGGTTTGTAATTCCATTATTTCCAATGTTTGTAATTTTTTTCATTTCTGCTTTAGCTGAAACAAATCGACCACCATTTGACTTACCAGAGGCCGAGGCAGAACTTGTCGCTGGATATCAAACTGAATATTCTGGAATGATGTATGCAATGTTTTGGTTAGGTGAATATGCAAACATTCTTCTTATGTGTGCTATGGGATCGGTTCTTTTTTTAGGAGGATGGTTGTCGCCAATTGAAATTTACCCCTTTACTTTAATCCCAGGAGCTATTTGGTTGATCTTTAAGATTTTATTTCTTTTTATACTATTTGCATTAGTAAAGGCCATTGTACCAAGGTATAGGTATGATCAATTAATGAGACTAGGATGGAAAATTTTTCTACCTTTATCTTTAACATGGGTAGTTTTTACATCAAGTTACTTATTTTATTTTAATCTACTACCAACTAATTAATTATGAAAATTTCAAGAATATTTAAAACAATTTTTATGTTAGATTTTTTAGGAGGCCTTACCATTGCGTTAAGAGAACTTTTTAAATCTAAAAAAACAATTAATTACCCATTTGAAAAAGGAAAAATTAGTCCACGATTTAGAGGTGAGCACGCTCTAAGAAGATACCCCGATGGTGAAGAAAGATGTATAGCCTGTAAATTATGTGAAGCGGTATGTCCAGCACAAGCAATTACGATTGAATCTTCTGAAAGAGAAGATGGAAGTCGAAAAACTACCAGATATGATATTGACATGATGAAGTGTATTTACTGTGGTCTTTGTGAAGAGTCGTGCCCGGTAGATGCTATTGTTCAAGGACCTAATTTTGAATTTTCAACAGAAACCAGGGAAGAACTTTATTATAATAAAGAAAAACTTTTGGACAATGGTGATAGATGGGAAAATATTCTAGCTGCAAATATTAAAGCAGACAACCCTTACAGATAATTTTTATGTTAGCACACGCAATTTTTTTTTATATTTTTTCATTCATAGCAATTGTTTCTGCAATAATGGTTACTGTTTCTAAAAACACTGTTCATTCTGTTTTTTTTTTAATTTTAGATTTCATTAGTATTTCTTGCTTATTTATTATGATAGGTGCTGAATTTCTTGGTATGATAATGTTAATTATTTATGTTGGAGCAGTAGCTGTCCTATTCTTGTTTGTTGTTATGATGCTAAATGTAGCGCAACAAAAAAACCAGTGGTTTAGTGCTAGAGAAAGTTCAAAACATATTCCAGTTGGATTAATTATCAGTGCTATTATATTTTTTGAATTACTTATTGTTATTGGTGGATGGAAATACAAGCCAAATCTAGTTTCTGCTATGTCATTAACCATGGATAAAGAAATTACCAATACACATGCCATTGGTTATGTTTTATATACTGACTACATCCATATCTTTCAATTAAGTGGGATGATTTTATTAGTTGCAATGATTGGAGCTATTGTTCTTACTTTTAGACAGAGATCTGGTGTCAAAAGACAAAGTTATTTTAGCCAAATATCTAGAGAAAGATCTGATGGTGTTGAATTGATAGATGTTCCAAGTAATCAAGGAGTTAAATCTGATGATTGATATAGGCTTAGGTCACTACCTTACTTTAGGAGCGATAATATTTACCATTGGTATAGTGGGCATATGCTTAAATAGAAAAAATATCATAGTAATATTAATGAGTATTGAGCTTATTCTATTAGCAGTGAATATTAATTTGGTAGCTTTCTCTATTTTTTTGAATGACATAACTGGGCAAATTTTTACTCTCTTTATATTAACCGTAGCTGCCGCAGAAGCTGCAATAGGTTTAGCAATAATAGTGGTTTATTATCGAAATTCATCAACAATTAGAGTTGAAGAAATAAATAGTTTAAAGGGATAATATGGAATTTGCATTATTATTTTTTCCACTATTAGCAGCTATTATATCTGGTTTTTTTGGTAAATTTATAGGTGATAGAAATTCAGAGATAATAACTAGTGTATTTGTTTCGATTTCAGCACTGCTATCTTTAACTTTATTTTATCAAGTTATTGTTAACGGTTATGAAAACAATGTGGTTATTGCTACTTGGATTAATTCAGGAACACTTGATGTAAATTGGTCTATTAAAGTGGATGCATTATCTTCGGTAATGCTCGTTGTTGTAACTTTAATTTCTTCACTAGTTCATATTTATTCAATTGGTTATATGTCTCACGATCCACATAAACCAAGATTTATGGCATATCTTTCTCTTTTTACATTCGCAATGTTAACGTTAGTTACATCTGATAATTTTCTTCAATTATTTTTTGGCTGGGAGGGTGTAGGTCTTTGTTCGTACTTTTTAATTGGTTTTTGGTTTAAAAAAGATTCTGCAAATGCAGCTGCGATAAAAGCTTTTGTAGTAAATAGGGTAGGTGATTTTGGACTTGCTTTAGGAATATTTTTAATCTTTTATCAATTTGGCACAGTCAATTATTCTGATGTATTTCAACAAATTCCACAAATTGTTGACAAAGAATTATTATTCTTAGGAATACACATCAAGGCCATTGATCTAATTTGTATCCTTTTATTTATTGGTGCAATGGGTAAGTCGGCACAAATTTTTTTACACACTTGGTTGCCTGATGCGATGGAAGGTCCTACACCTGTATCTGCATTAATACATGCAGCCACAATGGTTACGGCAGGCGTCTTTTTAGTTGTCAGATGTTCCCCAATCTTTGAATACTCTCCTTTAACTTTAAATATTATTACAGTAGTTGGAATGACAACTGCTTTCTTTGCTGCAACAGTAGCCCTAGTTCAAACAGATATTAAAAAAATAATTGCTTATTCTACATGTAGTCAGTTAGGGTATATGTTTTTTGCAGTTGGAGTTGGTGCTTATAATGTTGCAATGTTTCATTTGTTTACTCACGCATTTTTCAAAGCATTACTTTTCTTAGGATCAGGATCTGTAATCCATTCTTTTAAAGATGAACAAGATATTAATCAAATGGGTGCCGTGTATAAAAAGTTGCCATATACTTGGATTTTGATGATTATTGGAACTCTAGCTCTCACAGGTTTCCCTTTCCTTTCTGGTTTTTATTCAAAAGATGCAATTATAGAATTTGCCTATCTAAAAGGTAATACAGCAGGTTATTACGCTGCTGGTGTTGGTATTTTAACAGCCTTACTTACCTCAATATATTCATGGAGATTAATTTTCAAAACATTTCATGGAAATTATAATAATAAAAAATTAAAAATTGAAGAAATGCACGAGTCCCCTTTGGTTATGCTTATACCCTTGATTATACTGGCAATTGGTGCAATTTTTGCTGGGTTTTTATTTAAAGATTTATTCATTGGTCATGGGGGAGAAAATCATTTTTGGGGAGAGTCTATTAAATTTCTAAACCCATTAAGCACAGATCATCCACCTTTATGGATTATTTTAATTACACCTACACTTGTCCTCTTATCTATTCCAATTGCTTATTATTTATTTATAAAAAATAAAGAATTACCAAATCAATTTGTTCAATCTAATAAACCCTTATATAATTTTTTAGTTAATAAATGGTACTTTGACGAATTATACGACATCATATTTATCCAATCTTCAAAAAAAATTGGATTATTCTTTTGGAAAACGATTGATATAAAAATTATTGATAAGTTTGGACCTGATGGCCTTTCTCTGTTAATTAAAAACTTATCATTAAGAGCTAGTAAATTTCAAAGTGGTTTCATTTACCATTATGCCTTTATGATATTGATAGGTCTCTCTGCGCTATTAACATTTTTAATTTTACGCTAATGAACTTTCCTATTTTATCATCTTTAATTCTTTTACCAACTATTGGAGCCTTATTTTTATTATTTTCAAAAGATAAAAATTCAAATACAGGAAAATATGTTGCTTTGTTTACTTCTTTTGTTAATTTTTTAATTTCAATTTATTTATGGTATTTATTTGACCCATCTACTTCAAGCTTCCAATTTGTTGAGAGCAGAGAGTGGTTAAAAGGTTTTGTTAATTATAAAGTGGGCATAGATGGAATATCAATCTTATTCATAACCCTAACAACACTTATTACTCCGCTTTGCATAATCTCAGTTAATAATACCATAAAATTTAGATTAAGAGATTTTCTTATTGCAATATTGGTAATGGAGAGTTTAATGATAGGTGTTTTTTGCTCTCTAGATTTAGTAGTATTTTACTTATTCTTTGAAGCTGGATTAATTCCTATGTTTTTGATCATTGGAATTTGGGGTGGGGCAAGAAGAGTTTATTCTGCTTTTAAATTTTTCTTATACACGTTACTTGGTTCAGTTTTAATGTTAATTGCAATAATATCAATTTATTGGATTGCTGGTACAACTGATATAGTTCAACTTTACGAATTGGGTATAGATACAAAGTATCAAAATTTATTGTGGCTTGCTTTTTTTAGTTCTTTTGCTGTTAAAACGCCTATGTGGCCAGTTCACACATGGTTACCTGATGCACACGTAGAGGCACCAACTGCTGGGTCAGTTCTTCTTGCTGCCATTCTTTTAAAAATGGCTGGATATGGTTTTATTAGATTCTCATTAGGCTTGTTTCCAGTGGCTTCTGAATTATTTACCCCTTTGGTTTATTCATTAAGTTTAATTGCAATTATTTATGCGTCTCTAGTTGCTTTAATGCAGGAAGATATGAAAAAATTAATAGCATACTCTTCTGTGGCTCATATGGGCTTTGTAACATTAGGAATTTTTACAATTACACAGCAAGGTATTGAAGGAAGTATAATTCAAATGATTAGTCATGGACTTGTTTCAGCTGCGTTATTTTTATGTGTTGGTGTAGTTTATGATCGTATGCATTCAAGACTTATTAAAACTTACGGTGGTCTAGTTTCTGTGATGCCCAAATACTCAATTCTATTTATGTTATTTACTTTAGCTGCGTTAGGACTGCCAGGAACTAGTGGCTTTATTGGAGAATTTTTGATTTTAATGGGCGCATTTAAAGATAATTTTTTAGTAGCGGTTATTGCCAGTTTTGGGGTTATTTTTGGGGCCGCATATATGTTATGGTTATATAGAAGAGTAGTTTTTGGAAATTTAATAAACAAAGATCTTTTAAAAATACCTGATTTAGATAATTCAGAAAAATTTATTTTATGGAGTTTGGCTATACCAGTGTTATTCTTTGGTTTTTACCCAGAACCACTTATTAATACAATTGAAGTATCAGTAAATGACTTAATTGAAATGTATAATTTTAATGTAAATATGTACGCTCCAGAGGTAAAGAAGTAATGAATAATTTGAATTTTATTTCTCCTGAAATTTTTATCTCTTTATCTATAATGTCTTTATTAATCCTGGGTGTTTTTAAAAAAAATAGTTCAAGTTTAATTCACAATCTTTCAATAGGACTTTTGCTAATTACTGGAATTTTAATATTAAATAACCCTTTTGATACTGCTGTAACTTTGTTTGGTAATAGCTATGTAATCGACAGCCTCTCATCTTTAATGAAAATTCTTACAATTATTGGGGGAGCTTTTGTATTGTCAATTTCAACAAAATATTTGAAGATATCTAAAATTTTTTTAATAGAATATCCAATTTTAATCCTTTGCTCAATTTTAGGAATGATGGTTATGATTAGTTCTAATGATCTTATGGTTTTTTATATTGGACTTGAATTACAGTCATTAGCCTTGTATGTTTTGGCATCATTTAATAGGGATCATTTGAAATCATCTGAATCAGGTCTTAAATATTTTGTATTAAGTGCACTTTCCTCAGGTTTATTACTATATGGTTGCTCTCTAATATATGGGTTTTCAGGATCAACTAATTTTAATATTATTGGCAATTCAATGGATTCAACGCATTATGGTCTAACATTTGGAATAGTTTTTATTCTAGTTGGATTAGCTTTTAAAATATCTGCTGTACCATTTCACATGTGGGCGCCAGATGTTTACGAAGGATCTCCGACATCTGTAACATTATTTTTTGCTATAGTTCCTAAGGTTGCCGCTTTAACTGTCTTCATTAGGTTTTTGTATGTCCCATTTTTTAACATGATTGATCAATGGCAACCCATCATAGTTTTTTTATCAATTGCCTCAATGATATTTGGAGCTGTTGCAGCAATCGGACAAAATAATTTAAAAAGATTAGTTGCTTATAGCTCTATTGGCCATGTTGGTTATGCTTTAGCAGGACTTTCTGTTGGAACCAATGAAGGTATTCAATCATCTATAGTTTATATTTCTATCTATTTAGTAATGAATCTTGGTTTATTTAGTTGCTTGTTTATGATGAAAAGAAACGATGAATACTTTGAAACTATTGATGATTTATCAGGACTATCAAAAAACCATCCAGTTTTATCTTTGTCATTACTTGTTATACTTTTTTCATTAGCGGGCATTCCACCATTGGCGGGCTTTTTTGCTAAGTTCTACATATTTAAATCTGTAATTGAGCAATCAATGTATTTTCTAGCAATCGTTGGTTTACTATCAACTGTGATTGCTGCCTTTTATTATTTAAGAATAATTAAAGTTATTTATTTTGATGAAGAAAGAGAAAAATATGACACCGATCATAGTGTTTGGTTAAAAATATCATTAACTTTTTCAACGTTGTTAATTCTTTTGTACTTTATCTTTCCTAGTAAATTAGTGGAAATTGTATCTAGAATTAATATTATTTAATGAAGTTAAAAAAGTTCAACTTTAAAATTGTAAATAGTACAAACGATCTAGCTATTCATATAATTAAAAATACTAATAATAAATCAGGAATTGTAATTGCTGAGAAACAAAAAAAAGGAAGAGGTCAATATGGGAAAAAATGGGCTTCTTTTAGAGGCAATTTATTTGTTAGCATTTTTTTCCAAGTGAGCACAGATAAATTATCATTGAAAGATTTGACAAAGATGAACTGCTTATTAGTTAAAAAATTATTATCAAATTTTTATAAAGGTAAAATTATGATTAAAAATCCAAATGATCTATTAATAAATAAAATGAAAATTTCAGGAATATTACAGGAAATATTGTCTAAATCGGGTGAAACATTTATTATTGTTGGGATAGGTATAAACCTAATTAGGAGTCCCGTTATAAAAAATTATTTAATTACAAATCTTTTTGACTTAACGGGTGTAAAAATTACACCCAATAATGCAGTTTTAAAGCTAAAAAAAATTTATGAAAATTTTATTCCATTGTTTCCTAAATTTAATATAAAAAACTTAGAAAGAAGTTTAAAATGATTATTGTTGGTGATATAGGTAATACAGAAACTAAAGTTTGCTTAGTAAACTCTAAAAATATCATTATTAAAAGAGTTACCCTAATGACAAAAAATATAAATTCTTCTTTATTGAAAAGATCTTTATCCAGTCTAATTTTAAAAGATAAATTAATTGATAAATGTTTATTTTGCAGTGTCGTCCCAAAATCACTTAATGAAATTAAGAACTTTTTTAACAAAACATACAAAATTAAATGTCACGAACTCAAGAAACTTAAGTTAAATAAGTTGATAAAAATTAAGGTTAACTACAGACAGATTGGTTCAGATAGATTAGCTAACGCAATTAGTGTCATTAACAATAAAGATAATTTTATAATTTTAGATTTTGGGACCGCCACAACATTTGATGTTTTGATTAAAAAGACTTATCATGGTGGTGTTATTGCTCCCGGTGTTAAACTTTCACTCGATACTTTGACTGATAAAGCAACACAAATTCCCCGAATTAATTTAAAAAAAACAAATAAAGTTATTGGCCTTAACACTATTAGTGCTGTTAGAGCCGGTTTTTTTTGGGGCTACGAGGGTTTAATTGACAATATTATTAATTTAATTAAGAAAGAGACCAAGATGTCCTTTAAAATTATAATTACTGGAGGATTTTCTAATTTATTCAAAAATTCAACAAAAACGAAAGTTACATTAAATAAAGACATTACAATTAACGGCTTAATCAGAGCCACCACTTTAATAAAATAAATATGAAAAATGAATTATTATTTTGCCCCTTAGGAGGCTCAGGAGAAATCGGTATGAATATGAACCTGTTTGCCTACGGAAAACCAGGTGAACATAAGTGGATCATGGTTGATATTGGAGTTACATTTGCTGACGATACTTTACCTGGCATTGATCTGATCTATCCAGACCCCGGATTTATAGTGGATAAAAAAGAAGACCTACTGGGAATTATTTTAACTCATGCTCATGAAGATCACATAGGAGCAATTGCACATCTTTGGCCTCAATTAAAATGTAAAATTTTCGCAACTCCATTTACCGCAGTTTTAATAAAGGAAAAACTTAAAGAAAAGAATATTGATGCAACTAATTATCTAAAAATAGTTCAATTAAATGGAACAGTAGATTTAGATCCTTTTAAAATAGAGTACATCACGTTAACCCACTCAATTCTTGAACCTAATGGTCTTAGAATTGAAACTCCAGCTGGTGTAATATTACATACTGGAGATTGGAAAATTGACCCAGAACCATTAATTGGTGAAAAAATTAATTCTGACAGGCTTAAAGAAATTGGTAAAGAAGGTGTCCTTGCTATGGTTTGCGATTCAACAAATGTATTTAGCATGGGAAAAGCTGGTTCTGAATTAGATGTTAGAAAAAGTTTATTAAATATTATGGGTAGCCTTAAAAAAAGAATTGTTATGGCTTCATTTGCATCAAATGTTGCTCGAATGGAAACAGCTTTTTATTGTGCAGAAAAAACTGGTAGGCAAATATCATTAGTTGGAAGATCCATGCATAGAATATTTAAGGCAGCAAGACAATGTGGATATTTGAAAAATGTTATTGAACCTATAGATGCTCGTGAAGCGAAAAAGATTGCTAGAGAAAAAATAGTTTATCTTTGTACAGGTAGCCAAGGTGAGCCCATGGCAGCACTGATGAGAATTTCCAGTTATACTCACCCAGATGTGTTCATTGAAAAAGATGATGCTGTTATTTTTTCATCTAAAATTATTCCAGGTAATGAAAAAAAATTATACAAATTGCAAAATCAACTAGTTAGGGATGGTATTGAAGTTATTTCAGAGGAAAGCGAATTTGTTCATGTTTCTGGTCACCCAAATAGAGATGATCTAAGAGAAATGTATGATTGGGTTAAACCTCAATGTGCAGTCCCTGTTCATGGAGAACA
>Ga0209709_10004264_pt1 | contig 11571 bp, 6 predicted proteins | sample ArcticOcean_MG_C_2_FD_187435 | JGI IMG/M metagenome (GOLD analysis project Ga0209709, IMG submission 187435) | Marine microbial communities from western Arctic Ocean - ArcticOcean_MG_CB4_136 (SPAdes) (version 2) | ecosystem: Environmental > Aquatic > Marine > Oceanic | place: Arctic Ocean... | reverse complement strand
ATTCCAGAAACAACCTTTCTATCAGAAGAAATGTTACTTCTAATCCAAATTTTTTCATCCTTATTGATTAATTCAGTAATATCTTGATCAATAGTACAATCTGGGTGAACATGCCACAGGAGTTGAACATTTTTCGGTGAATCAATATTAGTAAAGGAATCAATTACTGCAAGGCCTTTATTTTTGACATAAACGCATTTTCTCGTATGCTTTACAGGGAAATATCCGGAGTGTTCCGCTTCCACAATAAAAATCTCATTTGAAATCAATTTAGAATTGATTAGTTTAGCACCGGCTTCATGTTTTTTGCCATCAATTATTGCTACATTGTGTGCAAATGATGACATGAAATATTTGAATCTTAGTGGGTTACCATAACTGTAAGGTCCACCACTGTCGATAAGGAATTCCTTATTTCCCTTAGATAATGTTATTGAAAGAGCATCAAAATGTCCATGTGGCGCTCGGTCACTTCGATGCAAAAAAGAGAAATGATTCCATCTATTATTTGACTCATATTTGGCTATTGAAAATCCAGTTTCTGTGAAGGTATTTGTCATTTTTTCAGGAACGGATTTGTAAGCAAGTTCTTCAGGAATATTTGAAACGGTTGATGTGTCTCCAATTGCAATCAACTTTTTCTCAGTGTTTGTAATCCAATAATTAGCATCAATCATTTTCATAATGAATGAATCTTTATCTATTCCAATTGATTTGAGATGCTTTGAATCCAATGATTGCAATAAGTTGATAGCTAATTGATGATAATAAGCAGATTGTTCCAAGGAAAAGTATTCATTTGTTGAAAGGATACTAAGCAATGTGTCTGATAGATATGCCAACGCATCTTGCTTTGTGTTAGGTCTCACTTCTTGAACAAAATCTAAACCGGCAGCATTGAGTAATGATAAAGCATGAAAAATACCGTGATTACTGTTAACCCAATTTTTTGAATCTTTGAATTGTATGATTTTATCGATGTGCTGAAGAACAAGCTCCTTCATTGTGGATTGTAATTTAGGGGGAGCCGATTCAAAGAAGGGGTGTAGCATTATGGCGGTAAAAATCGACAACCTGTCCGAAGTTGCATGGTCAAACCAAGCCATTTTGTTTGGCTTATCACTATTTATGTGATTATAATATTGCAAAATTATGTCGAAAATACGATCGGGTTTTTCTTCAAATTTATCAACCCCCCAGATATAGGAATATAGCCAATTTAATCCATTGAAATAAAAGGACCAAGTGTCATTTACAAACGGATCCATATTCCAATCTATTTCATCGCTAAGATCAACAGAATCAAATGATCCCCAAACACTAATTTTGTTTTCTTTGACCAAATTCCATCCATTTTCATTATAGTGTTTATCCAACATGCCATAAGGATGGTTGATACCATCCCAATAGTTGTGCTTAATTGTGGACATTGAATCACCTGCTCAATATTTCTTTGTATAATTGCTTGTAAATTTCTGCATTCATGTCCCATGTTCTATTTGCAATAAGCCATTCATGTGCAATGTTCGCTCTTCTAGAACATTCATCCTTGTCTTTGAGGCAACTTATTGCTACATTTGCAAGGTCGTCTTCGTCTTCGGTTTTGAAAATGAATCCCCTCTCTTCACCAATAATCTCTTTCAATGCGGCTCTATCACTCATTAGCAACGGAATCTTCATCCCCATCGCTTCATATGGCTTTAGTGGAGTGACTAAATCAGCAGCATAATCACGCCTTCTTGGTACAACGAAAAGGTCGATTGATGCGTAATAATCTTTGATAAGAGAATGGTCAACATTACCAGTAAAGATTACTTTATCTGAAAGGTTTAATTGCTCAACCAAACTTTCCAAATTTTCTTTTTCTCTGCCATTACCAACCAGCAATAGAATAGAATCCTCAACTTGTTTAGAAATGGTTTTGAATGCTCGAATAAGTACATCATGACCTTCTCGATATGACATATTAGAAATGTATCCTAATACAGTTTTGTTCTTCAAACCTAAAGAACTGATTAGTTTTGAATTCTTTTTCATTGGTTTGAAGTAACCAGTATCTACAGCATTCGGAACCACTGTGATTTTATCTTCAGGAATTCCTCTTTCAATTATCGCTTCCTTCATTGAGTCACTAATTGTGACAACGTGTGTTGCACGATTCATTAGAGAATTTTCCTTATCCATTCTTAACTTGGTATGGATTGAAGTTTCTGCCTGGAAATGATCGTTTGTCCATGTGTGTTCGTGGAAAGAACGAACTTCGTAAATCCAGGGGATTGAGAAATGTCTAGATAGAGTATCTGCCATTGTGGCCAACTCATAGCCCTTGTATCCTGATGCAGCATGAATTATTTCTGGGGATTCTTTTCGAATAATACCAGCCAGAAGTAAAGCGTTTAACTGTAGATTTTTCGTAATGTAAGTAAGTTGTGAAGAATTTCCACTACCGAGGTCTAGTCTGATGTGTCGAACATTTTCAATGTCCTCTTCCAATGAGAATTCATTAATCTTGAAAATTCTTGGATAATTAAGAGGCGTTACAACGAACGGCTCTAAGCCTGCCTTTTTCTGACTACTAACAATGTTCAAATTTCTAATCGAACCGCCAGTTGATTCGAATGGGTATGAAACTTTGAATAGATGCATGATTTTGTTTTTACTTACCTTGCTAATCAACTGGTTAGAGCTATGGATTTCAGGAAACCAATCAACATTTAGAGATTTGATTAACGAATTGATATGATTTACTCTATGTTGGTTAGACTTACTTTGCTCTAATGCAAAAAGGCTAGTTGCCGAATCTCTAGCCGATAATAAGTCGCCACTGTGTATGAATGACTCATAGTTCATTTCCAACTGTTTTGCTCTGGATGAATTAGCTACAATTTCTGCTTTTTTGTTGTATGTGCTGTAATTTTGTGAATCCAACAATTCCACAGCCTTTAGCAATCCTGATTTATCAGAATGTGACCAATTTAAGTTTGATTGAAGCGGGCCTTGTATTGTTATTTTACAATCAGAACCTTTCCAATTCATTATCGTACATTCCATCATAACTGCCTTTTCAGGAGGATAAAATGTATGTTCCATAGTGAAATGTTTACCACCATTTTGTGAAGAAATATATCTGTAATAAGTTCCGAGATCACTTGACCAGAACACATGCTCTTTTTTCATAGGGCGAATCTCTTTATTTCTGCTGTCAAAATATTTTACACCAAGAATGGCAACTCTACCTATTCTGCTATCTGGTACTTCAACACTTAAGTTGGCAGAGTAAATCCATTTATCATTAATTTGAATCAAAGTCGATAAATCACCTTCAGATGTATCTATCGTTTTTGATGTCGGATTTTCATTTAGTAATATTTCTCCTTCAGGAGAATCAAGGTATCCCCACATTATTAATCCGACCTCCATTTTGTGAGTTTTTGCTGGAGTCGTTATTGAGACAGTTTTGAAAACTGGATCCGATTTTGTACCTGTTGACATATACATGTAATTTATAAATGCCATTGAGGAACTAAATCTGAAGATACGGCTATTTATTTCTTTATTCTTTTCATCGAAAAATTTGACATAAAATACCATTCCTTTATTGGTAAATTCTCCATAGTGCCAAGAAATTAAAGAAAATTCATACATCGTCTTATCTTCTACTTCAATAACTTGTTTGGATACTATTTTTTCATCAGTCATTGAATTCACATCCTGCGATTATATCAGCAAACTCTGAAGAAATATCAGCTGGATTGTATTTCTTATTGATGTTCATAATCTTCTTCTTTTCCTTATCGAAATTCATCATCAACGATTTATTCATGGCATCAACTAGATCTTCAAAATTAAGTTGTTCGTAAGTGAATCCACCTCCATTTGAAAGTAGTTCTTTGAATCCACCGACATTTGGACCGATAACGGGAGTTCCGAATGTGTGAGCCAAGTGTGCAACCCCTGAATTCAATGTAATTCTGTAAGGACAGACGCAAACGTTTGCGGCTTTGAAATAATGTTGTACATCTTCATTAGGAATACGATTTTGATACAATATTATATTCTCAGATGAATCAATTTCATCGCGTATTGTTTTGAAATTACTTTGATTGAATACCTTTCCTGCTATGATTAATTTTAGTTTACGATCCGATTTCGAATCTAATTCTTTGAATGCTCTAACAAGGTCATGTAATCCTTTGTATGCTTGAATCGAACCAAAGAATAGGAAAACAAATTCATCGTGATTAATTCCAAGTTGAAATCTAGATTCTATTTCACTATACTGATCTGGATAAAATGTTTCATACGTAGGGTGAGGAACTGTTACAATTCTTTCTTCTGGTAATGAAAAGAAAGCTTCCGACAACTGTACAGTATCGGCACACATTGTGTGTATAATGTCACAGCGTTTAATCAATCCAACTCGCAATTTTATTTGGCTATCTTGGAGACTAGCGTCATGAGGTAGGATATTATGCACAGTCCAAATTATTTTGAAACCATTCTTCTTCATGGCATCGATAGTATTCAAAAACTTTTCAATTCGCTGATTTGCGACTTCGGAACTTTCAGTATCGCCGATAATATTCCCTAGCCAGTGAAGATGGAGGAATAATTTACCTGGCCAGCGGATAGATGCTAGATTATTCAGATTATTTGTACCGATGGGAATATTTCCATTCTCTAGGAATTTAGAATAATATAGTGATTGGAATGGATTACCTATTGAAATCGGGTAATAAAAAGTAGCAGCCATCTCTCTTTCACAATTAATTCCAAATTTATGTGAGTCAAGCATTAATGCGCCATCGATAAGTGCATCTAACTCTGTGACATGCTGACGAGCCAGGTCATCGATTCGCATGTTTCTTCCATAGTGTGTGCGTTATTATGTGTTCTCTTTTATTCCGTTACATAAATATGTAGTGCTAATCGAAGATTTGTAATAATTTGATAGCGACAATTGAAAAGGGTTCGATAATTGGTTTTTTCAATGGGCGAGAATAGTCTTGGACACGGGCAATCGTTTGTCTCAGATAATCGCTTGATTAAACGGTGTTTACACAAAGCAGAGAAATCTGCAAAGTCTAATCCGGATGACATCAAATCAGTCACGGATCTGATTTTACAAGCGCTAAATTATGATTTAAAAATTCAGCAAAATCTAGTATTGCGGGTTGAAAAATTAGTTAACAAACAGGACTTTGATACAGCATGCGTATTTTCGAATTCAGCAATTAGAGCCATCTCCACAAAAAATAAGAATGAAGCGTTGTTCGTTGGACTTTCCTTACCCAAAAAAGCATTAGATGATAAGGTATATCGAATGTTGATTGAAATAAGTTCAAAATTGAATTATTATCAAACTACTAAGAATTTGATTCAGTGCTTGACAGACCAAGACGAAATAAAAAAGAAAACTGCGAAAATGCTTTCAGCGATTAGTGATGTAGATAATAGAAAATCTATTGTTTTCAGCAAATTGTCATTAAATCATTTAGAAAAATCAAAGACAAAGTCTAATGTGGTTGAAATAGCATTTGAAAAGCCCTTCGCTCCATTTGTACTGCCAGCAATATCCTGGAAACATAGGGGGCTTCTTAGAGGGATGGTTTCACGTGAACTCAGGATGAAGTATCATAAGAGCATACTCGGTTGGATTTGGGCAATGATAGAGCCTTTAGCTTTGACATTGACTTTCCTGTTGATATACGAAATTATGGCCAGCGACCCGGCACCTTTTCGTCCATTAAGCATCATGATCGGGATATTATTCTGGTCGTTTTTCGCATCGACTCTAAAGAGAGGAACTGTTTTCTTAGAATCAAATGTTAGATTAATTCAGAAGGTATCTATGCCAAGAGAAATATTCTTGTTGAGTGCTTGTGGTTTTTCAATTACAACACTTCTTTTGAATTTATTAGCACTTATTCCCTTTCTCATATATTACGAGTTAAAACCTACTTTTGAAATGGTATTGATTCCATTGGTAATACTTGCAATAGCAATTCTTGCTTTAGGGATTTCAATGATTACTAGTATCCTACATGCCAAATTACGAGACACTGGCCAGATAGTAAATGTTACAACCAGAGTAGGATTCTATTTTACTCCTGTATTCTATACTATTGATATGATAGCAGATAGCCGTATTCCTGCAGAGTATTTATCTGTATATCTTATTGTTAATCCTATGGCAGTATACCTGTCAGTTTGTAGAGATTTGATTATTGGAACTTCGCTTTCTATTGGAATTGATAACATAATAATTACTCTGGCCGAGACTGTAATAATTTATGTAATCGGTTCTTATTATTATCAATCTAAGCAAGATCAGGCGGTGAAATACTTATGAGTCCTGATGAGTTTACCATTAATGTCAGAGATGCAGTTTTAGATTTCCCATTTCATAATTCGGGAGTAACTACAATAAAAAAGCAAATAATCTCTCTTTTCAGGAGTGAAAAAAAGAATTGGTTTAGGGCATTGAATGGTATCGACTTGAAATTAAAGCAAGGAGAAGTTGTCGGTATACTTGGGCCTAATGGCGCAGGAAAAAGTACATTGTTGAGGTTAGTTGGAGGAATATACAAGCCAGACAGAGGGGTAGTCCAAACTAAAGGTAGAATTACCTTACTAGCAGGATACGGCTTGGGCTTCGCTCCAGGGCTATCTGGGAGAGAAAATATTCATTTCAGCGGTGGACTTTTGGGGATGACAGCCAAAGAATTGGAAGAAACCGAAGAAGAGATAATTGAATTTTCAGGACTAGGGAATTTCATCGACTCTCCACTTTGGACATATTCATCTGGCATGCGTGCTAGATTAGGTTTCAGTATAGCCTGTTCTTCCAATCCAGATATTCTATTACTCGATGAAGTACTTTCGGTTGGAGATAGTTCATTCAAGAAGAAATCAAAAGCTAAAATCAAAGATATGGTTAGAAGTGAAATGACAGTGATGATAATTTCTCATGACCTAAATACATTACAAGATTTGTGCGATCGGTTAATTTATATTGAAAATGGCAGGGTTATAGTTGATGATGATGATGATTTAGTAGTTAAATTATACCAGATGGAGTGATAATTTGAAATCTAATTTGAGAGTTAGAATCGATCACTATCTTCGAAAAAGAAGAAAGGGCTTACTAAATTTAGATGGTAATTTGAAAAACTATCCAAGAATTATTCACCTTGCAACACAAAGACCAGTGAATTTGCCTAAGATTTCTCACGAACTAATCTATCTAAAGAAAAATTTGGGAGCGGTTTGGGTCAATGAAGTAGAAACATTGATTATTGAATTATTGGATAAGAAATGTACTGATGAGGCGGCTAATATCCATGCATCTTTAGTTAGGGCCGTAGCTACAATTGACGTTGAAATGGCAATAGAACTCGGGTTGAAGTATATCCCACAGACTCATGATGAAAGAGTTATGAAAACGACTGTGAATCTACTTATTTCTCTCCGAAAAAACCAGCAAGCTTGGGATTTACTACAATTGTTTAATGATTCAAAATGGTCAATGGATAAAAGAGAGGAAATCAGACGTAAAGATGGATTAACTGAAGATTACGAGAGAAATTTCCTTGATCTTATCGGTAGGAACGAGCTAGAAATTGATCATAAACCATCGGTTTTGATTTATGGTGATTTAGATACTAATATTATCGATGGTTCATCAATCTGGTTAATGTCATTAGCACAGGCATTTATGGATACAGATGTTTCTGTACATCTGCTCTTGAAGTCAAATATACAACGTGACGTTTTATTGGACCCTCTATTAAACTCTGCAGATGTAAAAATTATTGAGCCCAAACATTTTGGTATTCAGGAGAATAAAATTAGCGCAGAAGACGCGATTCAATTGATAGAGATTCTCGATGGAATTTATGGTGGGTATAAATCAATCATTTTGCGAGGATTAGAAGTAAACACTTTCTCATTGGGCAAGAAAAGTTTGTGGAAAAGAGTATTCCCCTACCTGACTGATTATTATTTCATTGATGTCGATGGCGAAAGGAAGAACAAACCCCAAACAGATGTGCTTATACCAGATTTAGCTAAATTTGTAGGAGGTTTTTTTGTTCAGACACAACAGATTAAGGACGACTTGTCTAAACAATTCGGAGTACCCCTAAACAAGATGCTATTGTTGCCCCCTATGATTCCCGATATTGAAGATGTGCAATTTGAAAGAAAAATGATCGATAAAATTAAGATTGGATATAGTGGCAAAATTGCTCCACTTTGGGGCATTACAGAACTAATCCGAACAACTGAAGGTAAGGGTGATTTCGAGATACATATCATCGGTGACAAAATCCATTCAAACACCCCTGAATATCCAAATTTTTATTCAGAAATAGTGTCGTTGCTCGAAAATAGTTCACACGTAATTTGGCATGGAGGAATGAAACGTTCAGATGCATTAGATTTGATGAGTGAAATGGATGTTGCCTGGTGTTATCGTTCACCGTTATTGGAATCAAATACGTTAGAGGTTTCAACGAAATTAATTGAAAATACTCGGCAAAAAATCCCCTCTATTGTGACTCGCAATAGGCTGAATGAAGAGTTATTTGGAACTGATTACCCTTTGTTCATATCCGATGCTAAGGAAATCGAGATATTACTAGAGGGATTAGTTCCTATAATCGAAACAATAGATTTTGAAAATTATTCAATCCAATCCAAAGAGAATCAGATATCGAGCGTCAGGGAAAACGTAATTTCTCCTTTTATAGAGGGTTTATTCAAAGACCAAGCCGATGAACCGAAAAGAATCGTTCTCAATGGTCATGATTTGAAATTTATAGGGGAATTCGAATCTTATCTGAAGTCCAAAGGGCATTTGGTAAAAAGAGATAAGTGGGGATGGGGCGAACCACTGGACCTTGATAGATCCAAGGCCCTAATTAAGTGGGCTGAAGTTGTTTTTAGTGAATGGGGACTGGCAAATTCTGTTTGGTATTCGAATAATATCTCCGATGAGCAAACCCATGTTGTAAGAATACATCTCCAAGAAGTGAATGAAAGAGCAAGAATATTTCCAATAAATATCGAAAATAAGAGTGTTGACAAGTTTGTTTTTGTCGCCGAACACGTTCAGTCTGAAGCGATTGACTTATTCGATTGGGAGCCAGAATCAACTATTGTAATTCCAAACTTTGTAGACATCGATAGATTAAGCCAACCAAAGCTACCCTCTGCAAGTAAGACACTAGGGATTATCGGAATTGTTCCTCAACGTAAGCGCCTAGATAGGGCATTAAATCTTATTCTAAAATTAGCAAGTATCGACCCTAGTTGGAAATTAATTATCAAAGGAAAGAATCCAAGAAATATTGAGTTCATGAAAGCACCTAGTCGGTCTTCTGAAATGAAATATTTTGAAGAGCAATTCGAGAGAATGGAAAATAATCCTATCTTGAAGTCGGCAATTAAGTGGGATGAATATTCGGTTTCTTTGTCTTCTTGGTATCGGAAAATTGGATTTGTCCTGTCTCCTAGCGATTTCGAATCTTTCCATTATTCAATTGCTGATGGTGTTGCAAGTGGGGCAATGCCGGTTATTTGGCCATGGGATGGTGCGAAAGAAATCTATACCGAGGACTGGGTGGTTACAAATACCGATGAAGCCGTAAAGGCAATTTTATCATCTGATGTAGAATCTGAAGTTATATCTGCTAATAGAGAGATAATCAATAATAAATACGGATACGAAGTCATATTCTCACAATTAGAAAATGTAATGTGGTGATTAATTGAACCCGATAATCTTAGTAGTAGGTGCAAGACCTAATTTTATGAAAATCGCCCCAATTTTAGCAGAATTATCTGCGAGGGAAGTACCAACAATTCTTCTTCATACCGGGCAACATTATGATGAAAATATGTCAAAAGTCTTTTTCGATGACCTTGGAATGAAAGAACCTGAAATCCATCTGGGTGTAGGTAGTGGTAGCCATGCTTCTCAAACAGCTACGGTAATGGTTGAATTTGAAAAAGTATGTAACAAGCACCAACCAAGTATGGTTGTAGTGGTAGGGGATGTTAATTCCACTTTGGCTTGCTCTATCGTATGTGCCAAATCATTGATTCCTTGCGCTCATGTAGAAGCGGGGTTGCGCTCATTTGACAGACAAATGCCAGAAGAAATCAATCGCATTCTTACCGATTCCGTTGCTAATTTACTTCTTACGCCATCGGCAGATGGTGATGATAACCTTCGAGGCGAAGGTGTTGCCGAAGAGCGAATTCATAGAGTGGGCAATATTATGATTGACAGTTTATTTGAAAATGTCAAAAAGGCTGAATCAAGTACTATTCATAAGGATTTAGAATTAAAAGGAGAATATGCTTTGTTGACACTTCATAGACCATCTAATGTTGACGACCAAGAAACCTTTACAAGAATAATAGAAGCATTAGAAGAGATTGCTAAAGATTTAGAAATAGTATTTCCAATTCATCCAAGAACAAGAAAAATGGCCAAATCATTTGGCTTATTTGAAAGACTAGAGAAAATCCCCGGCATTCACATTACTGAACCGATAGGATATCTTGATTTTGTATCATTAATGGCTAAATCGAAATTGGTTCTTACAGATTCTGGAGGGTTACAGGAAGAAACAACAGCCCTTGGCGTCCCATGTCTAACCCTTAGAGAAAATACTGAGCGCCCGATTACTGTAACTGAAGGTACAAACACAATTGTGGGTACGGACAAGGAACTCATTATCAATCTCAGTAAGGAAGTTGTTATGAATGGGGGCAAGAGTGGTAGGATTCCCGATTTATGGGATGGTAAAACCGCTGGGCGAATTGCCGATGTTATTCTGAAATACATTGAATCGTAAAGGGGGTATTCGATTGCGAGTATTACATGTATTGGCAAATAGTTCGCCCGATACTAATGGTTATGCTATTCGCTCACACATGCTTCTAAAGCACCAAGCTAATATGGAGGGAATAGACGTTGAAGCAATTACTTCTCCATGGTATCCTCATAGAGAAAGTATGGTGGACAATTATGATCTCGATGGCATCCATTATCAGAGAGTAGTACATCCAGCACGTAAGAATACTAATTCTAAATTTACTCATAAAATCATTAAGAAATTTACAAGAATAAAGAGTGAAGAAAATCCAAAAGACCGTGAAGAGTTGAATAATAGATATCCTCACAGAAGAGTTTTCAGTTTTTTCTATTATGGAGTTTTCAAGATTGGAAGATTATTTGCAAAACTGGTTAGAATACCCTGGAAAGTAATGGAGGAGAAAATTCTGATGAAATATCTTGAAAATACGATTGTTGCGAAATATAAAGGTGGCAATATCGGCGTAATCCATGCACACACGCCTTATCGCGTCGGTTTGCCAGCATTAAGAGCGGCACGTAAACTTGGAATTCCGTTTGTTTATGAAATGAGAGGAATGTGGGAGGAGACTGCAGTAGCTAATGGTAGATGGCGTAGAAATGGTCCAGCACATCGTAGATTCAAGAGAATGGAGAATAAGGTCCTCACTGCTGCAGATTCTGTAATAACAATTAGTGAAACG
>Ga0209709_10004261_pt1 | contig 11577 bp, 17 predicted proteins | sample ArcticOcean_MG_C_2_FD_187435 | JGI IMG/M metagenome (GOLD analysis project Ga0209709, IMG submission 187435) | Marine microbial communities from western Arctic Ocean - ArcticOcean_MG_CB4_136 (SPAdes) (version 2) | ecosystem: Environmental > Aquatic > Marine > Oceanic | place: Arctic Ocean... | reverse complement strand
ATCCACCTAGGATTATCTATTTTTCCAAATGTATATTCATATATAGCTTCTGGATGGACGATACCTATATTATTTACGTCATATGTTCGAGAAGGATCGAAATGCTCACACGTATACCCGTGCAACATTATACTTGGCTGATACTCTTTAAAAATTTTCTTTGTAATTTCTATTTTCTGAGTATGAGATTCATCGTCAGCATCAAAAAATATAATAATATCATTTAGCGCAGTAAACCCACCACGATTCCTGTTTTCACCTGCAAATTGTTTTTTAGTTGTTGAAAAAACTTTAATGTCTTCGTACTTAAACGTGTTCCTTAAGCCGTTTTGTAAAATTTCTCCATCATTTAAAGACGTTTCACTTAAAGCAATAATAATTTCATCTGGTCGCTCGGTGTTATTTAACAAACTTTGAATTGAGTTATTCAAATGAGGAATATGAGGAGGGTAACAAGGAACGACTACTGAAACTTTTTCTAATAAAGCCATAACAGAGAAGCCTCAGGCGTTATCGAAGTTTATTCCATCTCCAAACGAGCTATCTGCATCGCCCTGTATATATTTAGCCATTTCTGCTTTATGATGTTGATTTAATAAAACTAAATTTCTAATATCCTTTTCGGTTACGTTGGAGACATCAACTATGTCTGTATAGTCTTCAATAATTTCACAAAAATCATTTAAGGCTTGAGTAATCATAAAAGCGGTGGGGTGGCTGATAGAGACATTCTGCTCGAAGGATTCCATCGGGCGCGCAAGAATATAACATTCATCTTCTTCAACTTTCGTAGAGCGCACGATCTCATTTTTCTCCATATCTTCCAGAGCAAGTCTCACGATAGCAATATCAAGCTCTTTTTCTTCGCTGATGGGGATGATGTCTTTGAAGTTTTTATCCATAGAAAATGTATGATTTACACCAAAATAGTCGAATAGTTTATGAGTTGCATCTAAGATTGTCATATTTTTATTATAATTTATTTTTAAACAAAGGTCAAATTTAAAAGGCTTGACTATTTTATAATTGTGCGGTAACATAGGGCATGGGTTTAATTTTACCATTATTCATGCTGTATGTTTATTATCTGATTTACAAAGGCGCGAAGAAAACGCTCTTATGAGGATGGAATGGGATAGGTATGCTTTAAACCTAGCAGAAGCGGCCTCCTTGAGAAGCCAAGACCCCTATGTCAAGGTCGGTGCTTGCGCTCTTGATTATGACCACAGGGTTCTTAGCGTGGGCTATAACGGGTTGGCGTCAGGCGTTGATCCACCCGAAGATTTTTGGGCGAACAGAGAGACTCGTCGGAAATTTATGCTTCACGCCGAGGCGAATTGTTTGTCATTATTTTGCGCGGGCGAATGCGAAATTTTAGCAGTTACCCTGCTTCCTTGCAGTTATTGTGCGACCTTGATTGCGGGGTATCAGATTTCGAAAGTTATTTATAAAGATTTATATAAAAGAGATACGAATTCACTTGAAATTTTTGAGTTTTATGGTATAGATTGTTGTAGGATATAGAGGGTTAAAATTTTTCCCCGAAGGCGAAAAACACAACAAGGTGGACGATATATGATTGGAGATTTAATTATAGTAGATGAGTTTTATAACAACGCGGATCAAGTAAGGGGCGTGGCGCTGGACTCGGACTTTTCTGTTAAAGGGAATTACCCCGGTGCGAGAACGGGCCCTTACTTAAATGATTCTATTAAAGACGCAATTCAAAAAATTATAAAACCGTTGGGCGGTAGCGTTGTTTTTTGGGGCACGAACTATACCGGAGCCTTTCAGTACACGACAAAAGACGACCAATCATGGGTTCATTGTGACCATTACAACAAGTGGGCGGGCGTATGTTACCTTACCCCCGACGCTCCCCATTCGGCGGGAACGGGCTTGTTCATGCATAAAGAAACAGGCCTATTCAGAAAACCGCAAGATAAAGACCTACAAGAGAAGCTCAACGCAGACGGTGGAGATTTGGACAAGTGGGAGCTAACAGACATAGTTTCTAATAAATTTAATAGAATTATCTTTTATCGAGGCGACTTATATCATCGTAGTCTAGATTATTTTGGAGAAGATAAGCATACCGGTCGCTTGTTTCAGACGTTCTTTTTCGATACGGAATATTAATGGAAGTAATAAATTATTTATATTTAGGATTTTTGATTTCCGCTTTGTTATTCTTGTGGAATCATACTGATTTTTTTGTGGAGTATTGCAAGCTGTTCAAGCTATGGAATTGGTTTGCTATATATGATTTTGAAAAATACAAAGAGGAAGGGGCGACGGGCCTAAGTCACAACAATCCAGATATAGGATATTTAGATTACTTATTAATAAAACATGATTCATTTTTCATACGCATAATTGTGTGCCCGATTTGCCTAGGCGTGTGGCTAAATATCTTTGCGGCTTTAATTTCGCAAAGTTTTGCGTCTTTTTCTATAAATCTTTGGCTTTCTTTGTTCTTATATTTTATAATTAAATTAGTAATGAAGAAGAGTGATGCCTGACAATACTTTACAGCCGGTAGATATGTTTGAAGAGATGTTTAAAAAGCATTTGGAAAGCGCGGACTATAACCTGTCTATCAATAATTTTGTATTATTGAGAAATGTTTTTAAGTTGGCGGCCAAAGGCGAGCTATTAGACGAGGCTGAGAAAAAAAGCATATTAGAAATTGAAGAGCGCTGGGGGAGCTTGAGCAAAGGGTGCTCCTGCACGAAGGGGAAAAGAACGGATGAAGTAATAAAAGTTATTGTGGACCTTGCTCTCTCCGAGAGAGGGAGGGCGATTTTTGTTAAAATTAAGTCAGCTTTTAAATTAAATACTCTTAATGTGGATATCCCAGAGCCTCCTGTTAAGTGTGAGATTTAACTTATCTTCTTGACCTGCTAGCAAAATATAGGTATCATGGAGACATGAAGAAAATACTTATTATTCTTTTGGTTCTGGTTCCCTTCGCGAGCCACGCTACTCGCGTAAACACATACAAAATCCTGCCCATTGAGGGCTTCCAAGTGCTAATGGACGAGGACCTGATTAAAGCAAACCCCCGAATAGAAAAAGCTGGCATCCCTAATCTCAAAAAATGCTTGAAAAGAATCGAGAAAGAGCTACCGAAAGCGTTTATATCTTTTTCAAAAAAAGACGGTATGAAAATATTTATTTCCCCTTCTAGAAAAATGTTTAATAGAACGGGGATGTTTTTTGTGCCGAAGGATAATGGTTCTTTTCGCACGGGCCTCGAAGGATTAATGAGTAACGCCATAGTCATTATAGATGAAAGTATTTTTATGGACGCGGACATCTTGTACTATTATCTAGTACATGAATTTGCTCATTACTACCACTTTAATGTTTTAGGATACACGAACAAAGACATATGGCATAAATATCACGCAGCAAGAGCCATGCCTAGTTATAAAATTGCAAATTTTGATTTGAGTAACCATTTAGAATTTTTTGCGGAATTGTCTGCAATGTTTTTTACTACGAGGGGTGAATTACGTAAGATAGATAAAGGCGCTGTTTCCCTAATGGAAAAGATTTGGGAACCCGAAGGGAAGGGCATGATGAAATATACGCCAGACTGGGGCGTGACTAGCCCCCGAAAGTAAATTTTCCCACTGATTAAATGAGAAAAAAAGTTAAAAAATATTATTTAGTGCAGAATGAAAGTGGTAATAGATTTTACGGTGCGTTCCCCTTGGGCTCCAACGGTAAGTTCGCTGCGGAGTCATACGCTAAAATGCTTAAAAAGAAACACGGAGAAAACTTTAATGTCGTTGAAGCCTAAGCCAAAATTAAAAGCGAAAGTTTTAAATCCGAAAAGGACACGCAGAAAAAAGTTCAGCTGCTCTGTCTGCTCGATTGCTAAGTACAGCGCAAAAGATTATAAAATTTTATTTGAAGCAAAAAAAATTATTTATTTTAATTTTCCTTCGACCTCAAATAATGTTTATTGCCACGAGTGCCTGTTTAAAGAGGTTTCCCGAAGAATGAAACCAGATCAAACTTATATAAAGCTTCTTGTGGAAGATATAAAAGAGAGCTATATTTTATCGATAGAAAAAGATTATTATGAATAAGAAGTCTTTAGAAAGTGCAATTGAAGGAGCTCTTATGGCTCACAAAAGTGCAGTTTGGTGGCAGCAAGAAATGAGCAGCGCCCTAGCGGCGCTTGATCGACTAGAAAATTCAACATCATTTGATATAGATTCGCCCGAAAAAAGGGAGGTTTTAGAATCTAAGATGGAATACTTAATAAGTAAGGGTCAGTGGGAAGACAACAACCTAGACCAAGTAATGAAGCGGGTTGAACTAATGACAGACGAAGAAAGACAACATATCATTTCAGAGATTCATAAAAGGTGGGCCCTGCAGAAAAGCCGACTAGGAACAGGCACCGGATCGAATTAGAAATTAATTAAGTTTTCCCTTGAATTAATTACATATATAGTATAACATATAAGTCTATGGTAAATAAAGAAAAAAAGACAGGAAGATTGACAACAGTTAAAACAGTTTACGCAAGGGCAGTTTTGCTTTTGCTGGCGGTTAACTTTTGTCTAACTACATACGTAGTCCTGAACTTGAATAAATCGATTCAAGAACAAATAACAGGATCAGTGGCCAGCTCGCTTAATAAGACGGCTCCAGTCTCATCGGGGGTCGTTAGCGAGGGGACCGCGGTCCAAGAGATTACTACTGAGACCCCTTAGTTAAGTAATCTTTCACGCGAAAGCCCGTTGCGAAGTCAATTTTGCGGCGGGCTTTTATGCTTTTCGCTCCGGTAGCTCAACAGGTTTAGAGCACACGCCTTATAAGCGTGAGGTTGTGGGTTCAAGGCCCACTCGGGGCACCATTTGCTCTCGTAGCTCAATTGGATAGAGCATCTGTCTTCTAAACAGAGGGTTCTGGGTTCGAGTCCCAGCGGGAGTACCATTAAATTTTTCTTGACAGGTTTCCAAAAATTAGAGATAATAGAATAATGCGAGCATAGCTCAGCTTGGTAGAGCGGCATGTTTACACCGTGTTGGTCGGAGGTTCGAATCCTTCTGCTCGTACCAACTAGGGGAAATGGTGGAATCGGTATACACAACAGACTTAAAATCTGTCGGCGGGACAAGCCATGCGGGTTCGAGCCCCGCTTTCCCCACCAGAGAAAGAATATTATGAAATTTTACGAAGTAAAACAGCGGGCGGGTGGTTCGAGTTGGTATAGCCTCGGATTCCTAAGGAAGAAGAAGGATGCCGAAAAATACGCGTTACTTTTCAACACGAAGGTTCTCGTTCGTCCCGTTAAAATTGTAGAGCATGAGTTCAAAAATCTTGAAGATTTTGAAGACGATTTTAATGAGGCCCTGTAGCTCAGCGGTAGAGCACTGGTTTTGTAACCCAGCGGTCATCAGTTCGAGCCTGATCAGGGCCTCCATTTTTTGCGAGTGTAGCTCAATTGGTAGAGCATGTCGTTGCCAACGATAAGGTCGCGGGTTCAAGCCCCGCCACTCGTTCCAATTTTTTTGGGGGGTGTAGCTCAATTGGTTAGAGCGCTGGCCTGTCACGCCAGAGGCTGCGAGTTCGAGTCTCGTCACTCCCGCCAACGCCTCGTTGGCTGAACGGTAAGGCAAGGGTCTGCAAAACTCTTTTTAGCTGGTTCGACTCCAGCACGGGGCTCCATTTACGGGGGGGTATAGCTCAGATGGTAGAGCGTCTGCTTTGCAAGCAGAATGTCATCGGTTCGATTCCGGTTACCTCCACCATTTTTATTTATTTTTATCATAATTTTTCATATTATATTACATGTGCGGCATATTCGGATACATTGGAAAAGGAAGAGCTTCTGATAAAATATATTCAGGATTAGAGAAGTTAGAATATAGAGGGTACGACTCTTGCGGCGTTGCAGTATTTAACAAAGACACTAAAGAGTTGACGTATTCCCATCACCTTTCTGCCCCTAGCGATGTCGAATTTCGTGGAGCCTTACCCGAATCCTTTTGCGGTATAGGTCATACGAGATGGGCCACACACGGTGTGGTTTCTTTACCTAACGCTCACCCCCACAGAAGCTGTGACAATTCCGTATTCCTTGCTCATAATGGGGTCATAGAAAATGCTGATCAAATAAGGAAAGGGTTAGAGAATAAGAAGTGCGAGTTTTATAGCGAGACGGATACGGAAGCTCTTGTCAATTTAATTGCGTTTTTCTATAACGACTCTAGTGAGAAAGACCCTGTTAGATCAATTAACTTAGCCCTTAAAGAAGTCGAAGGCACTTACGGTCTTGCCATCTTATTTAAAGATCACCCTAGCGTTGTCTTTGCGGTTAAAAGAAGCTCCCCTTTAATGTTAGGAATCAAAGAGGGGGAGAGCTATATTACTAGTGATATAAACTCCTTACCCGCTGATACGGACAAAGTTGTCTATCTAGAAGACGGAGACGTGGCAGAGGTTAGAAAAGACAGCTTTAAAGTTTATGACTCGAACAGCAAAGAATACGACAGTAGGCGTACGGCTATAAAAATAAAAATACCAAAACGTCATCATCAGCTTGGGAATTATGAAACTTTTTTAGAAAAGGAGATTTATGAGCAGCCCGACTCCATAAGAGAGACAACAAGGGGCAGATTTGGTAAGGATTTCGATTCCATAGTCTTTGGAGGCATAGAAGCCGAAAGAGACATAAAAAGAGTTCTATTCATAGGCTGCGGTACTGCTTATCACGCTGGCCTTTTAGGCAAATATTTTATAGAAAACATAGCCAAGATTCCCGCCAGCGTAGAGATAGCTTCTGAGTATAAGTATAAAAACAACCCCACGGAAGAAGGGACTTTCGTGGTTGCGATAAGTCAGTCTGGTGAAACTCTAGATACTTTAGCGGCGTTAAAGGAGGCTCAAGATAGAGGGCTTGATACAATCGCTATAACAAATACTGTTATGAGTAGTATAGCCCGTCAGGTTGACGAGGGTATTTATCAACGTGTTGGTCCTGAAGTTTCGGTAGCTTCAACTAAAGCTTTCACGTCTCAAATGACTTTAGTTTTAATGTTGGCTATTCTAATTGGGCGTAAAAACGGCATGAATTTGTTAGAGGCTAAAAGAATGATCGGGTATTTAAGAAGGTTGCCAAGCCTAATAGACGAAACCCTGAGCATGACCAAAGATGTCATACGTAAACTAGCGGTTGAACACTCTTTATTGCATGAGATGACCTTCTTAGGTAGGCAGTACATGTACCCAATAGCTTTAGAAGCAGCGCTAAAAACGCGAGAGCTTTCTTATGTAAATACTATTGGCTATACGTCTGGAGAAATGAAGCATGGGCCACTAGCTTCTATAGGTCAGTCTTCTTTCGTTTGGGTTTTAGCTCCCCAAGAAGGACTGAAAGAAAAAAACATAACGACCATGAAAGAGCTTAAATCTAGAGGGGTAAGTCATGTGACTTTAATTAAGCAAAGAGGGCAAGACTTCCCAGAGGATTGTTATGATAATCTTATAAATATACCCAACGCGCCAGAGTTTCTTTTGCCCGTGTTGACGGCTATACCTATCCAATTATTTGCCTTAGGCATGGGTAAAGTCAGGAACCTTAACGTAGACAAGCCTAGGCATTTAGCGAAATCAGTAACGGTAGAATGATATTATGAATAATAATTTTAAATTCAAAAACGCCAAAGGTATAGAATATGAAGTTATTTTTCGGAAGCCCAATAAAAATCATTATGGTGACAGCTGTGACGGCGTGTGCCTTTGCCCAGACTCCAAGAATCCTAAGATTCAAATCAACCCTTACAGAACCAATCAAACACAGCTAAACACAGCTATACACGAATTTGCACACGCTTTTTTCTGGGATAAGCCAGAAAAAGATGTCAAAAAATTCTCTGACGCCATGAGTCGATTTCTTTACAATGAAAATAAATGGCGTAAATCAGATTAAAGCTTTGAAAACTCGCTTGACCGAATCTATAATATTATAGATTATGAAAGCTCTAACATTTTTAATCCTTAGCCTTGCTCTCTCTTTATCCGTGCTTGGCGCAGAAAAAAAACAATCTGCGGCAGATCACTTGCAGAATGTTTCTGTCACAATTAGGTGTGAAGGAGAATTCTCCAACGGAGAGGGGTCGGGCGTTATTTTTAGCAGAAAAGATAAAGACGGCAACTTAATTAACTTAGTTTGGACAGCGGGGCACGTGGTTGACAACTTAAGAAAAGAAAGAAAAATACTGATTGACGGGACCTCCAAGACTATCGTTGAGTTTAAAGATCCGATGGTCGTCAAAGAAATTAGGCAGAACGGAAGAACTGTCGGTCGACTACAAATGGATGCGGAAGTATTAAAGTATTCTGACGCAAAAGACGGACACGATCTTGCTTTATTAAAGGTCCGCAAGTTTAATTTTGTTACTGATACGGTAACGTTTTATTTAGATAAAGAAATCCCCAAGCTGGGGGAAGACCTCCTGCACGTGGGCTCACTACTGGGTCAGATGGGGGCGAACAGCATGACTGACGGAATTTATTCTCAGCACGGTAGAATTTTAAAGAGTTTAAATAAATATATTTTTGATCAAACAACTTGCACCGCTTTTCCGGGATCCAGTGGAGGCGGGGTATATCTAAAATCTGACGCAAGATACGTAGGTATGCTTGTAAGGGGAGCGGGCGAAGGGTTTAACCTTATCGTACCGGTACGGCGCATGCAAGACTACTGCGAAAAGCACAAGATTATGTGGGCTCTAGACCCGAAGGTAGCGATGCCGACCGACGAAGCGCTTAAAAAAATACCGATAGAGCACAGCCCGAAAGAAAAGAAGGAAGAGACTTCCGAGGAGAAGGCGGCAAAGAAGCTGTTTCCTTTTAGGCTTAGGGTGACTTATCCTAAGGTGTTGATTTTACAGAGGAAGGCAGTTAAATAGTTCCAAGGGGGTTACTTGGGGTGGAGCAAGCGTAGCGCGAGAAATCGCGCTGCGCTTCTCTCCGCTCGGCAGCTTGTGTAATTTATTAAAATGCCGCTACCATCACCTAAAAAAAATCAAGACAAGGATGATTTCATTTCCAATTGCATGAATGACCCGAAGATGAAAGAAGAATTTTCTAATAATAAACGGCGCTTAGCGGTTTGTTTCTCCCAACAGAAAAGGCGAAACGCTAAGGGCGCGGAGCATATGGACTGGATAGATTGGGATTACGAAGAGAATTATTATTATATTATGTGGTAAGCTAATCGAAGTCTTCCGCGCGCACAACAGTATATTCCGTTCTTCTATCTTGAGAGAACCCTTCGTTGAAAATATATTCTAAAACTTTTTGAAATTCTTGTTCTGTGCCGTCGCTTAGCCCATCATAAATATAAATTCGGTCGCCCATCCAATGACCCTCAGGGAATCGTTCCCCATCTTTTTCTAGGTTTTGATAGATTTCGACAATAAATCCATTTACCACTATGTCGCCTATTCTAAGGTCCATATTAGAGTTTACACTATAATATTATTATACTTTTTATTCCTTTGACGGGCAGAAGACCATACCAAGAATCTTCAATATTATCCCCTATAACCCAGACATACCCCCTAGGTACATAGATTTTTTTTTCATCCACCTGTTGAATACGAGAGGTTTTTGCGTATGGGTGACTTAGTTTATTATCATTTAAATATATGATTCCGTTTTTAATTTCAATTGACTCCCCTTGAGTGGCGATTACTCGTTTATTTAAATATTCTTTGCCTTTTCCTTTAATCACGACGACCTCAAATTTAATTGGGACCCAGTCACTTTTCGGACTCACTCTTTCTGAAATAACTAATTCGCCATCTTCATAGGTGGGCTCCATACTTGTGCCGTGATTATAGATGATTTTATACTCGGAAAACAGGACATTTACAACAATTAGTATTAATATCGCAAAAATTAACGGATTTTTAAATTTCTCCAACCTTTTCATGGTGTAATTACATTATAGAAAGTGAAACCAACAAAGTCAAAGCTACTACCTCTTAATAAGAGCGCTTATTGGTGGCTGGGTGAGAAATCAAACACCTTTACCTTCAAAAAAGGTCAAGAATGGTGGATGATTAAGCCTAGTACGCCCAATAAGAAACCAACCGCTCTTAGAGGGGAGCCAGAAAGTCCGGAAAAAGATAACGATTCCGGATATTGCATGATTGTTTTGGTCCTTGCGGCGGTGCTCGGAATTAGTATCGCTTTAAATTTTATAGCTTTTTATTATTTATTTTAAAAATTTTGATTTTTTCCCGCAAGAGATTTAAAATATAAGGTGGACGATATATTTATGTACGAAGCGCAGAAGAAATACTCAAAAACCGAGAAAGGCCGAAAAGCCTTAAAAAAGGCTCGCAAGAAATACGACGAATCAGACGTAGAGCGCCGTCGTCGCCAAAAAAGAGAATACATGCGCCGAAAGCGATTAGAGGAGCCAGCATGCTGGAGGCACAAAAACGCGTGAGAAACCAAAATGAGGACAAACCAACAACTGCAACACAGCATCGCCCTAATTAAGAAAAAAGCGAAGACAGCGAATCAAGAAATTATTTATAATTTTACGGCGGACGGAGGCTTAGTTATTGTTGCAAACAAACGGACAGGGTGCGTGGGTCTAATGGCAGCTGAAAAGGACAACTCTGTCTTGTTTTTTAATGTAAACATAGGAAAATGGAGCTGGGCGAAAGAAGAGGGCTTTACCACAGAGCAGATAGCGAACGCGGAGCTTCGTCATGAAATATTTAGCCGCGTAACACTAAATAAATTAATTGGAAGACTTACAGGAGAACAATAAATCATGTCAAAAAAACGCCGCAAAAGAAAGCAGAATTTTAAATTCAAAACTGCTAAGGGCGTAGAATATGAAGTTGTTTTTCGAAAACCGGACAGAAGATTTAGAGCAGTCGGTCTTTGTTCAGACCCCTCAGTTTCAGAGCAGGGCCAAGTCCCCAGAGTTCAAATTAGCCCGTACCTCACCAAACAAACAGAATTAAATACTTCAATTCATGAATTTGCCCATGCTTTTTTTTGGGATAAATCCGAGACAGAAGTGGCAAAGTTTGCGAATGCACTCAGCAGATTTTTATATACAGAATGCGGTTGGAGAAAAATTGAAAAATAGCTCCTTTTAGCGTATATATAGTATATAGATTTAAATTTTGCAGAAAGGTGAAATTATGACGGATAAAGAGCAGGCGCTTCAACTTATAGATCAACTTATAGAGCGTTCAAAAAAAACCGACCAAGAGCACAAGGTAAGAGCCCTAGCTGCGGGAAAAAGCTCACGGGCCTTGGGGGAAAGCTGGGAGCTGCACCATCTTAAAATTCTAAAAGAAGCCGTAAATAAAATAAATTAAAATTCTTGTTTTGTGAGCAAATGATGCTATAATATAATTATGTGGCATTAAAAACACAGAGGTAGAGTGGCTGTAGAAAAATGAGTCAAATTGGAGCAATAGTATGAACTGCAACACATTTATTTTAAAGAGCGTGGTACTCGTCGCGATGTTGACGTGTGCAGTCTCGGTATCTGCACAGCGTTACGGCAGCATGGGC
>Ga0209709_10004260_pt1 | contig 11578 bp, 6 predicted proteins | sample ArcticOcean_MG_C_2_FD_187435 | JGI IMG/M metagenome (GOLD analysis project Ga0209709, IMG submission 187435) | Marine microbial communities from western Arctic Ocean - ArcticOcean_MG_CB4_136 (SPAdes) (version 2) | ecosystem: Environmental > Aquatic > Marine > Oceanic | place: Arctic Ocean... | reverse complement strand
GATTAGATGTGAAGGAATTACCAGGTCACTCTTACATAATAATTAATGAAGATATTCAAGGTAATATAAAAAAAATATTGAAAGATACATATCATTTGCCAATTATTAAATATTGGAAAGCAGGAAATAAGGTTGGTTTCGTTCTTGAGGCAATTGGGAAACATGAATTTATAACAACTGGATACATTGTAGAGAATAATAAAATCATTGATGCAAAAGTTCTTGTGTACCGAGAAAATTACGGCTACGAAATTGAGCATGATTATTTTCTAGATCAGATAAGAGGTAACTCTGTGAAAAAGAATGGTAAGTTAGTAAAAAGCATAGCAAATATATCAGGTGCAACATTATCTGTAAAAGCAATGAGAAAGCTATCCAAGTTATCTCTCTATTTATATACAATAATATAAGATATTAGAACTAAGGTTCTAGGTATTTTATAAAATTCTCTGAATAATATTTTTCCAACACTTTATTGTTATTAATGATTAGCATAGAAGCTATGTTATTAGCATTTGAAAAATTAATAATATCTTTGACGCTCATAGCAATTAATCCTGTAGCAAGTGCATCAGCGATTACACAATCGGTATGTATAACGGAAACTAATAAGTTAAGCTTAGATATATTGTTAGAAGTTAAAGGATTAATAATATGACTTATCTCCTGATCATCATAAATAATAGTATCTATATAGGTCCCAGAGGTTGCTATAGCATCGTTTAAGAGAAACACAGTCTCTGAAGACTGCTTGATTGCAGATGGATCATCTATAGAAACAGGAAGAGGATCTGAGTCTGAATGTACTTTAATCTCGCCACCTATATTAACAAGAAAATTATTTATACCTTTGCTAAGTAAGTAATTATAAATAAGATCAACAGCATATCCTTTTGCAATGCCAGATAAATCAACCTTAATATCTATACTATTTTTTCTTAATAAGTTTTTATTTTGTGATAATACAATATCTTTGAAATCAAAAATTGATCCTTTAGTAACATTGTATGATTTTAAATGCTCATAAAAACCCTTATAAATTTTAATATTCCCGACGGTGATATCAAAAAAACCATTTGTCATTTCACTAGCAAGGTTAGCTTTTTGCAAAATATTTGACAAATTTGAGGATATTGTAATAAATCTTGTATGTGACAATCGATTAAAAACAGATATTTCAGAGTTATAATTATAGCTTGAAGCGGCACGATCAATAAGCGAGATAATATTGTCTATATTAGATTTAATGTCAATTAAATCAGGATCACTTTTAGTGTTAAAAGTAACGTGATAAATGGATCCGAAGGCATTACCCCTTAATACGTGCATATTATTTTTTGAACAACTAGTAACAAAAATACTAATGCAGGATACGATAATAAATGACTTAATAAAATTCATATCATATATGTAAATTATAGGAAATAAAATTATAACAAAATAGCTATAAAGTATCTTTTTTATATAATACAAATTATAATCACAAAATGTTAATTAAAATACATAGGTTTCTAGGAATTACTTTAGTATTTTTTGTAATGGTATTATTAATTACAGGTGCACTTTTGCAACATGCGGAAGATATAAATATTCGACAAAAATACGCCTCAAGCAGTATTGCGAAAAATTTCTATAATTTAAAGCCATGTCAAATATCATCGATTAAAATAGAAAATAAGTGGATTTCTTTGTGCAATAGTAATTTATATCTAGATACGAAAAAAATACTAAGTAATGTAGATAATATTACAGCTGCTTACAAGAATAAGGACGTATATTACATTTACTACGATGATCATATGATAACAGTGTCAGAAAACTATGAAATACAAAGTATTGGTCACAAAGCTGATGACGCAAGATATAAAATCGAGCTAAAAGATAATACAATAAATAAAGGTCTTAAAAGAATAATAGAAGATAAAAGTATAAGTAGTACTATCACGTACGAACGAATCATAGTAGATCTTCATACCGGAAGATTATTTGGAGTTGTAGGAATAACGTTAATTGATATTGTAACACTAGGTATGTTGATATTAGCCATAACAGGGACTATATCGTGGATGAGACACAAGAAGATATTCTAAGGAATAAGCTATAATAATATATTATATTAGGATAAAATATTTAACGTGGAAAATGAAAATAAAACTATCTCTGAAGTAGAGCTATCTCTAATAACAGCTATATCTGGATTAGATAATAAGCTAGAGGAACTAGATCATAATCTTTCTATGCTAAGTGATAGAGGTTCAAATTTAAAGCAGCCCTCAATAGATTTAAATAAAATTAATTTAAAAATTAAAGAATTAGAAGCTAAGATAGAACGTATTTCACAGCAAAATAACTCTGAAAAAAAATCAACAGATGAGAGTTATTTAAAGGCTATTACTTCTCAATCAAGGTCTACAAATAAGAGAAAAGGTTATGTGGTAGCAGATAACCTTAGGTTGAAGCGAATAGAGATCATTGAGAGAACTTTAGCTGGATTATTAAAAAAATCACACAATGATGCTAATCCTGAATCAAATGACACTAACCAACAAAAAATTATTCAATATAAGGTTTCACCAGAAGAATTTTATATAAGATCAAGAAGAATATTTTTTGGATTTATTTTTTCTATTAGCATGGTATTTTTATTAATAATAGTATCAACTGGGACAAATATTTTTATCTAAAAAAGTAAATTGTATTATTATGAACTTTATTTTAAATTTCTTTTTATTTTTTATCGGACTCTTCGTAAAGATGTTTTCTTATACGATACTAATGTTTATATTTATCCTTCTGGGATCTATAATTTTTATTTATTTATATTTTGGAGATGATATGACATTCATTATAGAAAAACTTCATGAGACAATACCGCACGCTATAGCAATATAATTTATTCTATATCTAAAAAACTTTTTAATTGTTCTGATCGGCTTGGGTGCCTCAATTTTCTAAGGGCTTTTGCTTCTATTTGCCTTATTCTTTCTCTAGTGACATCAAACTGTTTTCCAACTTCTTCAAGGGTATGATCAGTATTCATATCTATGCCAAAACGCATTCTTAAAACTTTAGCTTCTCTAGGTGTTAGTGATCCTAGTATACTTCTTGTTGCCTCCCCAAGACTTTCATTTGCTGCAGATTCCATCGGCGTAAGTATATTTCCATCTTCTATGAAATCACCTAAGTGTGAATCTTCGTCATCACCAATCGGAGTTTCCATTGAAATAGGTTCCTTAGCAATTTTTAACACTTTCCTTACTTTGTCTTCTGGCATTTGCATCTTAATAGACAATTCTTCTGGAGTAGGTTCTTTGCCATTCTCTTGAGTCATTTGTCTTGAGATTCTATTAAGTTTATTTATTGTTTCTATCATATGCACAGGAATTCTAATTGTTCTAGCTTGATCTGCTATAGATCTAGTAATAGCCTGTCTAATCCACCATGTTGCGTAAGTTGAAAATTTATATCCTCTTCTATACTCAAACTTATCTACTGCTTTCATTAAGCCAATGTTACCTTCTTGAATCAAATCTAGAAATTGCAACCCTCTATTAGTATATTTTTTTGCAATTGATATAACTAATCTTAGGTTTGCTTCAATCATTTCTTTCTTAGCCCTTTTTGATTTAGCTTCACCAATAGACATTCTTCTATTAATTTCTTTTATTTCACTTACAGATAAATTTGTTTGAACCTCGATTCTACCTAGTTTTTTCTGTAATTTCACAATATCGTCTTTGCAATCCTTAAGTTTTTTTGCGTACTTAGGTTTTCCTTTTAATCTGTTTTGAACCCAAGATAAATTAGTACTATTTTCTGCAAAAGTTTTGATAAAGTCTCTTCTAGTCATACCAGTAGATGTTGCTAACTTGGCAATATTTCTCTCGAAATCCCTAATCTTTGTGACAACTTCTTTTAGGTCTTGTTTCAACTCTGTTAAAAGTACAGGTACTATTTTAAATCTCATAAAATAGTCAGCAGTTTTCTCTCTAGCTTTTAAGAGTTTTTTTGGGTCACTCTTAAGCGCTGACTGATTTGTTTTTTTATACAATTTAATTAAATCTTTAAAATGTTTTATTGCTTCTTCAGGGTCAATTCCAGTATCAATAATTTCTTCATCTTCATCTTCATCTTCATCAGCATCAGGATCTTTTGCTGTATGGGTCTGTATTACCTCGTTATCGGCATCTGGATCAATAAAACCATTAAGCAGATCATCAAATTTCAATCTTTCTGTATCATCAGCATCATCTTCTTCGTTCTCAGGAGTATCAATTACTAACGTATAAGCTGCTAAAAGCTTTTCAATGGTATTGGGGTAAAATGCTAGTGCGTGTGTTACTTGATTCAGCCCTTCTTCTATCCTTTTGGCAATACTAATCTCACCTTCTCTTGTTAAAAGGTTTACGGTGCCCATTTCACGCATGTACATTCTAACTGGGTCTGTAGTTCTTCCAAATTCTTGGTCTACGGTTACAAGAGCTTGCGCCGCTTCTTCAGCAGCATCATCATCTGTAGCTGTTTGTGATCTACTTAGAGTGTCTTCATCAGGGGCTTGTTCTTGGACAACAATTCCCATTTCAGTAATCATATTGATGATATCTTCGATTTGATCAGAGTCAACAATTCCTTCGGGGAGATGGTCATTTACTTCTGCGTACGTAAGATAACCTTGCTCTTTCCCCTTAGAAATAAGCTCTTTAATTTTAGTCTGTTGATCTTGGGCTATCGTCATTTATTTGAGTGTAAATACGTCTTTGTTTGGAAATGGATTATACCATATAAAACTATGAAATTTTTAAAAATTCTTTGATTTATTCTCAATTTCTCTAATTTTACTTTGAGCTAAAGAGAATTCCTTAAGGTTAGAGGGGTCAATATCTCCTAATTGAGATATTAAGAAGTTTCTTATAATTAGGCATATACAAGCATGGAATTCTTTTTCAGGAAAATCATAGTCCGCAATAGGCATCATACTAATTTTTGTCAGAGCACTATAAGTATCAGACTCATGTCTAAAATTTTCTAGAATTCTTGCTATATTAATATCATTTTTCCCTTTAATTAAGCTGATAATAGATTTTAGTATCATAATGCCAAGATTATCTTTAATACGGATATCATTAATCAAATCTTGGTCTATAACAATATCAGGATGATGCATTAAAATTAAAATAGCTTTATGCATAGGTGAATTTTTTCTATTTTTGGAGCGTTTAATTACAGGAGTAACAACCTCTTGTGCGCGTGAATATTTTGAACCAATCTTGTCTCTTAAAGTTTCCATAAGCAAAGTTTTAAGAATTTTAGCATTCATATTTTTTAAAAGTTCTTCAATTTTTTTTAAGTACTGGGTTTTCCCTGTCGCAGTGTCTAAGTTAAATTCTCTTGAAAATTTTCTAAAAATAAATTCTTCTACGCTAATTTTTTTGCTTATATTGTCATCCCATAATTGTGACCCACCTTGCTTAATAATATCGTCAGGATCTTGATCTTGGGGAAGAAATACAAAGCTAATTACATCACCATCTTTTATTACAGGTATAATATTTTCAACACCTTGCCAAGCAGCGTTTTCCCCAGCCTTGTCTCCATCAAAGCAACATATAATCTCATTTGTATACTTAAAGCATTGAGTTAAATTTTCCTGAGTTACGGCAGTACCAAGAGTAGCAACTACATTTTTAATTCCTGCTTGATGAAGTGCTATAACATCCATATAACCTTCAACAATGTGCAAAAAACTATTTGTTTTTTTATCTTTTCTTGCAAGGTGTAAATTATATAAAACCTTCTTCTTGCTAAATAATATAGTTTCAGGTGAATTCATATACTTCGCCAAAGGTTTTTCTTTATTATCTTTTAATATTCTTCCACCAAAGGCAATTGTGTTTCCTGATGCGTCATGGATAGGAAACATAACTCTATCTCTAAATTTGTCATAAGTATTACTGCCTTTTTTTACTATAAGGCCTGCATTAAGCAAATCTATTTCTGAATAAGTACCACTAAATTTATTAATTAGCATTTGAAAATTATTTTCTGCATAACCCAGGTCAAATATTTTAGCAGTCTCTCCAGTGATATTTCTCTCTTTTAGATAAGATATTGCTGCTGTAGAATTTTTCAGCTGGCTTGAATAAGTTTTTTTAGTTTCATATAGTAGGTCTTGAATATTCTTTCTTTCTGCATATCTTTTACTCGCTTCCTTGTCTCTAGGAATCTCTAAACCTATAGTATTTGCAATGGACTCTATAGCTTCAGGGTAGGTTTTATTCGCATGATCCATAATAAAGCCTATTGAATTTCCGTGGGCGCTACACCCGAAACAATGAAAAAATTGTTTGTTTTCACTAACGCTAAAAGACGAGGTTTTTTCACTGTGGAAAGGACATCTAGCCCAATAATCATTACCTTTTTTTTCTAATTTTATATAATTACCAATTATATCTACAATATTGGCTCTCTCTAATAAATTATCTATAAAATCTTTTGGTATATTTTGAGCCATTTTAAGCTGCTACTTCGCTGACTTTATTTAATAGTTCTTCAAGTTTAATAGCTTTTGGTTTCACAATTAGAAATTTATTAATATAATCATCAAAATTTTCTAATATAGTTTTACCCCAGTTGCTATTTGTATTTTTTACATATTCAGTTATTGAATTCTTTAGAAATAACTCATGATCAGGATATTTATTTTTATTCATTTTTATAATTTCTACTAATTCTGAATTATATTTATCTACAAAAGTTTCGTCCTCATCTAAAACTACTGCAAACCCTCCAGTCATGCCAGCACCAAAGTTAACACCAGTTTTACCAAGAACTATAACAACGCCATTCGTCATATATTCACAACCATGATCCCCAATACCTTCAACAACAGCGCTAGCGCCCGAATTTCTAACAGCAAATCTTTCGCCGGCGATACCAGCGGCATAGAGCTTACCTCCAGTTGCACCGTAGAGACACGTGTTGCCAATAATTACTGAATCTTTGGTTTTATAGCTAACATTTTTAGGTGGGTATACTGCTATTTGCCCAGCTGCCATGCCTTTACCAACATAATCATTAGCATCGCCTTCTAAATTTAAATTTAACCCGCCAGCATTCCAAACCCCAAAACTTTGCCCAGCTGTACCTTTAAAGTAAATGTTGATAGGATTTTCAGACATACTGTAATTTCCATGATGAGTAGCAACTAAGCCGGAAATACTAGCTCCTACAGACCTATCGGTATTTTTAATTATATAATTAAAGCTACCGCCTGATTTTTGTTTAATACTTTCTAGTAAATCAGCATCAATTTTTTTAGATAAATCAGCTTTATCCCACGGTTCATTATTTTTTACTTCACACATATGAGCTACGCTTTCATCAACATTAGCATCCGAAATTATTGGGTCTATATTTAAGTTTTTAAGCTTTCCACTTTCTACTTTTATAGTCTTTAGTAGTTTAGTTTGACCAATTACGTCTGATAGTTTTTTATACCCTAAGCTCGCTAAAATTGTTCTTGTTTCTTCTGCTATAAATCTAAAATAATTTATTACCATTTCATCTTTCCCAATAAAATGATATTTTCTTAATACTGTATTTTGAGTTGCAACACCAGTGGCGCAATTATTTAAATGACAAATTCTTAAATATTTACAACCCATAGCTATCATTGGACCAGTACCAAAACCAAAGCTTTCTGCTCCCAGCATGGCGGCTTTAACCACATCCACGCCAGTTTTAAGTCCACCATCTGCCTGAAGCCTAACATTTCTTCTTAAATTACTTGCTCTTAGTGTTTGATGGGTTTCTGACAACCCCATTTCCCAAGGTCCTCCAGCATATTTGATGCTTGATAGCGGGCTAGCACCAGTTCCACCATCATAGCCAGATATAGTTATAAGATCTGCGTAAGCTTTAGCTACACCCGCAGCTATAGTACCAACTCCTGCTTCCGCCACTAACTTAACTGACACCAGAGCCTTTGGGTTTATTTGTTTTAGATCAAAAATAAGTTGGGCCAAATCTTCGATAGAGTAGATATCATGATGGGGTGGTGGTGAAATTAAGGTAATTCCAGGGTTCGCATACCTTAAGGATGCTATAAGTTTATCAACTTTATCTCCAGGCAGTTGACCACCTTCACCAGGTTTAGCTCCTTGAGCTATCTTAATTTGTATAACTTCTGCATTAACGAGGTAATGTGGTGTAACTCCAAATCTACCGGAAGCTACTTGTTTAATTTTTGAGTTTTTATCAGTGTTAAATCGTTTTTTATCTTCCCCACCTTCACCTGAATTTGATCTGCCACCCATTTTATTCATTGCTTGAGCAAGAGTTTCATGCGCATCAGGCGATAAGGCCCCTAAGGACATTCCAGCAGAATCAAACCTTAAAAGAATATCTTCTATAGTCTCAACTTGATCCAATGGGATAGGTTTATTAGGGCTGGTGAAGTCCAACATATCCCTTAAAACCATTTTATCTCGAGAATGAACTATCTCACTATATTTTTTATAATCTTCGTACTTACTGCTTTTAACAGCATCTTGCAATGTTTTCACAACATCAGGGTTATAGGCATGAAATTCTTCACCATGAACATACTTTAATAAACCGCCTTGCCTGATATTTTTTCTTTGACTCCAAGCATCCTTAGCTAATTTTTTTTGATCATTACTCAGGTCGCTGAAAGTCGCTCCTGATAATCTGTTAGTGGTGTCGCAAAAACACAAATCTATAACTTCTTGATGCAAACCTATAGTTTCAAACAACTGCGAACCTCTGTAACTTGAGACAGTAGAAATACCCATTTTTGATAAAATTTTATAAAGGCCTTTGTTTATACCCTGTCTATAATTTCTTGTCGCTTGAAAAAAGTCTGCTTTACTATCATCAGAATCATTAATTAACATATTGTTTAATGATTGATAGGCTAGATATGGATATATTGCTGTAGCTCCATAACCAATCAAAGCAGCACAGTGATGAGAGTCACGTGCTGTGGCAGTTTCTACAATAATATTTATACTTGTTCTTAAGCCGCTTTTAATTAGAGCATGATGAACTGCGCCAGTAGCAAGTAAAGCATGTATTGGTAACTTATCTTTTTTAATATTTTGATCGCTTAAAATAATAAATACTTTATTATTTTTTGCTGCCTTTATTGCCTCTTTAGTTAAATCACTGATTGCGTCTTTAAGTTTTATTTCTTTATCGTAGTTTAGATCTAAAATAACATACGTAAATTTTTTATTTTCTAATTCCTGAAGCTGTTTAAATTTTCTATAAGATAAAATTGGAGATTCTATTGTTAATCTATGCGCATGCTTGGAGCCTTCTTCAAATACATTTAAATCTGGGCCAAGATAAGTTTCTAGCGACATAACATTACTTTCTCTTATTGAGTCTATAGGAGGGTTGGTTACTTGAGCAAATTGCTGTCTAAAATAATCATATAGAGATCTTGTTTTATTTGACATGACTGGAAATGGAGTATCATCTCCCATCGAGCCTATAGCCTCTTGACCTAGCTTTGAGAGAGGTTTTAATATCTGATCTTTTTCTTCATACGAAACATTAAACATTTTCTCGTATTGCTTAACTTTGTCTGCATTAAAAAAATTTATCTCAGGGAACTGATCTGGAATTATTTTTCGCATAGATTCCGCGCCTACTTCCATCCACTCTTTATACGGGCACCTTTTTTTTAGGATATTATCTATATCACCAGTATATAAAATCTCTGATTTTTCTGTGTCTATCGCTATTATTTGCCCTGGGCCAAGCTTTCCTTTTTCAATAATATCTGCTTCATCGTAATCGTAGACTCCAATTTCAGAAGCTACTGTTATGTGCCTATCTTTTGTTATAATGTATCTAGCTGGCCTAAGACCATTTCTGTCGGTGATACAAGCGGCAAACCTCCCGTCTGTAAAAACTATTCCCGCAGGACCATCCCAAGACTCCATATGTTTTGCATTATATTCATAAAATGCTTTTAGATCAGGATCGTTGTCTGAGATACTCTTCCACGCTGGTGGCACAAGTAACTTTATAGCTTTAAATAAATTAACACCACCTAGAGTCAGAACCTCAAGCATATTATCAAGACTTTTTGAATCAGAGCCCTCCATAGAAACAAGAGGTTTTAGTTCGCTAAGCTCTGGAATTTTTGATGTTTTAAATATACTAGATCTTGCCTGCGCCCAGTTTCTATTAGCTCTTATGGTATTAATTTCTCCATTATGCGCAAGCATTCTGAAAGGTTGGGCCAAACTCCACTCAGGTTTTGTATTTGTTGAAAATCTTTGATGGTAAACACATAAAGAAGTTTCTAAAGTTTTGTCAGATAGGTCTAAAAAGAATTGCGAAAGATGTTTTGGCATAACCATGCCTTTGTATAATATTACTTTTGAAGAAAGGCTGCATATATAAAAAATATTGTCATCAGTTTTTGAAATTAGTATTTCTATCTTCCTTCTTATGATAAGTAGCTTGGACTCAATGTCTTTAGTGTTTATTTCATCTGATGGATTTATAAAAAGTTGAGAAATATGAGGTAATGTTTTTAGGGAATCTTGACCACAAATCTCTTTATTAATAGGAACTTCTCTCAAGCCAGCTAGATCGAAATCATGATCTTTTAGAACTGATTCTATAATCTTGATTGATAATTTTCTTTTTTTATGGTCTGTATTTAGAAAAAACATACCTATGGCAAAATTTTTGGCTACATTAATTTTTTGTTTGTTAGCAATTGATCTAAAGAAAAATTCTGGGATTTTAAATAATATTCCACATCCGTCTCCAGATATTCCATCAGCTCCAACAGCACCTCTGTGAGCTAGCCTTTCGAGCGATGTAATTGCAGTTTTTAGCAGCCAGTGGCTAGGCTTATTATCAATATTTGCAATTAAGCCGAAACCACAGCTATCTTTTTCAAAGCTTTTGTCGTACAAACCAGTTATCTTTTTTTCTTTCATGAAATAAGCTCAATTATGTAATAACTTGCCTAAGAATTTGATGATAATTTCACCAAACTCTAGGGTTAAAGTTTGGTGCGTTCCTTCAGCTTTTTAGCCTACTTCCGTCCTAAATTATAGTCATAAAGGATGAACGCTCAAATCATTATAGAACCAGACAGTCGTTCATTCAATATATATTACTTAAATACTATTAAATAACTTCCCATGTTCTTGTTGAGCAAATCTATCGGTCATACCGGCGATATAATCACAAATTACTCTTTCCTTAAAGCCAGAATTAATTTTCTTAAGGTTATATTGATAGTAATCATTAGGTAGTAGCTTAATATCATTCATATAACTTGAAAATAGATCTTTAATTACTAGATTCGCCTGGTTTGTCATTTGCATTACATCAGGGTGTTTGTATAGATTTGCATAAAGAAATTTCTTTAATTCTATATTTAATCTTTTAACCTCGTTAGAGAACCCAATAACCACTTTACTACAGTTCTTTACATCTTCAGTAGTTACAATACCTGTACTTTTAATATTGCTGTTAGAGTTTTTGATCAAATCAGTAACTAGCAAATTAATAATTAACCTAACAG
>Ga0209709_10004259_pt1 | contig 11578 bp, 13 predicted proteins | sample ArcticOcean_MG_C_2_FD_187435 | JGI IMG/M metagenome (GOLD analysis project Ga0209709, IMG submission 187435) | Marine microbial communities from western Arctic Ocean - ArcticOcean_MG_CB4_136 (SPAdes) (version 2) | ecosystem: Environmental > Aquatic > Marine > Oceanic | place: Arctic Ocean... | reverse complement strand
GTTTTGTAAGTTCTAACATTTACTTTACCTACATCACCTGACTCTAAAAAGTTTTGGTGAATAGTTCCAGTTTGTGTACAAACAGTTTTTCCAGCCAATGCTCCTTTAATAGTTTTTAAAGCATTTTTAGCATCACTATTCGGACTTGAAAGACTAATGCCGGCAGGAGTATTCATTCCTTCAAGACTTGACCCTTTCATAACCGCAAGTGAAGCAACTTCATCTGCATAACCTTGTGAAAATGTTATAACTTTTTTTCTCTCATCCGTTATTGACATTCCAGCCATTATTGCATCGAATTTTCTCATTTGTAGAGCTGGTATCATCCCATCCCAATCTTGTTCAACAACTTCACACTGTCTTCCAATGTATCTACAAAGCGAATAAGCTAATTCAACCTCAAATCCAATTAGTTTACCTGAGGCATCTTTTGAATTCCATGGAGGATAAGCTCCTTCAGTTCCAATCTTAATTTTATCAGCAGCGTTAACATTTCCGATAATCAATAAAGAGGCTAGAACTGAAAAAATAGTTTTTTTAAATATATTCATTATTTTCTCCTTTAATTAAAAAAATATTATTTCACAAATTTATGAAATTAAAAAGAAAATTAATGGTTTATTGAAGAAGAAAAATTCCATGAACAATCAAAACTAGGAATATAAACCCTATCTAAAGTTGTATTTCCAAAATTTTTATTAAATACATCGAGCCACTTTTCTACTTGTTCAGGTTTTTTGTCTTGGCTTCCAACTTGAGCTGTAATTACTCCATTTGGTTTTAAAATTCTAACTAATGAGTCCATATTTTTTGCCGCAAGATCAATACAAAATTGATCATCATTAAGATCAACAAAAATTTTATTATATTTGTCATCCTCTACAGATTTTATACTTTCGAAGGCATCACCCCAAATACATTTGACTGAGTTTTTTTCAGTAGGTTTATTTCCAATATTTCCTAAATGTTTACTACAAACATCAACTACTTCTTGATCCAATTCATACCAATCAATAAAATTAAAACCTTTGGATATACACTCTCTTGCAACACCTCCATCTCCACCACCTATAATAGCTGCATTCTCTTTATCCTTATTTAATTTTAGGGCAGCATTTACAAAAGTTGAGCTATATAAATGCTCATCACATGAAGCAACTTGAATCTCATTATCTATAAATAAAGATTTTCCAAATTGTTCCAAGTCTAGTATTTCAATATGTTGACCAATTTTAGATTTAAAATCTTCAAGCACATTATTTACTACATAAGATTTTTGTAAACCAGGTGAGCTATAAATATCGTGGTAAAGATCCTTGGTGTCTCTATTAAATTCTTTTTTAATTATTCTTTTGTGTTTAAATTCTTTTTTAATTATATTTACAGCAATGGATGGGCTAACCTTTCCACAAGTAAAAAAATCAAAGCTAATTACATTTTTTTCAGGGAAGGTGTGAAAGCTCATGTGACTTTCTGCCAACAAAGCTAAAATTGTAAATCCTTGTGGTTCAAATTTATATTTAGAAATTTTTAGAACAGTAACATTTGCTGCTTTTGCAATTTTATTAATGACATTCTCAAATATAGAAGGGTCGTACTCTTGAGTAGTTCCAATAATATCTATGGTTATGTGCTCACCTACTTTAGTCATAAAAATTACCCACTTTTATAATTTTTTATTTTATCTAAAATTTTTTGCATTTCTGAAAATGTAAGAATTTTAGGTTTTCCAAGTTTTAATGCAATAATATATTGTTGGCAAATATTTTCTACTTCTTGGGCAAGCTCAAATGCTGTGGATAAGTTTTTTCCAAATGCAACCTGACCGTGGTTTGACATTAAGCAAGCTTTTCTTTTTTCTAATGCTTTGATTATATTCATAGATAGTTTATTGGTTCCAAAAGTTGCATATTCAGAACATTTGATATTATCTCCACCCGCTAAGGCTATCATATAATGAAAGGCTGGAATTGCTTCCCGATGTGATGATACTGCTGTAGCGTGGGGTGAATGAGCATGAACTATTGCTTTTGCTTCCCATTTATTTTTGTAAATATCTTGATGAAATCTCCATTCAGAAGATGGATTTTTTCCTGAATTAAACCAGGAGAGGAAATCTTTTTCTTCATTTAAAGATAAAAAAATAATGTCATCCGGTTTTAGATTTTCATATTTTTTCCCAGAGGGTGTTATAAAAAAACCCTCAACATCATCCTGAATTCCTCTTACAGATATATTTCCAGATCTTAATGGAGATAAATTTGTAGTATTTAATTTTTTTGAATATTCAATAACTTGTTCTCGTTCTTTTAGATTTAACACTTTAGTTATTTATCTTTATTTTTTTTTATTTCTTCTTCACAAAACTTCTTAGCTTCTTTAAGGTCTGTTATTTTAGATTTAGATAGTTTTTGACTTCCGGCTAAACAAGCATCGACAGCTCTTTTTAGATTATGATCACTAAAACTTAAAATAACAAACATTCCAAGCACTATAAATATAAATATTAAAATATTTTTTATCATCTAAACAATTCTTTTAGTCCTTCAGTAGATGCTTCGCAAACACCTTTTTCGGTTATCAATCCTGTTACATATTTAGCTGGCGTTATATCAAATGCCAAATTCATAGATTTGCTTTTTTTAGGGTAAATTAATACTTTTTTAACATTTCCAATTTCATCTAAACCTTCTACATGAGATAATTCTTCTGGATTTCTTTCTTCAATTGGAATGTCTTTAAAATTTTTTATCTCCCAATCTATTGTTGAGCTTGGTAAGGCCACATAAAAAGGAACATTATTATCATGTGCAGCCAATGCTTTAAGATAAGTTCCAATTTTATTACACACATCACCTGTTGATAAAGTTCTATCAGTTCCAACAACACACATATCAACTTCTCCTCGTTGCATTAATATTCCACCAGTATTGTCTGCTATAATTGTATTTGGTATTTCTTCTTCATTTAATTCATATGATGTTAAATTGGCTCCTTGATTTCTTGGTCTTGTCTCATCAACCCAAACATGAATAGGAATTCCTTTTTTATGAGCATGATAAATTGGTGAAGTGGCTGTTCCCCAATTAATTGTTGCTAACCAACCTGCATTACAATGAGTTAGAATGTTTACTGTATCTTTTTTCTTATTATAAATTTCCTCAATAATTTTTAGTCCATTTAATCCAATATTTTTACAAAACTTAACATCTTCTTCACATATTAATTTTGCTTCTTTTAGAGCAACTTTTAATACTTCGTTGTTATTAACTCCTGATAACTTATTCATCATTCGATCAACAGCCCATTTTAAATTAATAGCTGTAGGTCTTGATTGAATTAAATCTTCTGAACTTTGCTTAATAAAATTAGGATCATTATTCTCCATAATAGCTAAAACCATTCCATAAGCAGCTGTTCCGCCTATCAATGGTGCGCCTCTGACCTCCATAATTTTAATAGCATTAATTGCGTCCTTTACAGTTTTAAGATTTTTAATTATAAATTTATGTGGAAGTTTTGTTTGATCAATTATTTTAACAACTTGATTTTGTTCTTCAAACCATATTGTACGGTATTCTTTTCCTTCTATCTTCATTTGTTTAAAGCTCTTCCAGCTACTGTTTTGAGTTTATCAATTGTTTTTTGAGTTCTTTTTTCTGGAGCCGTGATGATTGCTACATCTAAACAATTATTAGTAGGATCTTTAAGATCAATATAATTTTCAAAATTATCAATTAAATTTTTAATCATATTTTTTGCTTTAGCAGCATTTCCCAAAAGTACTTTGATTACTTGCTGAACATCTACATTTTCATGGTCGGGGTGCCAACAATCATAATCTGTTACCATAGAAACTGAAGCATATCTAATTTCAGCTTCTCTTGCTAATTTTGCTTCTGGCATATTTGTCATCCCAATAACATCAGCATTCCAAGATCTGTATAAATTTGATTCAGCTAATGTTGAAAACTGAGGTCCTTCCATTACCACATAAGTTCCTCCTCTTTGATAATCTATATTTTCTTTTTTAATAGAATCCTCACATGCGTTCATAAGGCCATTTGAAGTTGGATGGGCCATTGAGACGTGAGCCACTATTTCGTCATCAAAAAATGTTTTATTTCGTGCAAAAGTTCGATCAATAAATTGATCAACAATAACAAATTTTCCTGGTGGCAAATCCTCTTTTAAAGATCCAACAGCCGAAACTGATATTATGTCCGTTACACCCAATTGTTTTAATGCGTCAATGTTCGCTCTAAAATTTATTTTAGATGGAGAAATAATGTGGCTTCGACCATGTCTTGGTAAAAAATACACTTCTTTACTATTAAATTTAGTTTTTAAAATTTCATCTGAGGGCTTACCCCATGGCGTATTAAGCTTAATTAATTTTCTATCTTTAAATTCCTCAACGTCATAAAGACCACTTCCACCAATAATTGCTAATTTATTATTTGCCATATCAAAAAAATTCTTTAAGATTTATATATTATTATCAAAAAAAATGAATTTAAAAGACCACATAAGATCTATTCAAGATTATCCTAAAAAAGGAATATTATTTAGAGATATCACTACTTTAATAAAAAATAATGACGCTTTTACTTATACGATAGATTTAATGGTAGAAAGCTCTAAAAAATTTAAAATTGATAAAATAGCAGCAATGGAGTCTAGAGGGTTTGTTTTTGCTTCTGCTTTATCCTACATTTTAAAAAAGCCTTTTATTTTACTTCGAAAAAAAAATAAATTACCTGCCAAAACTCACTCTGTAGATTTTGAGCTTGAATATGGAACCGCGACAATGGAAGTACATAAAGATTCAATTGATGAAAATGACAATGTTCTACTGATAGACGATTTAATAGCAACGGGCGGTACAGCTGAGGCTGCTGCAAAATTAGTTGAAATTTCTAAAGGCAAAGTTTCAGGTTTTATTTTCGTAATTAATTTATTTGATCTAGGTGGTTCAGATAATTTAATTAAAAAAGGGTACAATGTTAAAAACTTAATTGAATTTCCAGGTCATTAGTCATCAAGATTAGGTCTATACCAGGATGATTTTCCAATAAGAGCATTAAAAAAACCTGACGCTCTATTGAAGTATATATTTTTTTTAACTTTATTGTTTACTGTTAGATAAAATATATATTTTAATATTGATAAAATAAAATTTGGAAAACCTTCCAAAAAAGCTTTTAAAAATCCAAAATGTTTTTTCTTAAAATAAAATTTAGACCATATCCAATGCCAGTTTCTTGATAGATCAATTTCTAGATTATATTTTTGATCAACTGCCTTTGCTCCTAAATGATTTATTTTAGCTTTAGGGGCTACAAAAATACTTTCTCCCTTTTCAATCAATCTTTTACACAAATCATTATTTTCTAAATACATAAAGAAACTTTCATCAAAATAATTATTTTTACAATTTGATGACTCACTTGACATGATAAGATCAACTTTTTTTTTATTAATTAGCATGGCGTAACCGTCTACAGCATTAACACTAAAAGGTAAATTTTCTTTTTTTATTTTTTTTTGTTTTTCATCAAGATTGTAGTTTGGATAGTCAATGTTTGATGAGATCGGAGATAATATAGAAAAATCAGAAATATTTTCTGATGCTAAAATTAACTCATCAATAGTGTTATTTTCTAAAACTACATCGGGATTAATTATAAAAACATAGTCTGTTTTAGCTTCTTTTATTCCTAAGTTATTGCCACTACCCATTCCAAGATTCTCTTTTGACAGAACGCATCGAATATTTTTATATTTTTTTTCTAAATAATTTGTAAATTTAGAATTATTTGAATTTTCAACAATTATAATTGGCAAATCTTGATTAATTGATTTAATGCATTGGTCAATTACACCCTCACTTTTTATAGTTACTATTACTATTGATAAATTTTGCCTAGATATTGACATACTATAATGAATATTTAGTAATTAAATTAACAATATACTAATAGTTTTTACTACTGTATTAAATAAAAATATGCAAAGAATTATTATTACTGGTGGCTTAGGTTTTATTGGCAGTAACCTTATAAGTTTATTGCTTAAAAAAAAATTTTACGTAATAAATTTAGATAAAATTAGTTATTCTTCTAACTTTTATAATACTAGAGAATTTACAAAAAATAAAAACTATAAATTCATTAAATGTAATATTAATAATAAAAATCTTAAAAAAATTTTTTTTAAATATAAACCTGCTTGCATTTTTAACCTAGCAGCAGAAACACATGTGGATAGATCAATTGATGGACCTAAAGATTTTATTGATACAAATATAGTGGGCACTTTTAACTTACTTGAGAATTTTAAACAATTTTCAAGTAAATATAAAAAAACAAGACTAATACATATATCTACAGATGAAGTTTATGGGGATATTTTAAAAGGTAGATCAAATGAAAATTATCCTTACAAGCCAAGCTCTCCATACGCTGCAAGCAAAGCATCTTCTGATCACTTAGTTTATTCTTATATCAGAACATATAAAATACCTGCATTAGTTACTAATTGCTCAAATAATTATGGACCAAAACAACATCCTGAAAAACTTATACCTAAATTAATTTATAATATTTTGAATAATAAAAATTTACCCATCTATGGAAAAGGTTTAAATTCAAGAGAGTGGATATATGTTGACGATCATTGTGAAGCTTTACTTGAAATATTTAAAAAAGGAAAAATTGGTGAGTTTTATAATATTGGTTCTAATAAAAATTTTAATAACATAGAAATAACTAAAGCTTTAATTAAAGTTAGTAAAAATTATCTAAGAATAGGTTCTAATGTAAAAATTAATTATGTAAAAGATAGACCTGGTCACGATATAAGATATGCATTAGACAGTAATAAAATAAAAAAACAATTAAAATGGTCAGCTAAAACAAAATTCAACGATGGTATTAAGAAAACCTTTTCATGGTACTTTAATAATAAAAAATATTTTAATTCTTTATCTAAAAAGGATATGATCAAAAGATTAGGAACTAGGAAATGATTAAAAAAGGTATAATATTAGCAGGTGGTAAGGGTACGAGGATGAGCCCATTAACAAAAGCTGTTAATAAACAATTATTGCCAGTTTATGACAAGCCGCTTATTTTTTATCCTTTATCAATCTTAATGCTAGCTAAAATTAAAGATATTTTAATAATTGTAAATAAAGGTCAACTAAATCAATTTAAAAAAATATTACCTAATGGGAAAAATCTTGGCATTAAAATAACTTATGCAGAGCAAGAAAAACCTAAAGGCCTACCTGATGCTTTTATAGTTGGTGAAAAATTTATTGGAAAAAATAATGTAGCATTAATTCTCGGTGATAATTTTTTTTATGGACAAAGTCTTGTTAAACAATTGAATAAAAATGCAAAACTTACAAATGGAGCTAGCGTTTTTGTACACAGTGTTGCTAAACCTGAATTATACGGTGTTGCAAAATTGAATAAAAATAAAAAAATTATCCAAATTAAGGAAAAGCCTAAAAAATTTATCTCTAATTATGCAATTACTGGACTTTATTTCTTTGATAATAAAGTTATAAATTTTTCTAAAAAACTAAAACCTTCTAATAGAGGAGAAATAGAAATTGTTGATTTATTAAATGAATATAAAAAAAGAAACATGTTGTATGCTGATTTTATTGGTCGTGGTGGTGCTTGGTTAGACACTGGTTCAATAGAAGATTTCTATAAAACTACAGCATTTGTTTCTTCGATAGAGAATAGGCAAGGCTTTAAAATTGCCTGCTTGGAAGAAATAGCATATAATTATAATTGGATTAATAAATCACATTTAAAAAATTCAATTAAATTCTATGGGAATTGTGATTATTCAAAATACATACTAAAATTAATTAAAAATTAAATGAAGAAAACAAATACGAATTTTAAAGGCTTATTCATTATAAAAGGTAAAAAATTTTTAGATAAAAGAGGATTTTTTCGAGAACTTCTGGCTGAAAAAATTATCAAAAAAAAATTAGTGTTTCATGTTGTCTCAAAAACAAAAAAAAATTTTCTCAGGGGGCTCCACTTACAGCTAAACAAATGTCAAGGTAAATATATATCAGTTGTTAAAGGAAAAATTTTTGATGTTGCTGTAGATTGCAGAAAAAAATCTGAAACGTATGGAAAATATTATAAAACTATTTTAAGTGAAAAAAACTGCACTTCAATATATATGCCACCTGGTTTTGCGCACGGTTTTGTGGGACTTGATAGTGAAAATATAATTGTCTATCATTGTACTCAATACAGAGATAAAAAAAGTGAAACTGGTATTAAATGGAATGACAAAGAAATAAATATCAAATGGCCAGTAAAAAACCCTAAAATCTCTATTAAAGACAGTAAAAATATAAGTTTTAAAAATTTTACTAATCTTTAAATAATTATGAAAAATCTAGATATGTTTTGTATTTGTTTAAATGATAATTTACTGAATAGAGTCGCTAAATTAAAATATATTCCCGTAGGTGTTGGCTCTGAAAAATTTTCTCAAGAATGGCTTTTAGATAATACTGGAGAAAATATATCTCATAAAAATAAATTTTATGGAGAATATACATTTCATTTTTGGTTTTGGAAAAATATGTTAGATAAAATTCCAGATAATAAATGGATTGGTTTTTGTGCATACAGGAGGTTTTGGTCCAACAAAGGGAATAATAAAAATTCTCAAAATATTTATGATACTGCACTAAATAATGTGCCTGATGAGTGGAATGATTATGACGCTATAATAGGTGATCACACTCATTTGGATTACATTAAATGGATGAAGGTATTCAAATATGGAAAAATTGCTTTTTTGCGTAATCCTTTAGTCTTGTTTAAAAATAAACGAAATATCAGGTTTCAATTTGATATGTTTCACGGGAATGGTGTATTGGATAAAGCAGTTGAACTGCTAGATGATAAAGATAAAAAAGATTTTAAAAATTATATTCTCAACAATACTTCCTATAATCAAGGAAATATGTTTATTTGTAAATCTAAGGAAATTATAAATGAATATTATAAAACAATTTTTAAATGGTTAAATGAGTGCGAAAAAATATTTGGTTTTGATTTAGATGGATATGGTAAAATCAGAGTTTACGCTTTTTTAGCAGAACGTTTTCTCCCTTATTGGTTTAACAAGTACGTAAAAACTTTGGAATGGCCAATAATTTTTAATGATTTAAAATCTGAGGTAAATAAATGACAAATACATTTATTGATTTTTTAAATTTAGGAATGCAACCATTAGCTAATTCTTATATTGAAAATAAGAACATAAATAAAAAAGAAAGGAAATATAGTTTAATAATCCGCTTTAACAAAAATAATAAACTAGTTTCAATAAAGAACACCTTTTCTAGTAAGGATATGTTTAATGAAAAATATCCATATAGGTCCTCTACATCCAAAACAATGAGACTTCATTTAAAAAAATTAGCTCAAAATATAAAAAAGACAAAACCTAAAAAAATATTAGAAATTGGGAGTAATGATGGATGCTTTATAAAAAACTTTGATAGAAAAAAAACTATAGGGATAGAACCGTGTACTAATGTTGAAAAAATTACAAAAAAACAAAAATATAATACTTATCCGGATTACTGGTCACCAAAATTAGCTACAAAGATTTTAAAAAAACATAAGAAAGTTAATATAATTTTTTCTTCAAATACAATTAGTCATATAAAAAATTTAGATGAAGTGTTTAAAGGAATAAACATAATCCTTGATGACAAAGGAATATTTATTATTGAAGATCCTTCTTTATTAGAGTGTTTAAAAAAAAATACTTATGATCAATTCTATAATGAACATATATATATTTTTTCATATTTATCTCTTAGCAATGCTCTAAAAAAAAACAATCTTGAAATTTTTAAAATTGAAGAATTAAAAATTCATGGCGGCTCTAATAGATACTTTATAAAAAAAATTAAAAATAATATTAAGTTACATAAATCTGTTAATTTTCATAAGCATAAAGAAGAAAAATATGGCCTTAATAATCTAAAAACTTATTTCAATTTTGCAAAAAGAGTAAAAAACTCAAAAAATAAATTATTATCTATTTTTAAAAATTGTAAAAAAAATAATAAAAAAGTCATTGGTTATGGCGCAACAGCAAAATCCGTCACAATCTTAAACTACTGCAATATCAATAATTCTATGATTGATTATTTTGTCGATACAACTTTTGATAAACAAAATAAATATACTCCAGGAACAAAAATACTAATAAAAAAATATTCAAATTTGATAAATGATAAAGTTGATTATGTTTTTTTAGGTGCTTGGAATTTTAAAAAAGAAATTTTTAATAAAGAAAAAAAATATATAAAGAACGGTGGAAAATTTATCATTCACACACCTTATCCTAAAATTATATCAAAATAATGAATTTAATTAAAAAGAGAATAGTTTTTAGTGGTGGCAAAGGCAGGTTTGGTAAGATTTTTCAACAAACAAATAATGATTATAAAATATTTTATCCATCTAAATCAAAACTTGATATAACAAAAATTAATACAATTAGATCCTATCTAAAAAAAATTAAACCTAAATATTTTATTCATTGTGCTGCATTGTCCAGACCAATGAAAATTCATTATCAAAATATAAAAAAAAGTATTGATATAAATATAATTGGGACATGCAATATAGTAAAAATCTGTCAGGAATATAAAATAAAATTAATTTTCTTTTCTACCAACTATGTTTATCCTGGTTTTAAAGGTAATTATTCTGAGGAAAGCCCCCTACTACCTTTTAATAATTATGGGTGGTCAAAACTTGGAAGTGAATCTGCCGTTCAAATGTATCCAAACTCACTAATTTTAAGAATATGTATGACTGAAAAACCATTTGTTCATAAACAGGCATTTACAGATTTAAAAACAAACTTTATGTTTCACGATGATCTATCAAAAAATTTACTTAACCTTATTGATAAAAGGGGAATTTTGAATATTGGAGGTAAAGTACAAACGGTTTATCGTTTTGCAAAACAATTTAATAAAAATATTAAAAAAATATCTGCTAAAAAGTTATATGGTAAAAAATATCCATTGAATCAATCGATGAATGTTCATAACTATACAAAAATAAAAAAAACTATCAAATGACAAACAATTATTAGACAAATACTTGATTGCACTAAAAATAAAATCTATTATAAAGCAACATTAATTAAGTGACGGGATAGCTCAGTCGGTTAGAGTGCAGGACACTCATAAGCCTGAAGTCAGTGGTCGTTATCCTTGTTCTTTGTACCTTAATTCACTTACTCACATTTCTTGACACACACACATGACACAATGAGAGGGAAAAAAAGTGACAGCGGGAAACTATTTTATCCTATAAAAGTTTTGGATTATTACTTTTTATAATGTTTTTACTATTCTTTAATTTTGAATCCTAGACTTATCATATTAGAAGGAAAAACTATTCTTTCCTTAAATATATTTTTCCAATTGTTGGGAATTTCATAATCACCAGAATTATAATCAAGCTTATTTTTTTTTCCTAAAATATTTTTACTATAA
>Ga0209709_10004258_pt1 | contig 11579 bp, 10 predicted proteins | sample ArcticOcean_MG_C_2_FD_187435 | JGI IMG/M metagenome (GOLD analysis project Ga0209709, IMG submission 187435) | Marine microbial communities from western Arctic Ocean - ArcticOcean_MG_CB4_136 (SPAdes) (version 2) | ecosystem: Environmental > Aquatic > Marine > Oceanic | place: Arctic Ocean... | reverse complement strand
ATTTTACCAGAAAAGTTTTGGTTTGGTTTTGATAAAGCTGTTCATGAATTGGCACCTAAAAATAAAGAATTAATTGAAATTAGAGAAAATTTACAAAAAAAAATTGACGGGTGGCACATCAGAAATAAAAGCAATGAGATTAATCTAGCAGAATATAAAAAATTTTTAAAAGAGATAGGTTATCTAATAGAAGTAGGACAAGATTTTAAAATTAAAACTAAAAATATTGATGTAGAGATCAATGAAATAGCAGGACCTCAGTTGGTGGTTCCAATTATGAACGGAAGATATGCCCTTAATGCAGCAAACGCAAGATGGATGAGCTTATATGATAGCCTTTATGGAACTGATATAATTGAATCTGAAGAAGGTGGAAGTGAACGATATGATCCATTACGTGGTCAAGAAGTTATAAAATATGTTAGAGAATTTTTAGATAAATATGTTCCTGTAGAGAAAACTAGTTGGAAAAATATTTCTGGTTTAGAAGTTAAAAGTGGAAATCTAATAATTTATAAGAACAGTAATGAATACAGATTAAAAAACCTAGAAAAATTTATTGGCCATAGAGGTGAGAGCAATAAACCCTCAGGAATAATATTAAAAAATAATAATCTTCATATTGAAATAATAATAAACCCTAAAGCGTTTAGTGCTGCTCATGATATTGCAGGCATAAGTGATGTTATCGTTGAATCAGCCATCTCAACAATTTGTGATAACGAAGATAGTGTAGCAGCTGTAGATGCCGAGGATAAGATTATTTGTTACCGAAACTGGCTAGGATTAATGAAGGGTAATTTAAAATCAATATTTGTAAAGAATGGAAAAGATTTTGAACGTAAATTAAATCCTGATAGAAGTTATATTTCTGCAGATGGAAAAAGATTAAAACTCCATGGTAGAAGTTTATTATTAACAAGAAATGTTGGCCACCTTATGACCAATCCAGCAATTACCTTAAAAGATGGTTCTGAAATACCAGAAGGAATTATGGATGCTTTCATAACCTCGGCTGCTTGTCTTCATGATATTAAAAAAAGAAGCAATTCAAGAACTGGCTCTATTTATATTGTTAAGCCAAAAATGCATGGTCCAGATGAAACTGCATTTACGAACTTAATTTTTACTAAAGTTGAAGAGGTTTTAGAATTAGAGAAATATACTTGCAAAATTGGTATTATGGATGAAGAAAGAAGAACTTCTACAAATTTAAAGGAATGCATAAGAACACTTGAACATAGAGTTTTTTTTATCAATACAGGATTCTTAGACCGGACAGGTGATGAAATACATACCTCTATGGAGGCTGGCCCTATGATTAAAAAAGGAGATATGAAAACTTCTAAATGGATTGATGCATATGAAAATAACAATGTAGATATTGGTCTTAAATGTGGTTTTTCCGGTAAAGCTCAAATTGGTAAAGGAATGTGGGCAATGCCTGATAAAATGAAAGAAATGATGGAACAAAAAACTGGTCATTTAAAAGCTGGTGCTAATTGCGCTTGGGTACCCTCACCTACAGCGGCCGCTCTCCATTCGCTACATTATCATGAAATAAATATTTTTGATAAACAAAAAGAATTAAAAAAAAGAGAGGTTGTGAAATTAGATGATCTACTAACTATTCCAATAGCTGATAGACCTAATTGGTCTATTGAAGAAATTAATTCTGAAATTTCAAATTCTTCACAAACTCTTTTAGGTTATGTTGTGAGATGGATTGATCAAGGTGTAGGATGTTCAAAGGTACCCGATATTAATAATATTGGATTAATGGAGGATAGAGCCACTTTAAGAATTTCTTCACAACATATAACCAATTGGATTCATCATGGTATTTGCTCAAGTAAACAAGTTCTAGAGATTATGAAAAAGATGGCAAAAATTGTTGATGAACAAAATAAAAGTGACAAATCATATCAAAATATGTCACCACATTTTGATAAATCAGTTGCTTTCAAGGCTGCTTGTGATTTGATATTTCATGGTAGAAAGCAACCTTCGGGATACACAGAACCTCTTTTACATTTAAATAGATTAATAAAAAAAAATTAGTCTGAACTATTTTTTATTCCTGTCCTGTTTTTAAAAGCAGAAAATAAAGTTCCATCATCTAAGTTTTCTATTTCACCACCAACTGGTAAACCTTGTGCTAGTTTCGTAACTTTTGCTTTTGTTTTTTTAAGGCTATCTTGAATATAATAGGCAGTAGTTTGACCTTCAACAGTAGCACTTGTTGCTATAATAACTTCTTCAATATTATCCTTAAGAACTCTTTCAACCAATGAATTAATTAAAAGGTCTTCTTTTCTTTGGCCAGGCGAAGAAATTGTTCCACCGAGAATATGAAAATACCCCTTATAAATATTTGAATTTTCAATAGACCATTGATCTGCAATATCTTCAACTACACATATCTTATTATATTTTTCATTATTATTTTCACAATTATTACATCCAACTGAAATAGATTTTAGAGTTCCACATGATTGACATCTAATGATATTTTTATAAACTTGGGCCAAAGTATTTGCTATTGGTTTAACTAGTTCGTCTCTATTGTTTATAAGCTTTAATACTATTCTCTTTGCAGATTTTGGTCCAAGTCCTGGAAGTTTTGCAATTAACTTTATTAACTCTTCTATTTCGTTAATACTTTCCATTTAATTAAAGAGGCCATTTAAAACCAGGAATACCAAATCCACTTGTAGATTTTGAAATTTCTTCTGAGGTTTTAGATTTTAATTCAGTTTTTGCATTAGTGTGTGCTGCAACAATTAAATCTTCTATTATAATTTTATCTTCTTTCATTACTTCTTCTGATAAGTTTATTTTTATCATTTCATTTTCTCCATTCAAAGTAACCTTTACTGAATTAGACCCTGAGGTTCCCTCTACCTGTATATTTTTAATTTTCTCCTGACTTTCCTTCATTTTGAGTTCTAATTCTTTTGCTTTATCTAATATCTTCGTGAAATCAGTCATTTTGTTTCTTATTTTTTAATTTTTTTACATCAAAAACATCTACATCTGGAAATTTTTCAAGAACCCTTTTGTATAGTGAAGATTTCTTTACATCTTCAATCAATTCTTTTTTTAGGTTTATTTCTTTTTCTTTTTCTGTTGGCTCTCCCCTTGTTTTACTAAGTATAATAATCCATCTTTTGTTAGTCCAGTCATAAAGTTTTGAAGACAGGTTTTTTACAAATTCTTTATCTAAACGTTCGTTGAAAGAGATTTCAATTCTTTGATTTTCAAAGCTTACAAGATTAACATTATTTTCTAATTCATATTTTAGTTTTATTTCTTTTTTAAAAGAACAGATTTCCAATAAATCATCAAAACAAGCAATAAGATTAGGTGATCCATCTACTTCTTCGTTTTCTTTCGGCTTAATAACTTTTTCTTGCACTATATTTTTTATCTGTCCAATAGTCTTAATTTTATCTTGTATTTCAAATAAATCATCACTCTCTTTATTTTGTGATAATGTAAAAATTTCTTCTGTACCATCTTTGGTAATTTCAGAAATATTTTTAGCACTCTTAAGGTGAATTAATCTAATTAAAAACATTTCTATAGATAAATGCTGATTAGATACTATGTCTAACTCTTCTAGTGTTTTGATAGTAAACTGCCAAAATAGTATCAAAATCTCATTGTTAATATAAAGTGATATTTCTTTGATCTTACTAAATTCTTCATCATTTAAGGAAAAATTAGTGCCATCTATATTTAATGACTCTATATTTTTAAAATAATATAATAGCTCTAAAAAATCATTAATAAAAACCCTAGGTTCAACTCCTTGATTATAAATTTCTCTATAAATATTTAAAACTTCGGTTTCTTTTCCTTCGAATATAAGTCGAAACAAATTAATTAGTTGAGATTTATTAAAATAACCAAAAATTTTTTGTGCAGATGCCAAGTCTAATTCTTTGTCTTTATCTAATGTTAATAATGCTCTATCTAGTAAGGACAATGCATCTCTCACAGAACCCTCAGAAATTTTAACGATTAATTTAATAGCATCGTCTGAAGCTATTCCATTTTCTTTTTCTTTTATTTTTTTTATAAAATTAAATAATTCCAATGATTTAATTCTTGCTAAGTCAAATCTTTGACATCGTGATACTACGGTAATAGGAATTTTTTTAATTTCAGTCGTTGCAAAAATAAATTTTAAATACTCTGGTGGTTCTTCTAATGTTTTTAATAATGCATTAAATGCTTGTTTGCTAAGCATATGAACTTCATCAATTATAAATATTTTATATTTAGCAGTAGTTGGGCCGTACCTAGAAAATTCAATTAAATCTCTCACATCATCTACACCCGTTTTACTTGCTCCATCCATCTCCAAAACATCAATATGGTTCGAGTTTGAAATAGCAATACAATTTTCACATAGATCATCTTTACAAAGTTTGTCTATGCCGTTGATACAGTTTAAAGATTTGGCAACAATTCGTGCTATTGTCGTTTTACCTATTCCTCTAATTCCAGTAAAAAGATATGCGTTTGGAACTTTGTTTGCCTTAATTGAATTTGATATAGTCTCTACAACAACATCTTGGCCAATTAGATCATCAAATGTTTGAGGTCTATATTTTAAAGCTAATACTTTTGTGTTTTTATTCATTTTAAAAAGGAGACTAGAACCTGAATAACTGTCTCTACGATTGCTTCCGTTAAGATCTGGTCGGGTTCAAGCAGCATTCACCTCTAGCCTCCCTAACTATTATAACAGTAATATTTTCTAATCTACAAGAAAAGATTGAAATTATTTTTCTCTAAAATTATCAGCTTCAAAAACACCTAAGACGTGAAAATCTTCACAATGTAATCCTAATTCTTCAAGAGATTTTTGAACTTTTGGCTCTTCAATATGTCCATCTAAATCACATAAAAAAAAATAAGAACTAAATGAATTCTTTTCAGGATAGCTTTGAAGTTTAGTTAAATTTACTCCATTAATAGCAAAGCCCCCAAGTGATTGATATAATGCAGCAGGTTTGCTTTTTAATTTAAATAAAAAAGAAGTGATATATTTTTTTTTTCCTAGTTCTGGTTGATGAATAGATTTTCCCATAATTAAAAATCTAGTTGTGTTTCCTTTTTCATTTTCAATATTAGAGGCTATCATTTCTAATTTATAAATTTTTGCACTTAATTTCGAGGCAATAGCTGCTTCCGATATTTTATTATTTTTTGAAATAAATTCTGCAGATCCAGCTGTATCGGCCCTTACATTTTCAGTAAGATTATTTTTTTTGATATAGTCTGAACACTGAGATAGTCCTTGCGCATGTGATAATACATTTTTAATATCTTTTATTTTTGCGCCTGGTATGCCTAATAAATTATGCTCAATTCTATGAAAGTGTTCTGCATAAATATTTAGTCGATATTTAAAAATTAAATATTCTATTCCAATATTGCCTGTTGTCTTGTTCGACTCAGGTATAATAATTTTTAATTTTTCATCTCGTTGAGCTCTAGAGAAACATTCATCAAAAGTTTTACAAGGTATAATTTCTGCATTTGGATAAACTTCTAAAGCTGCCAAGTGAGAGTATGCCCCTAGTGAACCTTGAAAAAGTATTTTCATTTTATGATTTATATTCCATAATTTTTTTTAAGGCTAGATAATCTTCTTTCGTATCAACACCAATTGGAGAAGATTTAGCCAAAGTTATATTAATTTTTAAATCATTATCTAGGGCCCTATGTTGTTCTAGTTTGTTTTCAATTTCATTTTTGGTTTGATTTAAATTTATAAGTTTTTCAAGAGTCTTAATTTTATATGCATATATACCAATATGATGATAAATATTATCCTCTTCTTTAAAAACAAGCTTTCTTTTAAATGAAAGTGCTAAAGAAAAATTTTTATTATTTAATTTTTCTTTAGTTGTTACTTTGACAATATTTTCATCAGATAACATTTTTTTATCTTTAATTTCTGCACCCAAGGTTCCAATATTTGAATTGGTTTTAATCATCATATCATTTAATTTTATAATATCTTTTTCATCTATTGCTGGCTCATCTCCTTGTATATTTAAAATATAATCTATATCTCTAATTTCTAATTTTTTATAAGCTTCGAATATTCTATCAGTTCCAGACTTGTGATGATTGCTTGTTAAAATTGCCTCTCCTCCATTTCTTATAACATCTTCCATTATCATTTTATCTTCCGTACACACAACTACTCTTCCTATTTTTGTATTTTTTGCTTTATTAAAAACGTGTGAAATAATTGATAAATTATTGATTTTCAAAAGAGGTTTGCCTGGTAGTCTAGTTGCAGACATTCTAGAAGGAATTAAAATTAATGTTTTAAGCATTCTTTATCTTATTAAATTTATGCGTCTAACAGACGCAAAATAATTTTTTAAAATACTAAGTATTTTATAAATTATCATGTTATATGTCATAAATAATAATAATTATATGGATTCGTTTGAACTAAATAAAATTATAGCTGCAATTTTAATGGTTGCGCTACTAATAATTGGTCTTAATAAAATTGCAGACGGTCTATTTCATGTAGAGAAACCTATAAATCCTGGTTATAAAGTTGAAATCGATTCTCAATCAATAGTCAGCACTTCTGGAACAGGTGAAGCACTAAAAAAAATTGATATAGCAGCAATCATGGCAAGTGGAGATCTTGATGTTGGAAAAAAAGTTTTTAAGAAATGTGCTGCTTGTCATTCTATAGCTAAAGATGGTGGCAACAAAATTGGCCCTGCTCTATACAACGTTGTTGGAAGAGCCGTGGGTGGTTTGTCAGATTATAAATATTCTAAAACTTTAGCTACTTATAGTAAAGAGTGGACATTTGAAGAACTAAATGGGTTTTTAATTAAACCTGCTACTTACTTAAAAGGAACTAAAATGTCTTATGCTGGATTAAGAAAAGAAAAAGATAGAGCTTCTGTAATCATGTATATGAATCAAAATAGTGATAATCCAAAGCCATTACCCTAGTAATTTTCCAAAACAATATAATAAAATACTTTTTTGAACATGCACTCTATTCAGCGCCTGTTGCCAAACATGTGATTGTTTTCCTAAAAAAACATCATCTGAAACTTCAGAGCCTCTAGGTAAACAGTGTAAAAAAATTGCATCTTTTTTTGCAACACTCATTAACTTAGAGTTAATTTTAAATTTTTTAAAATCTTTAATTTTTTTAGCTTTATTTACTTTATCATTTAAAGAAAAGACTTTATCTGAAAAAATGACATCTGCATTTATTGCTGCTTTTTTCGCATCGTGAAATATGTTAATTTTTTTTTTATTTTTTTTTAGCCAGTCTATAACAAATTTTTTGGGTCCATAATTTTTAGGACAACCAATATTTAATTTAAAAGAAAACTTTACTGATGCAGTAATTAAGCTATTCAGCACATTATTTGAGTCTCCAATCCAACAAATATTTAATCTTGAAATAGGTTTTTTCTTAATTTCTTCAACTGTAAATATATCAGATAAAACTTGTGTTGGGTGTGATGATGGACTTAAACCATTAATAATTGGAATGGATAAATGTTTGCTAAATTCTTCTATTTTTTTATCACTATCAGTTCTTAACATGAAGCCATCTCCATAAGTTGATAAAATCTTTGCAGTATCAGCCAAACTCTCTCCACCTTTACTCATATGTAATTCATTAGCTTTAAGAGTTATGGTTCCTCCTCCCAATTGTTTTATTGCAAGATAAAAGCTTAGTCTTGTTCTAGAACTTGCTTTTTCAAACATTTGAAGAAGTAACTTTCCTTTCAATGGAAAGTCTCTATCTACATCAAGTGTATTAAATTTTTCTCTTTTTATTTTCCTTTTTTTAGCATCTACTATTATTTTTCTAAGATCTGGCGCGGGTATATCTTTAAGATTAATAAAATGTTTCATATTTATTTTAAATTAACGCAAACTTTTTTTATAATTTTAATAGCTAAATCTACTTCTTGTTTATTAACTGTTAAAGGTGGCAGTATTCTTATCGTATTTTCAGCTGCTCTAATTGTTAATAGTTTATAATCCATTAATTTTTCAATAAATTTTGTTTGATCCTTAAATAATTGCAACCCTATTAAAAGACCAACTCCTCTTACTTCTTTAATTAATTTTGGATGCTCATTTTTAATCTTATTCAATTCAGAGTGAAAATATTTTGAAATATTTTGAACTTTTTTTAAAAAGCCTTTTTTAAAGATTTGATCTAAGACTGCATTTCCAACTGACATTGCTAAAGGATTGCCTCCAAATGTCGAGCCGTGTGTTCCAGCTGTCATTCCTGATGCTACTTTTTTATTCATTAAAACAGCACCCAAGGGGAAACCTCCACCAATACCTTTTGCTATTGGTACTATATCTGGCTTTATCTTCGAATATTCAAAAGCAAAAAACTTTCCCGATCTACCAATGCCACATTGCACTTCATCTAAAATTAATAAGATTTTTTTTTTATTACACATTTTTTTTAAATCTTTTAAACACCAATTTGGAATAACTTTAATTCCACCCTCTCCCATTATGGTTTCCACCATAATAGCTGCTGTTTTTTTTGTTATGGCTTTTTCTAATTCTTTATGATCTCCAAAAGTAAAATGATCAAAACCATCTACTTTTGGACCAAAACCTTCAGTCATTTTTTTTGAACCACTTGCAAATATTGTGGCCAAAGTCCTCCCATGAAAAGAATTTTTTACACAAAGAATTCTATTTTTTTGAGGTTGTCCAATTGAATAAAAATATCTTCTTGCAACTTTAATTGCTACTTCTGTTGCTTCTGCTCCACTATTTTGAAATATTATAGAATCTGCAAAAGTTTTTTTTGTTAATCGTTTAGCTAATCTTTCACCTTCTGGTATAATAAAAGCATTAGATACATGCCAAAGATTTTTTGCTTGTTTATTAATTGCTTTTATTAAGTGTGGATTGGCATGTCCAAGCGAATTGACCGCTATTCCTTGAACAAAATCTAAATATTTTTTTCCATTTACAGAATAAAGAAAGCTTCCTTTTCCTTTTTTGAAAGCAATTTTTCTTCTATTGTAGTTTTTTGCTAAGGCGCTCATTTATGATTTAATTTTGTAACCTTTTTTATAAAGATAAAAAGCTATAAACCACATTAAAAAGCTTAATATTGTTAAATATATTATTCCGATGCCTATAGATCCATCTGAATTGCCAAGAAAACCAAATCTAAATCCATCAATCATGTAAAAAAATGGATTAATATGACTTATGGTTTGAAAAAATTCTGGCAACTTATCTATAGAATAAAATACACCTGATAAAAAACTTAATGGTGTAATAATAAAATTAGTTACAGTTGCCGTATGATCAAATTTTTCAGCCCAAAGACCTGTTATAAAACCTAAGCTTCCTAAAATAAAAGAGCTTAAAAATCCAAAGATAAAAATATAAAAAATATTATTTATTGGAATTTGTACTATTATAGAAAACACAATAATTGAAATTATTGCAATTAATAAACTTCTGGTTGCTGCTGCTAATATTATTGCCATTGAAACTTCAAGTGCCGATAAAGGCGCATAAAGCATATCAACAATGTTCCCCTGAATTTTACCAATCATCAAAGAAGATACTGAATGACTAAATGATTGAGTCAATATACTCATTGCAATTAATCCTGGAGCTAAAAAGCTTATAAAAGAATAACCAAGAACATCTCCTTTATCATTTCCTAATGCCAAAGATAAAACAGATAAAAATAATAAACTAGATACAAGTGGAGATAGAAGTGTTTGCTGCCAAACTGTCATAAATCTATTGCATTCTTTAAGCCATAAACTTTTAAAACCTATCCAGTTTATTAATCCAAATCTCTTCACGCCAATTTGATAATTTTTATTTAATTCAACCATAAGTAATCATATATAATTTTTTTTTATTAATTGTGAAGAAAACTAAAGTTTTGCTTGTTTTTTTTTTAAACGTATGTGATCTATATATAGTTATAAGATCTATTAAAAGACTAAATGTAGCATATGAGCTGGAACGAAGAAAAAGTAAATAAATTAAAAGAGCTTTGGGGCACTCACACTGCTGCAGAAATTAGCAAGATAATTGGTGGTGTCACACGTAACGCTGTTATTGGAAAGGCAAATCGACTTAGCTTATCCTCTAAGATTAAAACTAGAAGCGCTTCGTCAAATCAAAACTTTCAAAATATTGATAATGAGAAAAATGATTCAAAACAAAAACGAGGCAGAAAAAGTCGCTTTCAATCACTGATTATAGAAAAAAATTTTGAGCCTGAAAACCCTAAACAGTTAGAAGAGCTAACAGACGATATTTGTAAATATCCTATAAACCACCCCACAGATAAAAATTTTTATTTTTGTGGAAGATCTTCCTTGAAAGACTTCAGCTATTGTAAACTTCATTTACTATATAGCTACCAGCAAAAAAATAGAAAAGAAGATGTAAGTGTTAAAGAAGAAGATGTTCCTCAATATATTGAAAAAAAAATTAAATCTGCTTAAATAATTTTATTATTTGCTATCCAGCTAAAAATTCAGGTAATTTTATTGAATTAAAAAATTTTTAAGAATTCATGTCATTGGGAATGTTATATTTTTTTGTAGAAAACTGCCCACCCTCTCGCCACATATAACAATATTTTTCTACTTCTTTTTCAAAAAAACGAGTGGCTGGCACTCCAATATCAAAATTGGTTTGATATTTTCCAGAAATGACATTGTTATATTGAAGAAGTTTAATTTGGTCCTTAGTTATTATTGGTTTTGGGAATAGCTGAAAAAAGTTTGCTGAAATATTTGCAATAAATAATGGAAGAGGAATTAAAAGTCTGCTTTTCCCCATGAGCTTCAATAGCTTTTTAATAATTTCTTTAAATGAAAATGTCTCTGGCCCAACACATTCAACTATCTTTGAATGAATATTTTTTGAAATAATGTGATAAATAACATCTGTTAAATCAGAACAATGTATTGGCATAAATTTTGTTTTTCCATTGTAATAAAGAGGAAAAACTGGAATTTTATTTAATAGACTCATCATTGATACAGAAAAATTGTCTGATGAGCTGAATACAACCGATGGTCTTAATATTGCTGTCAAAGGAAAATTTTTTTGAATATTTGTTTCTCCATTCAATTTACTTTTTGCATAATCGGAGTCTAGAGCTTCGTTAATACCTAGGGCCGATAAATGAATGAACTGTTGAACCTTGTACTCCTTACAAAGCATAGCAAGTAAAGATGGAAATATAGTATGAATGTTTTCAAAAGTACTACTTTTTCCTTTTTCAAATAAAATTCCTATTAAGTTAATACAGATATCTGTCTTACTAAAAAGTTTTCTAATTTTTTTTTCATCAAAAATACTGGCCTCTACAATATTAATGTAGCCAGGGTTGGCTTGAGTTTTAATTGCATAACCCTTCTGATGAAGATTTCTCGTAACAACAGTAACTTTATAATTACTTTTTGTTAGCTTTCTTATTAAATGACGACCTATTTGACCGCTACCACCAAAAATTAGACAATTTTTTGCTTTCATATATA
>Ga0209709_10004257_pt1 | contig 11581 bp, 6 predicted proteins | sample ArcticOcean_MG_C_2_FD_187435 | JGI IMG/M metagenome (GOLD analysis project Ga0209709, IMG submission 187435) | Marine microbial communities from western Arctic Ocean - ArcticOcean_MG_CB4_136 (SPAdes) (version 2) | ecosystem: Environmental > Aquatic > Marine > Oceanic | place: Arctic Ocean... | reverse complement strand
TTCGGACTTTTTCTGCGCAAAAGGTGGACCAAAGGTGGACCGTCCAACGTGGTCGGCCCGTAGCGAAAAGGGTGGCCCGCCTTCCTAATCGGGACGTAACGGCCAATCAGGCGCGTAACGGCCGGATCCGCGGGCGCCGAAAAAAGTCCGGACATGGTCCGCTTTTTCCGGACCATGTCCGGACAATGGTTTTTTCGGTCCACCTTTTTCGGACTTTTTCTGCGCAAAAGGTGGACCAAAGGTGGACCGTCCAACGTGGTCGGCCCGTAGCGAAAAGGGTGGCCCGCCTTCCTAATCGGGACGTAACGGCCAATCAGGCGCGTAACGGCCGGATGCGTGGACCCACGAAAAAAGTCCGGACATGGTCCGCTTTTTCCGGACTTTTGCTTCAGGACACTGGGGTGTCCTGGCGGGTGGTTGGGCGCACGCAGGGTAGGCGCCGTATGCGAGGAGGCGACTTTTTGTCCTTAGAAGGGCTGGAGTTGCAAGACTCGTCCTTTAAGAGCCCGTTGGGGAGGACGTGCGCATGTTCCCAAGAGTTGACAACGGTTTGATCAGGCACCGTCATCTTGGTGTCAAAGTCAGGGTGGTAAACCCACTTCCCCGAGGGAAGCTGAACGTTGGGCTGCGGCTTCCACGCCGCTTCCATTGCTGCCGACCTTTGCACGCGCAGACCAGGGGTCGGTGCCCAGGGGTCGGTGCCCAGGGGTCGGTGCCCAGGGGTCGGTGCCCAGTATGGTGGCGGAATGCGAGACACTCAGGTTCGTTACTGCTATCGGTTCTCACCGTGCGTCTGCAGTGAGAGGTGGTTTCTTGTCTGTACCCAACATCTACCAAAGTTCGGATAGTGACAACTCATGGGGTCGGCGCCCGGGGGTCGGCTCATACTGAAATAGCGGTGTTGCCAGGATTCATAAGCAATGGGGCCGTAGAAATAGACACGGGGAGGATGTCGCTTAGGGAGAAGAGTGGCTCTCTCTTGGCGCTGGGAAAACCGGTCAGTGTTTCTTTGAAGAGCATCCCAGAGAAGGACTTGCTTGGGAATATCCTACCAGTGGATGCGGATGCCGTGACCGTGTCTTCGCGCACGAACATCAGGTGTGTGTTCAGGAGGCTAGATGATGTGCCTAAGGAGCGCCGGCTGTACCCGATCACTGCCATACCGCTGAACATTGGAGCTGTCTTTGGTGCGAGCGACGGGGTAATGGATACGGGCACTTTTGAGGGCGAAGTGGATCTGCGGGCTCCTGCTCCGGCTCCTGCTCCGGCTCCTGCTCCGGCTCCAAAAGCCGGACATTCGAGCCAACTTACGAAGATCCAGGGCAAGCGCAAGGGCTCTTACGACCAGGGCGCGCATCCTGCACAGAAGAGAGCCATCGAAGCTGCGAGGCGCAAGGATACCGTTGAGATCCACGAAATTCGCAGGAATGAGCATAGTGGTGTTATCAAAGCCGCGATGATTGAGAATGCAAAGACGAAACGTATGTCTTCTTCAGGGGCCAGTCGTGGCACGGCCGAAAAGAGGTGGATTGTGGTGCACCCAAGCGACCCAAATGATGCCGCGCTTGTCGAGGAAGAAGACGTTCTTCCCGGTGGAAGGTACAACCTTGTAAAGTACTCCAGAATCGACGAAAGTGATTTCGAAGCGTGGAACCTCTCGCATCTCTTGGTTCCGGCACCCTTTGTCGAGGACGAGGAGGAGCAAATGGAGGAGCTTCCCGGGTCTGGAAATTGTGCAATCAACGAGTCGTGGCGGTTAGATGCCCCCGAGGCACTCAAAACGGAAGACATGGGGGCATACTTTGAGATTGCAATCAAGTTGAACGGTATGTACATCGCGTACCACAGCCTTCTCGAAGCAGAACTCCCAGGCATCGCGGACGAAGGTCAGATAGGCAAGCTCTTGGTTGAGATAGGATTACTCGAAGCACAGCGTGATACACTTCGAAAGCAAATAATAGAAACCCTGAAACAGGAAAAGTCGTTCGAGATAGTTTCGAAAACAACCTTCTACAAGATTACGCTTGGGATTGACGACACCGCCGGGGGCAACGAGCAGGCAGCATTGAAAAACGAGGACGCCAAGAAGGCCGGCCAGAGTGACAAGAGGCTCATCGACGGCGGCCAGGAACCTCTCTCGAACAACATGCGTCTGATCGAGTGCCCTAAGAGTTCTGCTGAACTCAATATGAACGTCTTGTTCAGGAAGAAAATACCGTATGACGACATAATCGGGCTAAATGCGCGCAGAAAAGAATGGTTAGCAGAGAAGACGCGTCAGAAGGCCATGGAGGCGTCCAATGTTGAACACATCGCAAGACTCTCAAGCGAGAACTCTCGGATAAAACAGGAAATGATAGAACTTCGTGCTAACATCAAAGGCATCCAGGCAGAGAAGGAAAAAGGCGAGGCGGCTCTTTCAAAGAAGGAGGAGGATGCTAAAAAGTTACTCGAGAAAGAGTACACTACCAAAGACAAGAAGGCGATACTGACATCTGAGCTTGAGGTGGGCGTCGCCGGAGAACAGAGGAAGGCGAAGGTGAAGGAGATACAAGAACTCAACGCTCTTCTCGTTCAGATTCTCGACGAGAAGGTAGATATTGACACCTATCGTACGTCTGTCATGTACAAACACTTGGAGGCGGAAGAGCTGGAGAGGAGGTTGATGGAGGCATCCCATAAGTTCAACATGAACCGCAACCGCAGGGACTGGCGCAAAAACAGATTTGCCCCAGAGCCGAAGCCAGAACGAACGGAGGAACAGATGACAGCCCGCAGGGAAAGGGACAAGGATGCCAAGGATCGCGAAAAGCGCAAGCGTGGTCGTCTCGGAGAAGACTACAGAGAGTCGGAATCACAGAAGTATGACGACCACATCCGGTGCGAACAAATCATCGCTGCCATGCACACGGACATAGCAAGGCTCTCGGAAATCGAGAATGCGTGGGATGAAAGAAGGGAGGCTTCTGCAAAGAAGAAGAAGGAGTTGAAAACCGAAATTGACGAAGAGCAGAAAGCGCAAGAGGCGACTGTCGTCAAGAGCAGTGATAAGGACGCGAAGAAGGAATTGGACTCTAGGAAGGAAGCGGCTCTAAATGACATCAAGCTCGCGCAAGATTATCTTGATAAGGCGATGGGGGGCTACAGTGCTGAAGACGGAAATTCCATCGTAGATACCGTGAATACGGCCACTGAAGCTCTTCGGGCGGCGAAACAGAAGCTGGAGGAGGTTGAGGACACGTACAAATTTCTTGCACAGGTACCACACACGAACGACGGCGATATGGATATTGCGATTATTCGCTCGAAGTTCAACGCAAAGAGAGAAGCACTTGGCTTCAAGCTTAATGCTTCCGGTGTTTCATGGGGAATCCATCGCACTCTTTTGAGTGTCGACAAGGCGCGGAGGGCGGGTCTCGAAGGAACTCCAATCTTTGAGTTCGAACTCCTGGCTGCGGAGAAGAACAAGCTTATCGGGAATGTAAAACGCCAGTTTGAAGAGGCACATCAGCTTGGATGCGGTAAAGATGAGCTTGACGACATAGAGACTAGGGCTAAATCACTCAAGTTCTTGAAGGACACAAAGACTCTGGATGCCATCAAGAGCAGGGGCAGGTCAAAATACAGAAACAGCTGGAAGCCTTCAATCGAGAAGAGGGCAAAGCAAGATCGCCAACAGAGGGTTGATGTCGATATTGGGCTACCAGAGCAACGCGCGATCGACCAAACGACTGATCATGCAGCAAGGTCGATTAACATCCTGGTGGACGAAATAGTCACGTATGCCAAGGCTGGATCCACACGAGCGCGCCGTTACTACAGTCTCCTGGTTGCGTGGGTGCGCGAACTTGAGTCCGGACAAACAGAAGACGCCCCGAGCGGCACGGGGATTGTCGGACAGTCCAAGCTCACTGACAGACCAGAGTTGGTGTCGGAGGAAGCATCGAATGAGTACTTCCCCGAGTGGAGCGAGATACTCCAGAACCACATGGCGTTATACCAATCTTCACTCATGCCACTCCTGCAGCAGTGGGCAGCTCTGCCGATGTACGCAAGGGCTGGAAGCATTCCAAACGAGTTCGAAGCAGAGTCTCTCATCCAGAGAGCGCTCGTTGATGCTTCTGGGGATCGGCCAGTCTATGACAAAGTCACGGGTGAGGTTTTGATGGTCACGAATGACAACATGCAAGGAAGCCTGGATTCCGAAGGGCTTCCAAAGAAGACCCCTGTGATCTTCGTGACGATTGCGCGGCGGAATGGAGAGAAGCTTGTCATACCAGTGGATACCGACCTTCGAGCTCTGCGTATGGACACGTCCGGTTTGGGTTGGAACTTTCACCTCACGGCGGAGGAAGTTCGAGAGAGCGTGAAACGGAGCTGTGACTGCGGTGAATTGGTTGAAGCGATTCAGGCATTAGAACAACTCAGTGCCGAGGGGGTCGATGTGAAAAAAGAAATTGAAGAGCTTAAGGCTGAGCTCGACGTGAAACGGAGCTCTGGCTTCGGTGAATTGGTTGAAGCGATTCAGGCATTAGAACAACTCAGTGCCGAGGGGGTCGATGTGAAAAAAGACATTGAAGAGCTTAAGGCTGAGCTCGACGTGAAACGGAGCTCTGGCTTCGGTGAATTGGTTGAAGCGATTCAGGCATTAGAACAACTCAGTGCCGAGGGGGTCGATGTGAAAAAAGACATTGAAGAGCTTAAGGCTGAGCTCGAGGCAGCGATAAAAAAAGACATTGAAGAGCTTAAGGCTGAGCTCGAGGCAGCGATAGACACATCCGTTGACACGGCGGAAAAGATTCAAGTTGCATCAGGATTAATCGTCTCGAACGACTACGACGACCCGCACATAGACGACCTTGACTATGCTATGAAACTGTGCATCGAGCAGTATGAAACTCAAGTGAGTAGCGTCCAGTCCGAGCTCGAGCATCTTAGAAAAGAAATGACTGAGCTTGAAGTGCGGATCGTCAAGCTCGGCAACGGTGGAGTCGGATACAATACGTTTTCCGAAGATAACTACCAGGAACTGGGGGCAATTCACAAAATGGACAAAGATACAGAAAAGAAGATCGGTAACCTTATGATCCCGATCACTGGGAGGGACATGCAGACAACCAATGCTAGTGTTCGAGCATTTCATCAGAAGCGCGGGCTCAAGTGGCATATAGAAGACAAAGAAGAGCGGCTCAGGAACATCAAGGCAACAGAGTTTGACGACACGTCCATCTTTCGCACGGAGAGTTTGAAGAATAGGATTCGAGTTCGCTCAGAGAGCGTTGCGTCGTCGTCTTCTCTTGTGTATGACGGCCTGACGAACACGGACTGGCTCAGCGAGCCACCGCATGTAGAGGCGGCTCTAAAGGCCATCAACACGTTCACCGGAAGGTTCTACAGACACCTCCAACAGGCAACGGCCGACACGCTGAAATCAGTGTGGATTCCGTGGCTACAGGGTCTCCGCAGAGGGAAGTTCGTGTGCCCAATCCTGACGCCCCCAGAGTTTACGACAGACATCCAGGGAATACCAAGCAAAGGTGGAGACTCGCAGTTCTACAGTGAGAACATGTTTGGACCTGACCCGTTCGGGCAGGTTCCTGTACGTACGTCGCGGGGGTCTCTACAATACACACTTAAGGCATTGGAACAGAATCAACCGCACGACGACGATGCGGAAGCGGGAGTGCGCAAGGCAGTCGCCAAAGAAGAAGAGATTGCGGACAACCGCACACAAGCCGTTCGCGCCGAGATTGAAATGACCATCAACGCCAGAAAGGCAGCTTTAGTGAAACACATACAATACATCAGCGATCAGAAGGGTCAAGCCGCAGACGCCAGCCAGCGGGACATCAGGCCAAGGTCCGAGCGGGACATCAGGCCAAGGTCCGAGATCAACGAAGACGAAGTGGACCGGCTCAAGAGAAATGCACACGCAGCCGCGGCTCTTCGAATGCAAGACACACGGACGGCTCTCGGGGAAAGCGGGCCGAGTTCAACCGACACCAGAAACTGCTTTATCAATGTCCGATGGCAGCAAACACTCGACGCAGCTGGGCGTCCGGTACCCGGATTTGACAAGGGATTCTATTGCGGATTTCTCAAGGACATACCCAATTATCCCTACATAATACAAAAAATTGTCGGAGCTTTGCAGGATTCTCCGGATCACCGAGGCACAGCGTTTGCACTCACCGACCCAACCTGGGTCTACGGTCCCGCGACTCTGGTTGTATACGATAAAAAAGAAACCAACGTTACCAAGATCTTCAACGAAATTGCAGATCCCGCCTACAGGAAACGCTTTTACGAAGCCGCAAACCAGAAGATGATGGAGCGTATGACCAATCAGGAGGAGGAGGAGGGCGAGGAGGAGGGCGAGGAGGAGGGCGAGGAGGAGGGCGAGGAGGAGGGCGAGGAGGACCCGATGGGCCCGATGGACACGATGGGCCCGATGGACACGATGGACACGATGGACCCGATGGACACGATGGACCCGATGGACCCTGGGAAAGTTCGGCCTCCTAAGATCGGAGACGCTGCCATCAAGCCACTTCCCCTCGCAAAACTTCCTCGAAACACCAGTTAGGATATGCCATGAGACGCTAAGGAGCCCGCACGGCGGTGCCCTGTTCCTCCACGCACCTCCCAGTCATGTGTGAGTTGTTGGTCGGCGCTAAGTAGCATCTGGGACTCCTCTGTCTTATGTAGATATAAACCTCCTTAAGAATGGTTGTATTTGATGTTATCCCTCTCTCTACAGAGTTTCAAAACAGATCATCGATGTGTGCATTGTGCACGTTCTTGATACCCTTTCCAACTAGGGGTTTGTTCTTCTCCTCCTTCTCCGCCTGCTTACGCGCAGCCGCAATCTTGGCCTGTTCGACGTTCTTGTCCTTAATGCGTTTGTCGCGCGCCTCAAACTCCTCCGGGGTGCGCAGCTTGGCATCGACGAGCGACTTGCGGAGGGTATTTTCGTCTGGAACGCTGATGCTGTGCCAGAGATCACGAACCGATGGAGGAGCCTGGACCCCTGGCGCAGAGGGAAAGAAGATGTCCGTCTTCTCACTCGTACCTATACGCAGAACGTCGATCTCTCCATCGGAAATCATCCGGTCCAGGTCGCACTCCACGCCGGCGTAAGCCCCCTTCAGGTCCTCCTCAGACACCGTGGCCGCACTCAGTCCGCCTGAAGTCTTGACCGCCCCCGAAGGAAGCTTGTTGCGGAACAGGTCTAAGAGGTCGGTCTTGGTCTCCACACCGACGCGCTGCTTGGCCTTGTAAAGCGCCCCTCCGTCGGCACACTGTGTGACTGAGATCAGAGGGTTCTTGGAAAGAGTCTGCTTGAAGTATGAGTTTGCGTCCGAAGACACGGGAATGCCACAGTAGCTGGACAAAACACACTCGCCGATGTGCTGGTATCCCCCAACGCGCTTGAGTACGGTGAGCACCTTGTAGATTGCACACGGAATGCCCACTGTGCTGCCATCCTGCAATGTGACTTCTTTCGGCAAGACTGTCTCTTCATCATTCTCCTCTGGCTCTGGAAGCGCACTCGGGTCCGGGAGATCCAACTCCTCGTCGCTTCCCACCTCAATTTGCTGCTGCCCCTCGCCTGTCTCAATCAGCGCCCTGGCCTTCCCCGACCGGTGCATATTAATGGCATGGGCAACGCGCTTGCGTTCCTTCTCCTCCTTATTTGCAATCTTGGACTTGTGCCGCTGCTGCTTCTGTTCCTCCTCAAAGACACTGCGGTTTTCCGCCGCCACCTTGCGCTTGTACGACGTGGGCACGACGCGCACAACCTTCTTGCCTTCGCTCATCGGCGCCCGGTGTGGTGGCGGAAGGCTGAACACACCCTACGTCCATCGCCTCCAGCAACACCTTGCTACACACAGGGTCCACTTGTCCGTTAATTATGTGGTCAAAGGTTCTCGGTACCGACCGATCATATATTAGTCGGCGCCCGGTTTGTCGGTACCCAACACCCTTGACCAAGAAATACACGGTCGGGTCTCTACCACGAATTGGCAAAACGCAAAAGTACTGTCAGTACTTTACAAACTTTACAAAGAACACAGGGCGCCGACTTCCGCTATCATGTCGGACAACAAGTCCCCCGAAGAAGTGCGCGAGAAGATGGACACAGAACAGGTTGAGGAGCAGGAGTACGAGGAGGAGGAGGAGGGCGGCGAGGAGGGCGGCGAGGAGGAGGAAATGGAAGAGAAAAACGAGAAGCAGCAGGTGGAGGGCGAGTCGGGTGCTGAAGAGGAGAGGGAGGAGAGGGAGGAGCAGGAGGGCGGCGGGGAGCAGGAGGGGGAGGGGGGCGGGGAGCAGGAGGGGGAGGAGGAGGGGGAGGAGGAGGGGGAGGGCAACGAGCTCACCGACTACGTGATCCAGCACGGAGCGCACCGCGAGTTCAAGATGCGCAAGAAGTTCATAACACACGAGGCAAAGAAGGCGATGAAGGTGAAGGACGGTCTGCACATTGGCACCATGCTCAACTCCAAGGCGGGCAAGGTGTGGGAGGGAATGAAGTACCACCACATTCACATCGTTGGCGGCACCCTGAAGACGACGGGCAAGGATGAGTTTGCTCCGTTTCTGTGTTTTGATCCCGGAGACGGCGTCGACACGGACGACAAGAACTGGTTGCGACCCATCTGGGCTGCCGTCATGGCATACTGGCAGCCAAAGTGGAAGCAGGAGATCAAGGACAAGTTTGCCAACGACAGGGATAAGATGAAGCGCATCCTGAAGCACTACAAGCCAGTCCTCGAGTGGAGCCCGGATGACTTTACGGGCCCAAAGCTGAACCCGGCTTCCCTTGGGGTTGGCAAGGCTGGCCTCGTCGTCATGAAGGACAAGCTCAAGTCGGTGCGAACCAACCCCGGGGCTGTGCCGCGCGGCCAGAGCAAAACGGCGGTCAAGGCAGCCACCAAGCTGACGTCGGCGATCCAGAAGGGTGGGAAGGCCGAGACCTCCTCATCCAACGATCAGGCGAGCGACCAGGGTTCCGACATCACCACCGTCGGCTCGCACACTGTGCGCATCGGCGACGCCACAACAACCACGGCTTTCGTCTCGGGAGGCGTCCTCTACGCCACCTTTCTGCACGCGTAAGCGCGCTGTGCCCACTGAGAAGACGGATGGCGACACAGCAGCACAAGTGAATGCTGCGCTGGACGCGCGGTCGTGCGACCAAAATGTGGGCAGAAGTAGTAGAAAGCGCGTGCAGAGAATGCACTGCAGAAAAACGGACACGCGCGGAGAGATGTTTGGGGCATGCAAAAGAGCCTGCGGCAATGTGTGTGGGCGAGCTTGCTACTCCATGTTGTGCGCTTCCGTGGGTCTCGTGCGTTGTGCAAGGCGGATGCCCATTGCCCTGCTGAAGCGACCAGGGGGGTCTTGCCCAACAAGTTTGTGGTAATCATTTCGAGTGAAATGTCCAGGGCTCCGACACAATGCGGCGCCGATCGATCCGCTACTCCGAAACACACGTGTACAGTGCTGGTTTCATGTGCCCGAAAATGTATTAGTCGGTGCACTCTATGCACCGCAGGTACGGCGGGTCTGGCGCCAAGTGCATGGGTTGCTGCGCCAACTTCATGGGCACGCGGCATGCATTACACTCCAGACCTGGCTGTAGGACAGAGGCTTCTGTATGTAACAGTCGCATGCCTCGAAGCTCCCGTCTGTTGACAAGAGAGACGGGTCAACTTCGTGCGAGGTAACCATCACTACCAGAGGTCGAGGAGAGAAGAAGGGCTTCAGAACGCGATCGTATCGCCTGAGCTGGTTTGCCAGGCTCATTCCGTTGAAGATCGTGCCTGTGAGGACATCTCGTGATGGCATCTCCCAGTCCAGAAGCACCAGGTCTGTCGTGCACTCGGCAGCCTCAGATTCTTGCGTATAATTCATGGCCAGATCAATAGATGAAAATGCAACGACTTCCGTACCGGGAGCAGCCTTCGCGACCATCGCGCAGTGAGCGACCAAGCTGATCGGACAGTCGTCCACGATTACAACACGCATGGTGTGGGAAGTGGTGTTGTTGGGCGAGTTTGCGTAGCCATGCAGGCTATCGACGTTGGACGGCTCCTCGAGGGAAACGTGTAGCAGCGCGTTCCTAAACATGATCTGCATACTTTCCATCTCATTGAAGTTGAAATGCATCAGTACGTAGCCCTCCATCACCCTCAGGGCATCGACAGAAAACTCGTCTGTGACGTGGTCAAGTATGTCGGAAGTGTAGAAGCCATTGCTGTTGAGCTTGATTCCAACACTGTAGGCAGACGTCACAGCCAGCCTTAATGATATCTCTTCGAAGGCCTGTAGCAGGAACTGGAGGAATATCATCGATGCCACGACGTGTTGGTTGTCTAGGCAAAGGCCCACGCGCATGGCTTCCGACAGCTGGGCTATTTCGTCTACTTCAGCGTGCCTAGAGCCACAGAGCCTGAACACGGCCTTCGCGGATGCATCGGAAAATGGGTGGCGCAGCATTCGTAATGTATCACAAGTTTTAGTTATTGTTTTCGCTAGCGAGTGCTGTCGTACTCGCACGCTTCTGTGCTGTGCTTTGGTCCGCCGTTTGCTCAGAAAAAACCATTGTCCGGACACGGTCCGGAAAAAGCGGACCATGCCCGGCCGGCACCGACTAGTTACTCACAGTTGAAATCCTTCTCAAACTCATTGCGGCTGCGCTTGTGCGCAGGCGAGTATGTTCCGTTGTAGTTACACGGGTCCTCGACTTGCGCCGACGCATCTTGCGCCGCCTGCTCCAGCTCCGGGAAGTACTTGACAATCTCGACGATCTTGTCCGCAAGCGCTTCGAGCTCGGATGGTACAGTGGGTCGCAAGCGCCCCAGATTCTTGAGGTACTCGCAAGTTAACTCGATGTCACGCCTCGCAAAAACTTTGACAAACGGATCGTCCTTCAGCTCCTGGGACGCGAACCGCAGCGCATACCCGTCATTCTGCATTGCGGCCAGCACGACCTTGCGGTCGGCCTTCAGCTCCTTGGGCGCGAACCGCAGCGCATACCCGTGATTCTGCACCGCGGCCAGCACGATCTCGCGGTCGGCCTTCAGCTCCTCGGACGCGAACCACAGCGCAGCCCCGTGCTTCTGCACCGCGGCCAGCACGAAGCTGTGGTCGGCCTTCAGCTGCTCGGACGCGAACTGCAGCGCACACCCGTGCTTCTGCACCGCGGCCAGCACGATCTCGCGGTCGGCCTTCAGCTCCTCGGACGCGAACCACAGCGCAGCCCCGTGCTTCTGCACCGCGGCCAGCACGATCTCGCGGTCGCCCTTCAGATCCTCGGACGCGAACCGCAGCGCATAGCCGTCCTTCTGCACCGCGGCCAGCACGATCTCGCGGTCGGCCTTCAGCTCCTCGGACGCGAACTGCAGCGCATCCCAGTCCTTCTGCACCGCGGCCAGCACGATCTCGCGGTCGGCCTTCAGCTCCTCGGACGCGTACTGCAGCGCATCCGCCTGCTTCTGCACCGCGGCCAGCACGATCTCGCGGTCGGCCTTCAGCTCCTCGGACGCGTACTGCAGCGCATCCCCGTCATTCTGCA
>Ga0209709_10004253_pt1 | contig 11588 bp, 8 predicted proteins | sample ArcticOcean_MG_C_2_FD_187435 | JGI IMG/M metagenome (GOLD analysis project Ga0209709, IMG submission 187435) | Marine microbial communities from western Arctic Ocean - ArcticOcean_MG_CB4_136 (SPAdes) (version 2) | ecosystem: Environmental > Aquatic > Marine > Oceanic | place: Arctic Ocean... | reverse complement strand
TATTGAGGCATTTTCTTCGGTATTTGTGGAGCCATGAAGTTGGACACTATTCCACAACCTGAATCCTCTTTCCTTAAGTTGGTCAGACAAAGCGGTCTCGGTTTGAGATACTGATAATACAGGTTGTCCATTGACTGAAAAATCTACCTCGGTTGGGTGAGGGCGAAGAATCATGCCCTGAACTGTACGATCAAGTATGGGCAAAACGTCCTGATCCTGAAGGTTTTCTACATCGTTAATAATGGATTCGATTGTTTCAAGCAATTCTTCTTTAACCTCTATGACTTCGATCTCAAATCCGTCTATTTTTTGCTCCAATACTGACACCTCAATCAAAGGTGCATCGTCATTGTAAGTGCTAATCTCAACCTGTAAGTGCTCGGCTCTAAGTTGTATTTTGTTGAAGAGTTTGTACCAAATTTTGAACCCTATACCGAACATTCCTTCCAAGAGCAGATTTGATCTCTTTGTACCCCCCTGAATAATCATTTGCACTAGTTCATTGGGTTTATCTTGATTGGCAATGTACTGCGGTGGACGCCCATCATGCCGGAGCTTCAATCTAGGACTTCCTTCTAAAGCATCCAGACTAATCGATATGCTTGATGTTGTTTGATTTCCCCATCCAGCATCTAATCCATTTTGGATTACTTCAGATATCCAATATGAAAGCAATTGCTGATAATTTCTTTCCCCTTCTACATCTCTATATTCTGGAATTCCCTCAAGTAGAGTGATGTGATTAGCCTTCCTTTGTACTTCCGATTTTGCAAATGAGGTCCCTGACTCTAGGTGGAGGGCTGCGAAAGTAAATGTGTGAGCAATTGCTTTTTCCTCATCAGTTAAATTCTGAAAGAAATTGTCTACTGAATCTATTGTATTGCCCATGTCAGAAATCATTTTTTTGACCCTTTCGAATTGGTCTGGTGTTGGACAATATTGAGGTCGATTGGTATACGGATTCACTGGGACTTGGGTCAGGCCATCACCTCCGCATATCGGACATTTAGTGTGAAAGCTGCCTTTCCATCTAAATGTTGTCTAATAGGTTCTAGACTGCGGTCCATCTCATTGACACTTTGTTCAAGATATTTGAGTTTTCTTAGCAAATTTGATTCGATTCGTACTTCATCTGGTGTTTCAGGATCGCCTAATTGTCTCAAATTCTCACCAGTTGCTTCAAAATCAGCAACATATTCTTCCACAGATGCTTCTAATTTTTGCCGCAAATGTTTCAAAAAATTAGTTAGCAAAATATCCCGATTATTGAGTTCTATACCCTGATTCGGTATCGTCATCACTTCATCAGCTGTTGATTCAAACAATCGCAACAAGAGTGTTTGATGTCTGCCAAGTTCAACCCTACAAAGTGCATCCCCCTCTACAACAAATAGATTTCCATGGCTGCGAAGAGCACGTGGGAACTTATTGAGAATCTGCTCAAGTTCGGCACTTGCATCTGATGCGTTGCGAATTTCTTCGGGAACGGGGTCAATGGAAACAAGCGTACAATTATTGTCCTTTGATGAGGACAACCTTGCAACAGAACGGTTGGTCTCATTCCTTCTACGGACCCTACCGATAAAATCGCCAATTGGGTCGATTGAGACCATTCGATATCGAACATCGGAATGTTCAGGTCTGTCCGAACCATCGATTGCAAGCCAAGTTCTTCGTTGATTTTCCATCGACGCCCACTCAAGCAATGTCTCTAAATCCGGACCTGAGGCCAAATACGACATCTGGCGCAAACTCAATTGCCAATTTTTGACATCACCTCCGTCAACCGGTTGTCGCACGATTTGGCCTGTGTTTTGCAAGACAGAGTTATCAATCTCAAATCCAACAGTTTCTGAAAGCCAGCGGACAAGAGCATACTGCTGCTGAAAGTAAATTTGAGAATGAGGATCCTCGCACAGGGGAGCAATAGACCAAACTCGACTGAGTGGAAGCGACTCTGGATGCAAAAATTCAACTGATGTTGAATCGTCATAAATCCGTTCATGAACAATCTTTTCTCTCAAGTCCTCACTAGGCCAGAGTTCTCCAACAAATCTTCTCCCAAGCATTTGATCAAAAATTTCTGCTCTTTTTCGAATGTTTCCAATCGTCCCATTTTGAGCAGGATCATCGGTTAAGAAGTAAACAACCCTGAATGTGGGCATGATTTCATCCCTGAGGTGCCGATCTAAGCGCCAAGTGCGTTGATCTAATTTTTGTGCAGTGGGGGCAAGGTCCCAATGCACAATCAAATCAGCCCATTCCATATTCACCCCTTGTTCGATAGCGCTTGTACCAATGACAACGTCATATTCAGCTACATTGGTAGGTTTGTCCCGTAGGCGCTGTAGAATGAAATCGGCATCTTCAGTGTCGCCATCAATCAAATGGACATTCAGATAAACATTAGTTGGGCCGTAATTTGCCCAATACTCACGTAATTTTTCCTCAAATGAACGTAAACGACGGCCGCTGAAGGTATATTCGACAAAAATGGTCGTCCCGCAGCGACTTGAGGCATTCATTGCTGAATTGTATGATTCGAACATGTATGCAATTATCGGTTTGTATCGAGGGTCTTCCAAATCCTCTGGAAGTTCAAATCTCCTGGTAGGGTTTCCTGGCGAATTTTGATCGTACATGCCATCAATCCAACCATGCAGAATTTTTCGGCTCTCCATTCTGAGGCCTTCCAATTCATCGAGCGCTTCTGTGATTGGGGTAAAATTAACTGGATGATTAATCGTTTCTCTTCTCCGGAAAATAGCGTTGCTTTCTTCACCCAAATCATTTCGCAAAGTTGCGGACATGATGGGTGCGAAAGGTGTCAAATCTGCAAACAATGTGCGTATCATTCCTACATTGTCCGGAGAAAATTTTTGCATGGCTTCTAAGAATTCGGAACGATCAACGGGCAACAAATCAGAGAGTCTCCTCGCGTATCTCTCAATGAATTGATTCCAATTGTCGAAATCGCTTGGAGTTGGCAAACTCTGGGGATCTAAAGTCTCCGGTTGCACCAATTCTTGACGAATGCGCATGTAATCTTCATCTGTGGATAATTCGACCCAATGATTCCACATCTCCCCGTTTTCTTTTCTGAAGAAATTGAACAAATTTTGTTGAATCCCTATCTTCTCTGAAATAATCTGGACATCGCGTTCATCGATACCCAATGGAGATGCTGTTAACCCCAATACTTTGTCAGTATGTCTTGGTGAGCAGACCAATTTCTCTGCATCGTAATTCCTTCTTTCTTCTAAATCAACATCTAGTTCCCTCTTATTTTTGTGGCACTCATCTAGTACAACCAAAGAAAAATTAGGAGATTGCTGATTCCATTTTTCGGTTAGATCTCCAAGGCGATGATGTAGGCTCCCCTTCCGCACGATATGTACTGAACCATCACGAGGTGTAAATAGACGACTGGCTCCACCTCGAGAAATCAATCTGATACGTGGCATAACCATCCTTAACTCGTTATACCAGTCCTCAACTTGTCTTTTTTCGACCAATACCAATATCCTAGCAGCAGGATTTTCGCTAATGGTTTTCTTTACCAACAAAGCAGCAGCTTTGGTCTTACCCATTCCCCCCTCATCGGCAAGAATCAATCGGTTTCTCTCATGACCTAGATGACTATCAAGGTCTGATAACCATCGGCGCTCCATCAAACTTCGAGGCTTGAATTGATACCATTTTGGTGGTTGCCTAAGGTGAGACGTTTTCGCGATGTCATGAGTCTCCCTGTCGACAGGAATTCGGCTGACAAGTTGAAGAACTTCGTCCACGTAGGTGAGAGGAAATGGAACTAAATGAATATAACTAGTCCAGAAAATTCAAAAAGGTTCTCTTGCAATTTGAGAAGTTGACATGTTATCTTCATAATATCTCACCTTCATGTGTTCAATCCAATACTGCCCACCAACATTGAACAGTGCATCTGTAATCTAACCTAGGCTTGCAACCTTAACAGTCTCCATTAATTCTTCAAAGACATTACCACCTAGTCTTGCAACTTGTTGTAATTGCTTGAGTGCTTCTGCAGTAATTATGATTTAGTTTCAGAAAGTATCTTCTGTTTCTTTCTAAATGATAATCAAGTGCTGATTTCTAATTTATTGAGCAATGGGTTCATGGGGATAAACACAGCCCCCAATTTACTGGCGACCCTTATTTGGAGATATTGAAATGGAAATACCGATCACAAATGGAATTGGGAAATACTACAAGGTTGGCTGTGAATACAGAGATACTGGCAAACCAGGGAATGTCGAAGACCAATTTTTAGGATGGATAAATCTACCAAAAAGTGGATTGAAGAACACAGGTGGAATTAGAGGTTTACGTACACTTTCAAAATCTCGAAAGGGCGTCGATGGAATTGTACTAACCTCAAGCCATTATTCCGGTAGTTCACACAACCCTTGGGATGATATTGTTGACCATCATACGGGTATAATTCGTTATTGGGGCGATGCCAAAAAGCATGACACGAAAAGAATCGATGATTGGTTTGGAAATAAGTATCTAAGAAATACAATTAATATTCCCGATGACCAATTGTATTCACGTCCTTTTATCTTGCATTTCACAAGAAAAAGAACAGGTTACGTTCAATTCAATGGGTTATGTGTCCTCGAATCATTAGATTTAGCTTGGTTTCAAGATGGTGATGTTCCTGTTCAGAATTATAGAGCTACACTCCGAATTTTAGATTGTAGCGAGGTCAATATTGACTGGCTAATTCGATGGAGAGTGTGTGCAGATAAATCTGAGAGACTGATCGGGGCTCCTGATGAGTGGATCGCATATGTCAATGGAAAGAGTCCGAAAACCATGCGTTCTTGGGCTAGTAAGGTGAAGAAAAAAGAGGAACAATTGCCTAAAGATGGAACGCCTGAAGCCCAAGCACTGGCCCAATTGTCAACCGTTGATCCATTCCAGTTTGAGAAAATGTTAGTAAGTCTAATGAAAAGGACTGGAAAAGAAATTATTCAGGATATAGAAAAAACTAGAGATAGAGGAGATGGTGGATTCGATTTCTTCGGATCATTCATTCTCCCTGAGCCATTTAATTATGAAATTATGTTCAAGGGGGAAGTAAAGAGGCATAAATCAGGGATTTCCCCGGAATACGTTTCAAGATTAGTTGCAAGATTAGACCGTGGAGAATATGGAATATTCATGACAACATCTTACTTCACAAAACAAGCACAAGAAGAAGTGTATGAGATGAAGTATCCAGTTCATCTTGTGGATGGTGCACAGCTAATTGCTATGTTTAAGCGCAGTAGAATATGGAAAGACGAGAGAATAGACCCAGACTGGATAAACTCCTTTTCTTGAGATTCGCTGCAAAGATATTTCCGATGGCTTGGACAAGGTGTATCCTGACCGATTTCAACTAATTTATTGCTCAGGAGGTCGGCATAAAGGGTCTGTACTAGAATCTGGGTCTTGTTGAATAGATTATTAACCATCACCATTGCCATAGCAACATGAAGTTCATTGATTTATTCTGTGGAATCGGTGGCTTTCATCATGCGCTAGAGGAACTTGGTCACGAGTGCGTATTTGCCTGTGACATTGACAAAGATTGTAGAGAGGTTTATCAAGAAAATTGGGACATGACAGCCTTTCAGGACATAAGAGATTGGGTCTCAGAAATTGATGATCATGAAATCTTATGTGCAGGTTTTCCATGTCAACCATTCAGTAAATCGGGGTCTCAGAAAGGGTTCGAGGACAAAGTTCGAGGTACATTATTTGGTGAAGTCATAAAGATTGTTCAAAAAAATGAACCGAGTCTAATTATTCTGGAAAACGTGGCCAATCTTAGGACACATGATAGTGGAAATACGATGAAAACTATCCGAAGCGTATTGCAGGATCTTGGCTACCATGTTCGAGATAAGATTCTAAGTCCTGACCAATTTGGAATTCCTCATCACAGACCAAGGATATTCATTGTAGCGATTAACAAAGTTAAGGTGCCAAAATATTCCAAGTTCAGATTTCCTAGGCCTGGTAAAAAGCATTTACAAAGTTGCCATGTCGACCAATTATTTGACATCGAATCAGAAGGCTCTATTCCATCACAATTGAATGATGCTCTGGAACATTGGAACAAATTTATCAGTAAATTACCCCGTAATGTGAAGCCTCCATCTCCTACATGGTCAATGGAATTTGGTAGATCCTACGATTTAGAAAACATTCATCCAATTATCGAACTCACAAAATCACAACTTTGTCATGAACTATCTAAAGAAGGAATTGTGGCTAAAGTGTCTTGGAGTAAAGAAAAATTACTCAAACAGTTCCCTCCATATATTCGAAAAATGTCCACCGAGATGCCGAGTTGGAAGAAGAGATTTATTCAGAACAATCGACTTTTTTGGGAAAACTACAGCTCTATAATTGAAGATGATTGGTTAAATCAAACAAGGCAATTCTCACAAACCTTTCAAAAATTTGAATGGCATGTGGGTTCGATGAAAAGCCGTGATATTTTTGACTATATGATACATAGCAGACCTTCTGGAATACGTGTAAGCAAGATGAATAGAATTCCTTCGTTAGTTGCAATGGCTCAAATCCCTGTAATCGGTCCCTGGGGTAGAAAAATATCTCCTCGTGAGGCTGCAAACGCCCAATCCTTCAAACAAGATTTCATTCTCCATAGCGATAGTGCCGTATCTTACAAACAATTAGGAAATTCAGTAAATGTTACAGTTGTGAAAGAGGTTGTGAAGCGTATGACTAAGATTCTCTCTTCTGAATCTCACTCCGAGGGCTACTTGAAAACTATACAGTAGATTGGATTAACTTCCTTCACGCTTGATTGGAACGCGATGTATGTGTGATCCATGTTCCACCGATACTACCCATGAATAGGACGTCGTATACGAGGGGACCCCTTGTGTATAGAGAAATTGTAGATTAATCAGGTTCAACCCGTTATTCCAGAGAGTTCCCTTGTTTACACTCATCTAATATACTCCTCATCCACAGACAACATTGTGCAGAATCAATTGTTTAGAAATAAGGATATTGAACGTGTTCACTATAACACACTTACACAATGTCGGTTGGAAATAATGAAAAATTACCACGAAATAGATTATTCTGTACAATTGCCAGATCCTGAGATGGCTCTGCATTTTGTTAAAGAGGAAATAGATTCCAAAATTGAATTTTGTATTCAAAACTCAAAAGAGAAAAATGATGATTGGACTCTGTTTTCTGAAGCGTGGAAGGATCTTGAACCATTCATCAACATGAAAGAAGGAGGTACTGGTAAAGTCTATGTGATTCAATGCAAAGAAACTAATTCACATGGATGGAAACGCGTTTATGTTGGTTCCACATGGAAAGAACTAGATCTAAGATATGACGAACATATAGACCCCAAAAAACACCAACTGGGGCCTACTACTGCCACTAAAAATCATTACACCAAAGACCCCACTATTGGTTTTAGATGGGATCTAATGACGAAGTATCATGATGAGCCTTACGATAAGATCGGATTCAAGAACCTACGAAAATTACGTATTGCTGAATGGCAATTATCTAATGAATTGAATAAATCAGGGTTCGAGGTTCTTGGAGATAAGGGACTATTTGGGATAAATAGATGACTTGACTGGGTTTGAGTGTACACTCATATATTCAAACATCATGTATTCTGTAAATGATTGACCATTGAGAGAATCCCCAAGTATCTTCCGAAGCAGAGCAACTGCCCTCTAAAATCTGGCACAATATATGATTATTCCATTAATCAATTCAAAATTTCCCCTGTAACATTAATCCATTTTCCTTTACATTCCTCGATTGGTTTGCCTAAATCATTATCATTGACAATAAATCTTACAAATTTCATCCTAGTAATTCCCTTTTTCTCAGTAAATAATTTCATGATTAGACTTTCACGTTGACTGACAATACTAGTTGTAACGGAATTTCTTCGAAAACCCGCTTCGGTCTTTGTTGATTTAACTTCGATCGTGATTCCTTCCGAGTTGATCAAATCCCATCGTTCAGTAGTATTGTCTCTCTCAAAATCGTTTTTCCATTCCTTAGTGATGTTCAAAGTGTTCATCAAGTACATAGCAAATGTTTCAGTTAATTTAGGTATCAGAATAAATTGAGAACCAATAGTAGGCTTTTCCAAATCAAAAAGTGATGCATACGCGTCGTTATATTCATCCCAGCCCTCTGTTAAGGAAGAAAAATCTTCACTTACATCTACTTCGCTCATATCTAATTGCAATTGTTCCAGAGGAATAAACTAATCCCTAACATAAGTGGTTATGGACAATACACAAGGGTCTATGCTCAAACCCATGTGTACAAAAGTTGCGAATCTATGGGCTCTTAGTGGGTGCTATTCGTCGCTACCCTTTGAGTCAATATATTTGTTGAAATAATGAAGGAGTGTTGGGTAATACCGTTCACATGTTACGTCGATACTGCCCACCAACATTGAACAGTGCATCAGTAATTTGTCCCAAACTTGCAACTTTTACAGTCTCCATTAATTCTTCAAAGACATTACCACCTAATCTTGCCACTTCTTGTAATTGCTTGAGTGCTTCTGCAGTAGCCTCTGGATTCAAAGCCAAACGGTTATTTATTCTAATGCGTCATTATTTATTTTGACAAGTTTGTAAGTTTTGGAACGAATCAAACGAATAGATGTCATGTCTAAAGGTTCATCAAAAGTAAAAAGATAAAGGTCTATTTGAACACCTTCAGATATTTGTTGACGGACTGCATAACAACAATTAACTTCATGAACATCAAGTTCTCCTGCCTCCATTAATGAATGGTAATGCAAAAATGGATGATACAATTGATACACTGCGAAATCATTTCTATCTCGGGTCCAGTTTTTTGCTTCGAATACTGTGATTGCACCTTTATCTTCAAAAGTCATATCAATCTCGATCTGTAGTTTATTGCAATCAAATATTTCTGCATCGACAAGTTTAGATCTAAGAACTGGAACCAATCAATATGCCGTCTCATGCAAGGGTCTTCACAGTACTTGACATTATAACTGCAATGGATGACGAACATGAAGAGATGCACATTCAAGTCCCGGCCTTTCAAAGAGGTATTGTTTGGAGTGCAGCAGCGAGATCAAAGTTAGTTGACTCAATAATAGAAGGTTATCCTATTGGATCAATATTGCTTTGGCAATCACATCGTAGGGATGATGGGAAAATGGTTTATGCTCTTATCGATGGCCTACAAAGAAGCACATCCTTAAAAATGTATGAAAATGACCCAACTACTCATTTACAGAACAATTGGTTAACAAATATGAATGGTTACTCGGATTTTTCAGTTCAATTCCCTGAGTTAGAAAATTTGGATTATATTATTCTCAATTGGATCAGGGAACTTGGCAGTTTCCATGAAGCAACCCCAGCTACTTTGACACACCTGCTTAGAGATTATTTAGAGCCGGATCTCATACTTGCTAGAATGGAGGTTATTGGGACTTTTTGTGGCAACTTGCACGGCGCATTTTCCTTGTTGGATAAAGTAATACCGGCAGTAATTTATGACGGTGATAGAGAACACTTGGGTGAGATTTTCACTAGAATCAATAAGTTAGGACGACCTCTTTCTCCATTACAAATTATAGCAGCAACGTGGATTGGAACGGATATTCAAATAAATTTAGAGCATCCAGTTGAATCAGAAATTGCTGGAAAAGCAAGACGTCGTTTAGAGGCATTCGAAGGAGATGGATATGATGTATTGGATTTCAATGAGGATGACCCGACTACATATTGCAATGATCTTTTCCAGTATTTATTCGGTCTTGGGAAATTATTATTAGAACATTGTACAAATATTTTGCCTTCATCCAGTGAACAAGATCCAGATATTTTAGCGTTCTACTTGTTAGGTATTTCACAAAAACTTCCGACCAATAGATTGCAAGATATTCCACTTTCTTTAGGCGCAAATCCCAATCTTTCGGGTTTTTCAAGTGCCGCTTTGGATGCGACCCAAATTGTGTCTGAATGGTTTAATTGGTTGACTGATTTAAATCTAAACAGTGTTGGTGATGAATTTTTTATTCCACATTCGCAAAACCAAATGATCTCAATAATTTGTCGTGTAATGCTTGAAAAATATGATCACGAAAGTTGGGAACAAAAAGCGAGTTGGGATGGGAACCAACAAAACCTCAGAGATGGCATTCGTATAAAATATCTTATGGATATTTTAACTGGATATTGGCAAGGATCTGGTGATGCGAAACTATTCAAACATTGTTGGGAACGTGTGGAACCAGAAGATAATGCTGCATTTTATGTACTCTCTTCAGCCTATATCCTTCGACCTGATCAAGAGTATATTGATACCCAACTTAACGGTTGGTTTTTGCTTCAGATGGAAGGTAGGCAAAAAACTCGTGCAAATGTGGTAAAACAGCAAAAGATCGCGATGAAGTATATCTATTCATCTCTCATGAATGTACGCGAAAATGCAGAAAACAGATATCATATTGAACATATCAATTCAGTATCTCACATGAGACAAAAGGTGGAAGAGGAAGAATCTGATGGTTGGCCAATGAATTGTATCAGTAATTTGATGCTTTTAGAACGAAATGTAAATGAAACTAAAGGGGCAACATCTGTTCGTGATTACGTTGAGGAAGGGCAAACAGAGCAGATTGAAAATCATATACGCAACTTCCTGATCACTGAACTCGATGAAATCCCTCGATTTAATACGTTAAACACAGACACTTACATAACATATTGTCGTGATAGATGGCCCATAATAAAGAATAGTATTTTAGAAGCATTTGGTTATCCTTTAGTACAGAACGAACAGCCAGCTCTGCGACAATCACAGCACGAACAGCCACCTCTACAGCAATCTGTATCGGCATTTCTGATTAACTCTGACTTAGAAGCACCTCTTCAGACTGAGCAATTCAGTAACATCACTAATGAGTATTATGGAGAAATAATTCCAACAGTCTCTAAATCTGGTTCAGGAACTGGTACACCAAAAACTCCCGCTGGAGTGACACTTGAGTGTGCAATTGAGATTGGCAAACATCTCAATATTGAATTAGAACAAGTTAGTAGAGCAAAGTTTCATTCAGAGGATTGGAATCATGCTTTTTGTACAATCGTCTCTAAAGATCATTCAAAGGATGGTAGCGGACGTTTTTGGTTCGGTTGTTTTGATCATCAACTTAAGTGGTTTGAATCAGTTGATACATCGCACAAATGGTATGGTTTTTCTTGCGGTAGCCCAAGCATGATATTTCTTTGTCCAGTCGATGAATTTAATGTTTGGAAACAAAACCTTAATTCACGCGTAATCCCTGAAAGAGGTAATAGATACTGGCATATTCATATCGAACAAATTAATAATGTATGGTATATTATCACAAAAAAGGGGTACGAAAATATTTCCCTGACTAACTATCGGATTTGATGCTATTGTTTGAGGTGGTTTGTTTCAAGAGTCAAGCATGAGATGATTATTTGGTACACCGTATAAGAATTGTAAACTCACATTCTCTATATTGTGCTTCA